>ERZ840517.3613-NODE-3613-length-11689-cov-6.547533_pt1 | contig 11689 bp, 9 predicted proteins | sample MGYA00519876_ERZ840517 | MGnify/ENA primary metagenome ERZ840517 (study PRJEB31850, sample SAMEA3708882) | human gut metagenome | biome: human gut; feature: human-associated habitat; material: faeces | place: China | collected 2014 ... | reverse complement strand
GCCTGTCCCAATCGAGCGGAAGTCCGGCCTCGACCCATGCCTCGTAGGCCCTCCTTATGGGCTTGAGCTCCCTTTGGCCCCTCTCCAGCATCGAGATGTACTTCTCGCTGGTTCCCAATATGGACGCCGCCCTCACCTGGCTGACCTTCGCCGCGCGCCTGGCCGCCACGAGCTCCGAGGCGTCCTCGGGCCTCCTGATCTCGTGCGGGTGCATCAGCGCCCGGTACGCCTCCCTGGCCACGTAGCGCTTGAGGCACCTCATGACCTCCCTGTCGCTCTTCCCCCGCGCCCTGGCCCTCTCGGCGTACTCGGCGGTCTCGGGGTCGCGCATGACCCTCTGCCTCGCGATCTCGTGCAGCGCGCTGTTCGCCTGCCGGTCGCCGCCCCTGTTGAGCCTGTGCCTCACGGTCTTGCCGCTCGAGGCGGGGATGGGGCAGGCGCCGCATATCGCCGCGAACGACGCCTCGGAGCGCAGCCTGCCCGGGTTGTCCCCGGCCGCGACCGCGAGCTTGGCCGCGCTCACGGGCCCGCACCCGTACATAGCCAGCAGCGCGGGGCAGTTCTCCTCCAGGGACGCCTCGATCGCGCGCTCCATGTCGAGCGCCGCGTCGCGCGCCGCCGCCCACAGGTCCGCCAGCGCGCCGAGCGCGGCGCCCAGCGCGCCCTCGGCGCGCACGGAGGGGAGCACCTCCATCAGCCTCGGCCCCGCCACCCCGCGGAACCTCGACCTGAGCCCCTCCGGCGCGGTGGTGAGCAGGGACCTCGCGGTGTTGATCGCCGAGGTCCGCGCCTTCACCGCCCCGGAGCGCGCCGCGAGCATGCAGCGCACCCCGTCGACCCACCCGTCCTGGCTCTTGGGGGTCCCGAGCTTTGAGCCGGACATCGCCGCGCGGGCGGCCCTCTCCGCGTCCGCCTCGTCGCACTTTCCCTGTCCCGGGCGCCTCCTCTGCGTCCTCGCCGGGGAGAGCGCCTCGCGCACGGGCATCCCCAGCGACGCGAGGTGCCTGGTGAGGCCCGCCCCGTAGGACGACGTCCCCTCCATCGCGACGCAGGCCGGCTCCCCGGCCGCCGCGATCGCCCCGGCGAGCGCCTCGTATCCCGCCGCGTCGGCGGGGAACTGGCGGGACAGGACCTTGCGGCCCCTCCAGTCGAGGACGTACAGCCAGTGCGAGTCGGCGTGGGTGTCGACCCCGCAGAAGACCGGCCCGCGGGCGCCGGGTGTCGATTCGGTTCTCATGTCTCGCTCCGTTCTTTCCGTGCTCGCCTGGACCGGGCAGACGGCACACTGACGGGGCGCGATAGAATGCGGTTGTTCGGGTCCGCGGTATCGCTCCATGCTCCTATTAGGTCATGCGGCGGTCTCGGCTCGCCGCGGGCCGCGCGGGACATGTCAGGAAACGAGGGCAGCCCTGTGGGCGCCAGCGGAATGTGGAGTCACCGCGCGGTCCGCATCTGATGGTGTCGACGTCAATGGTATACGGGTGCATCATCGACGTCTTCAATACAGAAGATATCAGTGCGGAATGTTCCGGAGAGAAGCCCCCGTCACGCCCCCGGATTCCCTGCGTTTACGGCCTTGAGGTCGGCGGGCGGAGGAGGACGTGGTTGTGGGGGATGCGTGTCCCGGTCGCTGTTTCGCGGCTCTGCCGCGAAAGGCGCGCTACTTTGGGGCGGATGGAGGACGTGATTGTTGCGCTAACTTGTCCCTACCGCATTTCTGGAGCGTTTCCCCACCACAAATTACCCTTGGCATACTTGCGCGAACGATTGCTCGTGCTACACTTGCAATTGCTGTTTCAGGGCGGGGTGAAATTCCCCACTGGCGGTAAATCGGGCGGTGTCAAAGGGGCGCCGTGGCGCAGGCGAGATGCCTGCGGCCGAGCCGATGAGTCCGCGACCCGTGTGTGCGTTGGTTCGCATGCCGGCTGAACTGGTGAGATTCCAGTACCAACGGTTAGAGTCCGGATGAAAGAGGCAGGTGATCTTATGTCTGAACAGTCGCAGCATATCCATTTTGAGAACACGAATAGGTGGAGCACCAAACAGCTCGTTACCATGGCGCTGATGTGCACCCTGGGCGCCCTGTTTATGTACGTGCAGCTGCCCATCCTTCCTTCGGCGCCGTTTTTGACGTATGACCCGTCGCTGGTGCCGGCGATGGTGTGCGGTTTTGCGTATGGTCCTGGCGCCGGTACTGCTGTTGCCGCTATGGCGATTGTTATCCATGCGCTTACCACGGGCGATTGGGTCGGCGCACTTATGAACCTGGTGGCTACGCTGGGTTATATTCTGCCCGCGGCTATCGTCTACCAGAAGATGCATACCTATAAGGGTGCCGTGATTGGCCTAGCGCTCGGCGTCATTGCCGCTACGGCGTTGTCTATGGTCGCAAACCTTACCATTGGTGTTTGGTTCTGGTATGGCTCGGTCGATGTGATCGCCCCGCTCATGATTCCTGCCGTGCTGCCGTTCAACCTCATCAAGACCGTGCTCAACTCGGTGTTGACGCTGGCGGTGTACAAGGCGGTCTCTAATCTCATCACGCCTAAAAAGGACCAGGTCAAAGGCCGCGCATGATTGAGTGTCGGGGCGTCTCCTTTAGCTATGACGGTGCCACACCGGCACTCGACGGCATCGATCTGAACATCGAGGATGGCGAGTTTTTCTGCATCCTCGGCGGAAACGGGTCGGGCAAGTCGACGTTCGCCAAGCATTTGAACGCGCTGCTGCAGCCCGATACGGGAACGGTGCGCGTCAACGGCATGGACGCGTCCGATCCCGAGCTGGTCTACGACATCCGCTCGACTGCGGGCATGGTGTTCCAGAACCCGGATGATCAGCTGGTGGCGACGCTTGTCGAGGACGATGTTGCCTTTGGTCCCGAAAACTTGGGCGTGCCATCGGCCCAGATCGCGCAGCGTGTGCGAGATGTGCTGAAGGCCGTGGGCCTGGTGGGCTTTGAGCGCCACGAGACCCATGCGCTCTCGGGTGGCCAAAAGCAGCGCGTGGCGCTTGCCGGCGTGCTTGCCATGGAACCGCGCGTGCTCATATTGGACGAGGCTTCCTCGATGCTCGATCCGCGTGGACGCAAGGGCCTCATGAAGGCTTGCCGCGCGTTGCACGCTCGCGGCATGACCATCGTGATGATTACGCACTTTATGGAAGAGGCCGCCGAGGCCGATCGAGTCGCGGTGTTTCAGGCGGGGCGCGTTGCCATGCTCGGTACGCCCGAGGAAATCTTGACGCGGGCGGACGAACTTGCGCAGCTCAACCTGGACATGCCGGAGTCGTGCCGTTTGGGCATGGCACTTCGTGCGAAGGGCGTACCCGTTTGCGCGCAGGTGCGCGAGGCGGATATGGTTGCCGAGGTTGCGCAGGCCTATACCGAGCGGAGCGGGGTGGGCGCCGCGGGGCAGCCTTCCGCATCCCAGTTGGAAATCGCTGACGGCACTGTTCCGGTAGACAACGAGGGCAACGCGTCGGAGCCCGTCATCGAGCTATCCCATGTTTCGTACAGTTATTCGCTCAGTCCGCGCGAGCGTCGCCGCTGGCATAAGCGCTCGGCCGTTGCGGGCAAATCGAGCAAACAGGCTCTCTGGGGAAACGACCCCAGCAGCCCGTGGGCGCTGCGCGATGTATCGCTAACGGTGCGTCGCGGCGAGTTCCTGGGCTTAGCAGGTCATACCGGTTCGGGTAAGTCGACGCTGGTCCAGCATCTCAACGGTTTGATTCGCCCCCAGGAGGGTTCCGTTTACGCGTTGGGGCTCGACCTGGCAAACAAGAAAGATGCCGCCGCGGTTAAGGCCAAGGTCGGCGTGGTGTTTCAATATCCCGAGCGTCAGCTGTTTGCCGAAACCGTGACGCAGGACGTGGCGTTTGGCCCGCACAACCTTGGCTTGTCGCAGGCCGAGGCCGCGCGCCGCGTTGAGTCATCGCTCGCGCGCGTGGGCCTCGACTTGGCCACGGTGGGCGACAAGAGTCCCTTTGAGCTTTCGGGTGGCCAACAGCGGCGCGTGGCGTTTGCCGGCGTGCTTGCCATGGAGCCCGAGGTCCTGGTACTCGATGAGCCCATGGCGGGGCTCGATCCGGCGGCGCGCAGTGATTTCCTGGAGCTCATCGATCGACTTCACCATGGGGGCCTGACCGTCGTCATGGTTTCGCATAGTATGGATGACCTGGCCAACTGCTGCGACCGCATCGTCGTGATGAACGAAGGTGCGGTGTTTGCCGAGGGAACCCCCGCGCAGGTGTTTGCACATGCCGATGAGCTCAAGTCGATCGGCTTGGGCGTTCCCGCCGCCCAGCGCATGGCGTTGGCGCTCGCGGAAGCGGGCGTGCCGCTGCGTTGCGGCGGGCTCTATACGGTTGAGTCGCTGGCCGACGAGCTGACAGATTTGCTGATCGGTCGCTCAGACGGTCCTTCTAACGTCGCGGACATTGCTAAATCCAAGACGGTCGCGCGAGAGGAGGGCTGCTAATGGAGGCGTTTTCGTTTGGCAGCTACTATCCCGGCGATAGTGCAATCCACCGCCTGGACCCGCGAACTAAGTTGCTCTTGGGCTTTGTGTTTCTGATCACGACGCTCACGGTTGGCAGCTTCCGCGGACTGGTCCCGGTCGCAATCTTCGTTGTTCTGATCTATACCGTGTCTCGGGTGCCGGTTCGTCGCGTTCTGTCGTCGATGGCGCCGCTGCTGGCAATCGTCGTCGTGGTCGCGGTGCTCAACTTGTTTACCGATCAGAGTGGGCGCATCCTGTGGCAGCTCGGCTTTCTGCGGATAAGCGAGGGCTCGCTGCATTCCGCCGCTTTTATGACCTGCCGTCTGACCTTGATGATGGCCGGTATGAGCGCTATTACGCTCACCACACCGACGCTCGATCTCACCGCGGGCTTCGAGCGCCTGCTCGCACCGTTTGCGCGTGTGGGACTTCCTGCGCACGAGCTCGGCATGATCATGGGCATCGCGTTGCGCTTTATGCCGCAGTTCGCCACCGAGATGAAGCAGACGGCGGACGCGCAGGCAAGCCGCGGTGCACGCGTAACGGGTGGCCCGCTCGGCGGCGTGCGTATGCTCGGCAGTGTGGCGATTCCACTGTTCACGGGCGTGTTCCGTCATGCCGAGACGTTGTCTGCCGCCATGGATGCACGCTGCTATCACGGCGAGCAGGGCCGCACGCGCCTGCAAGCGCTTGTATTTCGCCGTGGGGATGCGCTGGCTGCGGTGGTGACGGCGCTGCTGCTTGCGTGTGTCATCGTCGTCAACCTTCAACTTGTTTAGGCGCGATTCGAGCGCAAGAAAGGGGCCCCTATGACCGACAACGACCGCACGGCTCAGCTTGAGCGCGCCTGTTCGTATCTCAGGCGCATTCCGGCGTGGTATCTGGCCACGACCGATGCGAGCGACGGGCATCAGCCTCGCGTGAGGCCGTTTTCGTTTGCCATGGTCGATGACGGTAAGCTGTGGTTTTGCACGTCGCGCGACAAGGATGTGTGGGCGGAACTGAGTGCGAATCCCAAGTTTGAGCTCTCGGGCTGGAAGCCGGGGGAATGTTGGATCGTGTTGACCGGCGAAGCCGCACTTGAGGACGACGCAGTTGCGAGCGACAAGGTGCGTCAAGCGGGTTTTAAGCACATGGTGGGCATCGGCGAGGAACACGAGAGTGCCAACGACGGCCGCCTTGCTTTCTTTTCGGTCCGCAACATTGCCGCGCGCTTCTGTGATATCGACGGCAGCGAGGAGCGCCTGGAGCTCTAGCGCGTCTCAAATTAACTACCCGTTTCGAATTAGCTAGCGCCAGGAGGACACATGGACGGATTGAATACGGTGTTGGAGTATCTGACGTCGGTGCCGGCATGGTATTTGGCGACGAGCGTTGACGGACAGCCTCATGTGCGTCCGTTTTCGTTTGCGCAGATCCAGGACGGCAAGCTGTGGTTTGTAACAGCGCGCACCAAAGATGTGTGGCAAGAGCTGCTGCAAAACCAGCGCTTTGAGGCCACGAGTTGGTGGCCGGGCCATGGCTGGCTCATCTTGCGCGGGCGTGCCGGCTTGGATGACCGGGCTTTAGGCGAAATGCGCGAAGCTGGGTGGAAGCATCTAGAGCGCCTGGGCGAGCACTATGAGGGGCCTAACGACCCCACGCTCGTCTTCTTTAGCGTCGAGGATCCCGAGGCTTTTATCTGCAATCACGACGAATGGGTGCCGGTCGAGCTCTAGCCAGCTGGCTCATCCTAACAACTTGGTTTTCGCATGGGCGGGCCCCGTATTGCCCGGCGCCGTTAGGAGCGCCGGTCAATACGGGGCCCGCTCCATTTGTCAATTCCTTCAAGCGAATGTGTCGGGAATGTTTCAATGCATGAATATGCAAGCCATTTACGTATTCATGCATCTTTTGGTGCTAAAGTTTCAACCCACTTCATAACGACCGCTGCGAAATGCGCATCGGTGCATAAATCGCAGACAAGGAGTCTGATATGTCTTTGAAGGTTGGAATCGTCGGCGCGGCTGGATATGCCGGAGCCGAGCTCATTCGCCTCGTCCTCGGTCATCCCGAGTTTGAACTTGCTGCCATTACGTCCAACACCGATGCCGGCCAGCCGTTGTCTGCGGTGCACCCGAGCTTCACCGGCGTAAGCGATCTTGTCTTTACGACGCATGATGCCCCTGAGCTCAAGAACTGCGACGCGGTCTTTTTGGCCGTGCCGCACACGGCTGCCATGGCACAGGTGCCCGCGCTGCTTGCATCGGGCGTCTCCTGCTTTGATCTTTCGGCCGACTACCGTCTGAACGACGCGTCCGTTTTTGAGGCTTGGTATGCCGCCGAGCATACGAGCCCCGAGCTGCTCAAGACCCGTGCCTTCGGTCTGCCCGAGCTGTTCTGCCAGGACTTGGAGACCGCCGCATCCGACCATGCCGACGGCAAACCCGTGCTGGTCGCCTGCGCCGGTTGCTATCCCACCGCAACGAGCCTTGCCGCCGCGCCCGCCGTGCGCGCGGGCTGGGTGGCCGAGAACGGTCCCGTGATTGTCGATGCCATTAGCGGCGTGACGGGCGCCGGTAAGTCCTGCAACGCCCGCACCCATTTTTGCAGCGCCGACGAGAACTTGGAGGCCTACGGCGTGGGCAAGCATCGCCACACGCCCGAGATTGAGCAAATCCTTGGCCTGACCGATCGCGTCGTCTTTACCCCGCACCTGGCACCGCTCAAGCGCGGTCTGCTCTCCACGGTGACGCTGCCGCTCGCGCCGCAGGCTATCGATACCTTGACCCTTGAGGACGTTGTCGACCATTACAAGCAGTTCTACGCCGGTCGCACCTTTGTGCGCGTGCTCGATGCCGGCCAGCAGCCCAAGACGGCTTCGGTCGTCGGCGCCAACGCTGCCCAGATTGGCCTCGCGCTCAACAAGCGCGCGGGCGTGCTGGTGGCGACGGGCGCCATCGACAATCTGTGCAAGGGCGCTGCGGGCCAAGCGGTCCAGTGCGCCAATATCGTCTTTGGCTTTGACGAGCGACGAGGCTTGCCCACAGTGGCGTGCCCGGTGTAGCACATTCGATTGTTAACGATTTGGTAGTCGGGCATCGAGTGGGGCGCCACTCTTAAGCTGGTCTCATGATCACGACTGGCATGGCGCACCAACCGATGTCCGTTTTTTGTTTGACATAAGGAGTCATAAAGACGATGAATACCGAGCTGTTTGATATCAAGATTCGCGCCGTCGAGGGTGGCGTTACGGCTGCGGCTGGTTTTAAAGCCGCAGGCATCCGCGCTGGGTTCCGCAAGAACCCCGAGCGTCTGGATTACGCGCTCGTCGTGCCCGATAAACCCTGTCCCGGTGCTGGCGTGTTTACCACCAATCGCTTTTGCGCGGCGCCCGTGCAGGTGAGCCGTGCCAACCTGGGCGGTACCGACAAGGGGTACGGTATCATCGCCGGCATTTCGGTCAACTCTGGCAATGCCAACGCCGCCACGGGTGAGACCGGCCTTGCATGCGCGCGCGAGACGTGCAGCATCGCATCGCAGGTCATCGGCTGCGAGCCTCAGCAGATTCTGGTTGCCTCCACGGGTGTAATTGGCCAGATTCTGCCGATCGACACGTTTGAGACCGCCATTCCTGCTGCCTACGAGGCGCTCTCCGCCCACGGTGGCGCCGATGCCGCTCGCGCCATCATGACGACCGACACGCACTCCAAGGAGTACGCCGTGTCCTACGTCAGTGAGGCTGCGGGTCATGCGGGCAATGTCTATACGGTAGGCGGAATGTGCAAGGGCTCGGGTATGATCATGCCCAACATGGCCACCATGATCGCAGTTATCACCACCGATGCCCCCGTCGAGCCTGCGGCACTTCATGCCCTGCTGCTCTCGACCGTCAAGCAGACCTTTAACAAGGTAACGGTCGATTCCGACACCTCGACCAACGACACCTGCATCATGCTTGCCTCCGGCGCCGCTGCCGCAGATGCCGAGCCTATCGTCGAGGGCTCCGATGCCTTTGACGAGTTGGCATTTGCCGTGCACGAGGTGTGCGAGAGCCTGGCGCGCAATATCGCCGCCGATGGTGAGGGCGCATCCAAGCTCGTTACGGTCAACGTTACCGGCGCCGCCAACGACGAGGAGGCCGATATCGCCGCCCGTGCCGTTGCCAACTCGCCGCTCGTTAAGACCTGCATCGCCGGCCACGACTGCAACTGGGGCCGCGTTGCTATGGCGCTTGGCAAGTGCGGCGTGAAGTTTAATCAGGAAGACGTTTCCATCGACATGATGGGCATGCCTGTCTGTCGCGATGGCCTGACTGTTCCCTTTGACGAGGACGAGGCTCTACGACGTTTCGAGGCGCCCGAGATCGTGATCTCGGCCGACCTGGGCGCAGGCGACGCGGCAACGACCGTGTGGACCTGCGACCTCACGCATGAGTACATCTCCATTAACGGCGACTACCGTTCCTAGATTCCAGGCACGCTGCGCATCTTGCCGCGATTGCGGACAGCGGAGCACGGCGCGATAACGATACGAAAGACGAGGCAGATTATGAAATTCGCACGCGATTGTCGTTCGAACGAATCCAACGAAGCAACCGCGCAGCTGCTGTTCGAAGCGCTGCCGTGGATTAAGAACCTGACCGGTAAGACGGTTGTTATCAAATATGGCGGAGCCGCCATGGTTGATGAGCAGCTGCGCCGCGACGTGATGAGCGACATCGTGCTGCTCAAGATCATCGGCATGCGCCCTGTTATCGTGCACGGTGGCGGCAAGGCTATCAACGAGGCGCTGAGCCACTACGACATCCCCGTCGAGTTTAAGAACGGCCAGCGCGTGACCACGCCGGCGACTATGGATATCGTGCGCGAGGTGCTGGGCGGCAAGGTTAACCAGGAGCTGGTTGCCGCCATCAACCACCACGGCAACCTGGCCGTGGGCGTGTCGGGCAGCGATGCTGGCACGCTCATCGCCGAGCCGCTCGACCCCGAGCTCGGTCGCGTGGGCAAAGTGACGCACGTTAACACCGACTATATCGAGCGCTTACTCGATAGCGAGTACATCCCCGTTATCGCTACCGTCGCGGCGGGGGAGGACGGCGGTTTCTTCAACATCAACGCCGATACCGCCGCCGGTGCCGTTGCGGCAGCGCTCCACGCGCACAAGGCGATCTTTTTGACCGACGTCGACGGCCTGTACAAGGACTTTAGCGATAAAGACTCACTCATCTCCAACCTAACACTCGACGAGGTTAACGAAATGCTCTACGGCGGCAAGGTCGATAAGGGCATGATTCCCAAGCTGCGCGCGGCCGTCGATGCGCTTGCCGGCGGCGTATTTCGCGCTCACATCATCAACGGCACCACGCCGCATTCGCTGCTGCTGGAGCTGCTGACCGATGCCGGCGTCGGCACCGTGATCCATTCCACCGAGACGGCTTACGAGTTCGATACGCATCCGCATCCGCTTTCGACGTTTGCTGCGCGTCTGACCGAGAACCTCGACGAGGTCGAGAAGCTTCAGACGGTCTAACTGACCCGCAGCCGCCCCATTTCTGCACCCATAGGCCTGCGCCGTCCGGCGCTCAACGAAAGGCATCCCATGTCACTTGCAGCTCAGCAATCGCTTGAATCCCATTACGTTATGCATACCTTTGGCCGCTCTCCGGTCGAGTTTGTCGAGGGTCACGGCATGAAGCTCACCGGCGACGATGGTCGTGAGTACCTCGACTTTCTTGCCGGCATCGGCGTGTGCAGCCTAGGTCATGGCAACCTGGCTGTGCTCTCGGCACTTGAGGCACAGACCAAAAAGCTCATGCATGTCTCCAATTACTTCTACATCGAGCAGCGTGGACAGGTTGCGGCGCTGCTGTCCAAGCTTGCTAACGACGACGCAGATGGTGCGCGCGTGCTTGCCGATGCCATTGCCGCCGGCGATGAGACCACGGCAGCTGCTCTTGGTGCCCCGGCTGCGGACGAGCAGGTGTGGGAGACCTTCTTTGCCAACTCCGGCGCCGAGGCCAACGAGGGCTCGATGAAGCTCGCGCGCCTGTACGCCAAGCGTGCCGGTAACGGCGGCAACACTATCGTGTGCATGCGCGGCGGCTTCCACGGCCGTACGCTCGAGACCATTGCCGCCACCATGCAGGATTGGCTGCAGGATAGTTTCCGCCCGCTGCCGGGTGGCTTTGTGGCCTGCACGCCCAACGATATCGATGAACTGCGTGCGATCTTTAAGCAGCTGGGGGGCGAAATTTGTGCCGTGATGCTCGAGCCGATCCAGGGCGAGAGCGGTGTGCACCCCATGACCGAGGAGTTTATGGCGGCAGCGCGCGACCTGGCACACGAAGTGGGCGCCGTGCTTATCGCCGACGAGGTCCAGTGCGGCATCTTCCGCTCCGGCAAGCCGTTTGCATTCCAAACCTATGGCGTGGAACCCGACATCATGAGCCTTGCCAAGGGCATTGCTGATGGCGTGCCCATGGGTGCCGTCGTAGCAAAGAAGGAGATTGCCGACGTGTTTAAGCCGGGCGACCACGGTTCGACTTTTGGCGGTAGCTGCTTGGCCATCGCGGCGTGCGCCGCGACGCTCTCCGCGCTCGTGCACGGCGATTATGCCGACCATGTTGCCAAGGTAGGCGCCTATATGGAGGCAAAGCTCGCCAAGCTGCCGCACGTGACCGAGGTGCGTGGCCGCGGCTTGATGCTCGGCTGTGATCTGGATGATGCCGCGGGCGACGCGCATGATATTGTTGCCCGCGCGCTGGCCGCCGGTGCCGTGATTAACGCTACAGGTGCTCATACGCTGCGTTTCCTGCCGCCGCTCGTCTGCGAGGAATCCGACGTGGACAGTCTGATCGAGATCCTGTCGGACGTTTTGGCCTAACACAGCGAAATAACTTAACTTTGACCGGGTTCCGGACTGCGGACGTGCCCTATGTGGCATGATTCAGCGGTCTGGAGCCCGTTTTGCCTTAGATTTGCTAAGGCGGGGAGACCTGCTGGTCAAAAAACATCAAATATGAGTACTGTTATCGATTTGGTAGCAGCAATTTTGGACTAATAAGGCCAGATAGCTAGTCGAAATGGCGATGAATGTACGATTTTGATCCAATTGTTAGTCCTTATAATGGACATATGTTGCGTAACTTAAGCAAATACTATCTTTTGATATGTTGTAAGCAAGGTAGCAGTACTCATTTTTGCCATTTT
>ERZ840517.3606-NODE-3606-length-11705-cov-3.719914_pt1 | contig 11705 bp, 7 predicted proteins | sample MGYA00519876_ERZ840517 | MGnify/ENA primary metagenome ERZ840517 (study PRJEB31850, sample SAMEA3708882) | human gut metagenome | biome: human gut; feature: human-associated habitat; material: faeces | place: China | collected 2014 ... | reverse complement strand
AAGCTGTATTATTTACATCATTTTTCTTATTTACACCATCTAAGGACTTCATTGTCGGGAAGAGGAGCACATCACGGATTGCCTGTGAATCAGTCAACAGCATAACCAGACGGTCGATACCATAACCGATACCGCCTGTAGGAGGCATACCGATCTCTAATGCATTTAAGAAATCCTCGTCTGTATGCTCTGCTTCATCATCACCGGCTGCTGCATTTGCATCCTGTGCTGCAAAACGCTCACGCTGATCGATCGGATCGTTCAGCTCGGAATATGCATTACACATCTCCCATGTGTTAATGAACAGCTCGAAACGCTCAACCTTACTTGGATCAGAAGGTTTCTTCTTGGTCAGTGGTGAGATCTCGATTGGATGATCCATGATAAATGTAGGCTGAATCAGCTTTTCTTCACAAAACTCCTCAAAGAACAGGTTAATGATATCACCCTTCTTATGACGTTCTTCATATGCAATATTGTGTTCATCAGCCAGCTTCTTAGCTGCTGCATCATCTTCTACCTGATCGAAGTCGATTCCGGTATATTTCTTGATTGCATCATTCATGGTCAGGCGCTCAAATGGCTTACCAAAATCAATCTCGATTCCATTATAGGAAATCTTTGTGCCTCCACAAACTTTCTCAGCAAGATAACGGAACATGGACTCTGTCAGTTCCATCATACCCTCATAGTCTGTGTATGCCTGATATAATTCCATCAGCGTAAATTCCGGATTGTGTCTTGTATCAACACCCTCGTTACGGAATACTCGTCCAATCTCGTAAACTCTTTCCAGTCCACCTACAATCAGACGCTTCAGATATAATTCCAGAGAGATACGAAGCTTTACATCCTCATTTAATGCATTGTAATGTGTCTCAAATGGTCTTGCTGCCGCACCGCCTGCATTTGCAACAAGCATAGGAGTCTCAACCTCCATGAAATCACGACCTGCAAGGAAGTTACGAATCTCCTTTAATATCTGTGAACGCTTGATAAATACTGCCTTGCTCTCCTGATTCATGATAAGGTCTACATATCTCTGACGATATCTGACATCTGTATCTGTTAAGCCATGGAACTTCTCCGGAAGGATCTGTAATGACTTGCTTAAAAGTGTCATTTCTTCTGCATGGATAGAAAGCTCTCCTGTCTTTGTACGGAAGGCCCATCCCTTTACACCATAGATATCACCGATATCGGATTTCTTGAAATCTGCATAAGCTTCTTCACCGATCTGATCTCTTGCAACATACACCTGAATGTTACCCTTCAGATCCTGAATATTACAGAAGGATGCCTTACCCATAACACGCTTGAACATCATACGTCCTGCAATGCTAACATGGATCGGTGATGCATCCATGATTGCTCTTCTCTCGTTATAATCGTTGTTCAGCACTTCCTTCTTCTGTGCATCATCCAGCCCTTCTACATCCGGTTCCTGTCTGCCTGCGAGAAGCTCTGCTTCATGTGCTGTATATGCTTCCTTTACATCTGTGCTGTGATAAGTCACATCATACTTTGTAATCTCAAATGGATCCTTGCCAGCCGCCTGTAAATCTGCCAGCTTCTCACGACGAACCTGTAACAGCTTATTTACATCCTGTGGCTTAGCCTGATTGTTCTGCTTATTCTCTGCCATCTTTGTTTAATCTCTTTCTATACTATACTATATTGATCATTCTGTTTATTAGATTGCTCTCTTGATATCTAATATTCTGTATTTGAATTCTCCGTCCGGTGCTTCTACCGTTACTTCTTCGCCAACGCGCGCACCCTTTAATGCCATACCAACCGGTGATTCATCAGAGATCTTGTTCTTCATGATATCTGCTTCTGTTGAACCAACGATGTGGAACACAACTTCCTCGTCAAATTCATAATCATATACTGTTACGGTACGACCGATACCGACAACCTCTGTATCAACCTCGTCCTCGTCAACGACTTCTACATTTTTCAGGATAGCCTCTAACTGTTCGATTCTTGCCTCGATATCACGCTGCTCGTCCTTTGCTGCATCATACTCAGCATTCTCAGATAAGTCTCCCTGCTCTCTTGCTTCCTTGATCTTGGCAGCAATCTCTCTACGTTTATTTACCTTCAGATCCTGAAGTTCTTCTTCAATTTTTTTAAGTCCTGTATAGGTAACTACCTGTTTCTTTTCAGCCATCGCCGACTACCTCCTAAACAATATCTGTGTTTTCCGTTAAGTTCTCACAAGTATCCTACATTATATTCCAGTTTCCCTGTAATGTCAAACCTGTATATAGAAAAAAGAAGCCTTAAAACTAAGACTTCTTTTCCTTAATATCAATGCAGTTGATGGGACTTGAACCCACACCCACGTAAGTGGACATGAACCTGAATCATGCGCGTATGCCAATTCCGCCACAACTGCATGAAAACGTGCTTTATCTCACGCACTCGTTTAATATAGCACGTCATCTGCTTCTTGTCAAAACAAATTTTGTAAAAACGTCAATTTTTTTATTCTGCCTCTGAAGCTGCCTCTGTTGTTGACTCTGTGCTCTCTGCTTCAGTGGAACCATCTTCCGATGCATCTTCTGAACTTGCTTCTGTTGAATCTACCTGAACAGCTGTACCCATCAGATAATCAAGAACCTTTTCCTCTGTTGCATAGAATTTCAGATCGCTCGCTGAATATTTGGAGTTGATCGTATCCTCGTCTACTTCATTATCATCCATCAGCTTCTGCTTATATGCATCAGTCTCTTTATCATTTGCGACCAGATTTTTTTCTAACGCGATCGAGCTGACAACGATCTTCTCCTGCATTACAGATTCAACTGTGCTCTGAAGATAGGAAACAAATGCAGATTCATCTGTATATCCATAGAAATACTGTAAGAATGTTGGTACGCCGATTCCATACTGGGAGGCACTGGACTCGATATTATCCATAACACTCTTGACATAGGAATCAATTTCGCCTTCCGGATACTGATTAAATGTTGTTTTCTCTTTGATTGCCTTTAATACATTTGCACGATCAGTACTGTCTGCAGTTTTGTCTGTATCCTTCTGAAGCTCATCTGTCAGATACTTGGTATAATCCTCCGTCGTTGTATATTTACCATCTGTAGCCGACTTCACAAGGTCATCTGTATATTCCGGTGTCGTCGTTATCTTGATATAATTGATCTTTATATCAAATACAGCTTCCATTCCTGCTACTGTTGTATCAGAATAATCATCCGGATATGTGATCGTGATCTTCTTCTCTGTACCAGGCTTTAATCCGATCATCTGATCATCAAGTCCCGGTGCTAATGCATCCTTGCCTATAACAACACTGGTTCCGGCTTCATCATCATTCTTATTCTTTTCCTGACCATTGATCGTTTCTACATAATTGATGTTGACATCATCACCATCTTTAATGGCACTGTCATAATCCTTTGTCTCTATATTATTATCTGTACAGAATGAATCAATCTTCTCATTGATCTGATCCTGTGTCACCTCTCTGGATGCCGGAACATATTCAACGCCATCATAATCACTTACCTCTGCACATTTTGCATACTGCTTGAATTCACTCTTTGTGCTTCCACATCCACTAAGCACTCCCATGCCGACAACGGTTGCCAGGCAAAGGGTCATTACCTTCTTCATTTTCATAATATAATCTTTCTCCTCAAGGCTTCATCTTATTATTTTATCATCCTCATTTTAAGGATCCTGTTTCAACATCCGCTTTAGTTTGCCTCTGTTGTTACTTCAGTGGTTTCTTCAGAAGCCGTTGTTGCTTCTGTTGCAGCTTCTGTACTCTCTACCTTCTTGCCATTATCAAGCAGGAAAGTCATAACCTTATCTGCCAGTGTATAATACATCAGATCTTCAGAAGAATACTGCTCTCTGATCTGATCCTCTGTTGTAGAATTATTGTCTGCCAGCTTCTTAATATATGCTGTTTCTTCATCTGCATCAATCGTAATATTCTCTGCTTTTGCAATCGCACAGACAGCCTTCTTTTCCTTTACGGACTCTTCACAGATCTGCTTTACATATTCTGCAAATGATTCCTCATCACTGTATCCATAGTAGTAATTGATAAATGTTGCATAATCGAAATTATAGGAGCTTGCCTGAGCTTTCAGGTTGTCAATAATTTCGCTTGCAAGGCTTTCAACCTCATCTTCCGGTACATTCTCGATCTGTGCTTTATTAATAACACTTGTCATAACCACATTCTGTGCAGAAGTAAGTGCTGCAGTCTCATTGCTTGCTTCCAGTTCTGCTTTGATTGATGCTTCATATTCATCTACGGTTTTATAGGAAGTATTATTGGCAACCAGTTCATCGTTGTACTCTGGTTCAACCGGAATCTTAATGTAGTTTACAGTCGTCTTAAATACTGCATCCTTTCCATTCAGTTCTGTGTTTGTTGTACTGTAATCCTCCGGGAATGTTACATTTACATCAAATGTATCTCCGGCTTTATGACCTACGATCTGATCTTCAAAATCATCAATAAAAGATTTGCTTCCCAATGTCAGATCATAACCATTTCCATCAGAATTACCACCTTCAAATTCCTTACCATCTACAGTTCCGACAAAGTCGATATTTACAATATCACCCATCTTTGCTGCACTTGTCTTATCTTCATTATAAGTAGTGCAGGATGAAATAAAAGAATCTACCTTGCTCTGAATATCATCTGCAGTTACCGCTTCCGGTGCATATTCATATTCAATTCCTTTGTACTCTCCAAGCGTAACGCCATCTGCATATTTCTCGATATATTCATCGATCGTCAAATCTTCTGCTGCCTCTGTGCTGCTGTCTGATGAAGTCGCATCCGTTTGCGTTGCATTGTCAAGCTTACCGGTTGTATTCTTTTTATCGCCGCATCCCACAGCCATAGATAATGTCATTGCCATTGCAAGAGCAACCGCAAGTCCCTTTTTCAATTTCCTCATTGTACTTACCTCTATATTATTATAAAATTAGGTATCACCTATCATAGCTTTATATCACATTTCCCATTAAAAATAAAGCTATTTTAAGTAATTCATAGAAATGTCACAAACTATGCAACGTTATTGTTAAATGCCTGATTGTTCGCAATACTTCGACAGTATCCATACTTTCAGATACAATTTCCGACAATTTCACATAATGTCAATCGCCACTCGAACAGTAAATCACATTTTCCCATGCAACACAATATCTAGTATTATTTCTTTGATTTTTTCTCAATATTTTGTACTGATTGATATAGACAAACCAGAATGGTGATGCTATAATGTGTAACTGTCGGGGACATAGAGTTACAAAATATTCCAAACGATTTTTTAGTCTCACAGATTTTAAATCGTTCATTTTTTTGTCTTTTTTTCACACGCGACGCAATATGTTGGGGTTTGAGAAAATATTGCACTCAATATCTAGATAATCAATTTTGAAGGAGAATGTAAAAATGCAGGTAATCAAAAGAGACGGTCGAGCCGTATCCTATGATCGCAGCAAGATTATCGTTGCCATCCAGAAGGCAAATGCCGAAGTCGAAGACTGCGAAAAAATTTCTGAAGAAAAAATAGAAGAGATCATAGACGGTATCGAAGCAAAAAACAGAAAAAGAATGCTGGTCGAGGACATCCAGGATATCATCGAGCAGAAGATTATGGCAGAAGGGAAATTCGTTCTTGCCAAAACTTACATTATATATAGATACAGCCGTGAACTGATCCGTAAAGCAAATACAACTGACGATTCCATTCTCAGCCTGATCCAGAACAGAAACAAAGATGTTATGGAAGAGAATTCAAATAAAAACGCAACTGTTGCTTCCACTCAGCGAGATCTGATCGCCGGTGAGGTTTCAAAGGATCTTACCAAACGACTTCTGCTGCCTGAAAAGATTTCAAAAGCACATGAAGAAGGTGCGATCCATTTCCACGATGCTGATTATTTCTTACAGCCGATTTTCAACTGTTGTCTGATCAACATCGGAGATATGCTTGACAATGGCACTGTCATGAACGGCAAACTGATTGAGAGCCCTAAGAGCTTTCAGGTTGCGTGTACGATCGTTACACAGATCATTGCTGCCGTTGCCTCCAGCCAGTATGGTGGTCAGTCCGTTGATATCCGTCACCTCGGAAAATATCTGCGTAAGAGTTACAATAAATACAAAGCATTATATCAGGAAGAATTTGGCGAGAGATTAGATGCTGATACATTAGAGGAACTGGTAAAAGAAAGGCTGAACGACGAGCTTCGTTCCGGTGTTCAGACGATCCAGTACCAGATCAACACTCTGATGACTACAAATGGTCAGTCTCCATTTGTTACCTTATTCCTGAATCTCGATCCAAATGATGAATACATTGAAGAGAATGCCATGATCGTAGAAGAAATCCTTCGTCAGCGTTTAGAGGGTATTAAAAACGAAGTTGGTGTTTATGTAACACCTGCATTTCCAAAGCTGATCTACGTTCTGGATGAGCACAACTGCTTAAAGGGCGGCAAATATGATTACATCACCCGACTTGCGATCAAGTGCTCCGCAAAGAGAATGTATCCGGATTACATCTCCGCTAAGAAGATGCGTGAGAACTATGAAGGTAATGTCTTCTCCTGCATGGGATGTCGTTCTTTCCTTTCTCCTTGGAAGGATGAAAATGGCAACTATAAGTGGGAAGGACGTTTCAACCAGGGTGTTGTCAGTCTGAATCTTCCTCAGATCGGTATTCTGGCAAAGGGTGATGAAGATAAATTCTGGTCACTCTTAGATGAACGACTTCAGTTATGCTATGATGCCCTGATGTGCCGTCACAGAGCATTGGAAGGCGTAACTTCAGATGTCAGCCCGATTCACTGGCAATATGGCGCGATCGCACGATTAAAGAAGGGTGAGGTTATCGATCCATTACTTCACAACGGCTACTCTACTCTGTCGCTTGGATACATCGGATTGTATGAAACTTCTATCCTGATGAAGGGTGTCAGCCATACAGATCCGGTTGGTGAAGAATTTGCATTAAAGGTTATGAACAGAATGCGTGCAGCCTGTGATAAATGGAAGGCTGATACCGGACTTGGCTTCGGCTTATATGGAACACCAGCCGAAAGCTTATGTTACAGATTTGCACGTATTGATAAAGAACGTTTCGGTACGATCAAGGATGTTACAGATAAGGGCTACTACACGAACTCTTACCATGTTGATGTACGTGAGAAGATCGATGCATTCAGCAAGTTCAGATTTGAGAGTCAGTTCCAGACGATCTCATCCGGTGGTGCAATCTCCTATGTCGAGATACCAAATATGCGTAACAATCTGGATGCTCTCGCGGAAGTGGTCCGCTACATTTATGAGAATATCCAGTATGCTGAGTTCAATACAAAATCCGATTACTGTCATGTATGCGGCTATGATGGCGAGATCATCATCAATGCAGATGGTGAATGGGAATGTCCGCAGTGTGGCAACAAAGACCACGCAAAGATGAACGTTACAAGAAGAACATGTGGTTATCTCGGTGAAAACTTCTGGAACGTAGGCAAGACTAAAGAAATGGCTTCCAGAGTATTACACCTGTAGGATTCAGGTCTGATGCATGTGATTCATCCGTAGCACAAACAGAATAATATATACCACATACGATCAGAATATACCGGAATTTTTATAAAAACACTTGCTATATTGAAAAAATTGGTTTATATTAAAGCTATGCATAAAGTATTTACTTGTATGAACAGTTTACATCCGATTTTTAACTAAGTGCATTAATAATTTCAATTTGTATGGTCTGCATGTCGTAGAGGGCAATGCGGGCCATACTTTTTGTATGGGAGAAATAATAATTATGAATTATATGGATATCAAACGGTGTGATATCGCAAACGGAACCGGAGTTCGAACCTCTCTGTTCGTATCCGGCTGCACACACCACTGTAAAGGTTGTTTTAATCAGGATACCTGGGATTTCAACGCAGGTAAGCCCTTTACTCAAAAAGAAATTGATACGATCATTGAACTCTGTAAGCCGGATCATATTGTAGGGCTTACCCTGCTTGGCGGCGAACCATTGGAATTCGTCAATCAACAGGGACTGCTTCCACTTCTGGAACAGTTCAAGGCTGCTTATCCGGATAAAACGATCTGGTGCTATACCGGCTATGATTTTGAAAAAGACGTTCTGGACAAGATGTATTTCCAGTGGGATTTCACTCACAAATTCCTGTCCTATCTGGATGTTTTAGTCGATGGAGAATTTGTTGAAGAAAAGAAAGTTCTGGATCTGCGATTCAGAGGTTCTACAAATCAGAGAATATTGGATGTTCCAAAATCATTAGCTGCCAAAAAAGCAGTCTTATGGGACGAGAAAGGAAGGTACTTCTAATGACCACATTTGATATTAACATTAAGAAATTGAATGAAAATGCGACAATTCCTTCTTATGGTTCTGAATTTGCTGCCGGCGCAGATCTGTATGCCTGCATGGATGAGCCGGTAACGATCGCTGCAGGAGAAACCCAGTTCATCCACACCGGACTGGCTATCGAGATTCCGGCCGGCTATGCCGGACTGGTCTATGCGAGAAGCGGTCTTGCCTGTAAACGTGGTCTTGCACCTGCCAACAAAGTAGGCGTTATCGATGCAGATTACCGTGGAGAGATCATGGTAGCACTCCACAACCACTCTAATGTCGATCAGACGATTGAAAGCGGCGAACGTATTGCGCAGCTTGTTATCACCCCATACATTACCGGATGTTTCCATACTGTAGATGAATTATCCGATACTGTACGCGGTAAGTGTGGATTTGGTTCAACCGGAAGAAAATAAACAGGCGAAATAAAAATGTCCATGGCACGAAATGTACCATGGACATTTTTATTCTATCCCACTAATTAAACGTGATCATACTATACACATCGGTATTTACACTCTTGGAATAAGTGTAATCTTTATCAATCTTCGATACCCAGTTCGTTAAAAGGTTATTAAAATAGGCATCATTTGCCGCTTTTGTCAGCTCCGCTTTATTCGTAGCGGTTGCCTTCTCATCCGTCAGATATGTCATCTGGAAGATATGATAGCCATTCTCAGTCTCGATAACCTGTGAGATATCTCCATCCTGCATATCATATAAAGTATCCAGCACCTCCTGTCCATAGCTTTCCAGGATCTGATCCTTACTCATGGTATGGCTTCCTGCATATTGCAGGTTATTTGTGTGACCAAGGAAAGTGATATTCAGGTTCGGATTGTCCGATAACTGCTGTTTGATCGAAGTATAAGCCTCGTCCGCTTTTTGTTTCTGTTCTGCAATCTTATCCTTACTGTATACTACGATATTCCCAAAATCATCCTCATAATAACACTCAAAGAACATATCGTAAAATGTCGTCATTCTTGCCTGCTCATCGGACACCTCAGCAGAGGAATCGCTCATGACATGATCGTAGATCTTCTTTGCGAGTGCATTCTCCTGAAGAACACGGGATGGTGTATCTGCCTCCATGCCGGTTTCTTTCAACTGCTCATCGGTCAGACTGTTATAGAAATCTTCCGCTTCCTGTTCTGCCTGTGCCTGTTCTTCCGCCGTCAGACTGATCTTATATTCATCCACCTGTGCGATCAGCGCCTTGGTCTGGACAATATTAGAGATCACTTCACGTCTTGCCATTTCCTCGACGTTCATCTCGATGCCCCCATCCGTCTCGATCGTTTTTCCCCAGATATCGTTGCCGTATTCCTTTTCGTACTCATCAATGGTTGTCTGTGCATAGATATACACCTCGTCCAGATAAATGTTGTCATTTCCGAATTTGAATACGATATATTTTCCTGTATTATCCTGACTTTCTTCTCCGCACGCTGCAAGTGTAAGTAACATCACACATGTACAGATCAAAGAAATAGCCTTTAGAATTCTACGTTTCATCCACCAAACCTCCTGTTCTTCCAGCTCACCGATTCCGGCATCTGCATCATCCTGCAAACATTACAGATTTCGGTATGCTGATCATCCTTTATTCTTCTGCAAGCTCCGCAATATCAGCTACAACTGCTCTCGCCTGCTTCCAGATTTCTTTCTCTGTGATCGTCTTCATCTTAAGCACAAAAGATGGACTGTTGCCGATCACAAATTTCATGCTTCCTCTATATTTATCTAATAACGAATCAATCTTTGCTGTGTCGATCTTCGCCTGTTTAAACATCGAAAACCGTAGCTCCGCCCCCGCCAGCATAATGCTGGTTATATAGGCACGATTTGCCTTTGCCTTTAATAAAGATACATCAAGCAGGTTCAGAACCTCTGTCGGCATCTCTCCAAATCTGTCGTTTAATTCGTCAATGATATCGTCGTAATCATCATCCGATGCGATATGAGATATCCTCTTATACAGATCCAGCTTAATGAATTCATTCTTGACATATTCAGCCGGTATATAAGCATCCACCGGAAGCTGTACGGTTGTCTCAAACCGTTCTTCAACCTTCTCGCCCATCTCCTGACGGATCGCATCATTTAACATCTTACAGTACAGATCATAACCAACTGCTTCCATATGACCGGACTGATCCTCGCCTAAGATATTTCCCGCGCCGCGGATCTCCAGATCCTTCATGGACACCTTGATTCCGGAACCAAGATCGGTAAATTCCCGGATCGCTTTCAGTCTCTTTTCCGCAGTTTCCTTAATAAGTTTATCCCGACGGTACATCAGAAATGCATATGCATTCCGATCTGAACGGCCGACACGGCCGCGGAGCTGATACAACTGGGATAAGCCAAATGTATCCGCATCATGAATGATCATGGTATTTGCATTCGGAATATCCAAGCCTGTCTCGATGATCGTCGTAGTAACCAACACATCAATCTCATGATTGATAAACCGGTACATGATGTCCTCTAGTTGTCGTTCATGCATCTGGCCATGCGCATACTCAACGACTGCATCCGGTACAAGGGATGCGATCTCCGATGTGATCATCTCTATATTATTTACCCGGTTATATACATAATATACCTGACCATCCCGCGCCAGCTCACGCTTGATCGCTTCTTTGACAAGTTCGGGATCAAGCTCCATGACATAGGTCTGGATCGCCCGTCTGTCAACCGGTGCTTCTTCCAGAACGCTCATATCCCGGATACCGATCAGACTCATATGAAGTGTACGAGGAATAGGAGTCGCTGTCAAGGTCAGGACGTCAACATTTGTCTTCATCTGCTTGATCTTTTCCTTATGTGTGACACCAAACCGCTGCTCCTCATCTATGATCAGCAGACCGAGCTGCTTAAATGCCACATCCTTGGACAACAACCGATGTGTTCCGATCACGATATCCACCTTGCCGGCCTTCAGATCAGCAATCGTCTCCCGAACCTCCTTCGGTGTACAGAAACGGCACAACAGCCGGATCTCGACCGGAAATTCCTTCATACGTTCTTTAAATGTATTATAATGCTGCTGTGCAAGGATCGTAGTCGGCACAAGATAAGCAACCTGTCTGCCATCGTATACTGCCTTAAATGCCGCACGGATCGCAACCTCGGTCTTACCAAAGCCCACATCACCACAGATCAGACGGTCCATGATCTTGCTGCTCTCCATGTCTGCCTTTGTCTCTGCGATCGCTTTCTTCTGGTCATCCGTTTCCTCATACGGGAACATTTCCTCAAATTCCTGCTGCCAGATCAGATCGGAAG
>ERZ840517.3602-NODE-3602-length-11709-cov-7.255620_pt1 | contig 11709 bp, 14 predicted proteins | sample MGYA00519876_ERZ840517 | MGnify/ENA primary metagenome ERZ840517 (study PRJEB31850, sample SAMEA3708882) | human gut metagenome | biome: human gut; feature: human-associated habitat; material: faeces | place: China | collected 2014 ... | reverse complement strand
CGGGTCTAATGCCTTCGGATCTGTTCCCATGGTCATCGGTGTAATAATGTTGCCCGGACAAATGGCATTACAACGGATTCCGTCTTTCTGGAAACGCAGTGCCGTATGCTTTGTCAGACCGATAACTGCCGCCTTAGATGCTACATAAGCCGCACCACCGCAGCCTTTTTCACCGGCTACCGATGCCACATTGACAATCGCGCCGCCCGTCGTCATTCTCTTAGATGCCGCTCTCATACAGCGCATTGTGCCTTTTTCATTGGTTTCGATAATTCTGTCCATATCTTCATCTAAGAACTTATCAATTGGCTTTAATCCCTGCTCCAGAATACCGGCATTGTTGACAAGAATATCTATCTTTCCGTACTTGTCCATAACCTTCTGCATCAACATTTCAGGGTCCTCCGGCTTGGAAATATCTGTTGAAACGGCGTATACTTCACCACCTGCCGCAGTAATCTCATCTGCCACTTCTTTTAATGCTGCTTCCCTGCGTGCCGTAATCACAACGGTTGCTCCTTCTGCCGCAAACAGCTTCGCCGTTGCCGCACCTACACCTGAATTACCGCCTGTAATCACCGCAATTTTTCCTTTTAAACGATTCATTGAAAGTTCCTCCTTATTTTTTTGATTTTTACTGTATTTTGTGCATTTTGTATCATTTTTCTTGAAAGCACGTACATTATTTATTACAATAATACATCATATGAACAAAAATGTAAACAATAAAGTTTATTTTCAATGAATTGTATGATTATTTATTCTGACAAGACAACCGTGATATAGTCGTGTGATACTTCTTTTAAAAAGGTATTAAAGATGTCTGATGTCTTTAAACGCAGACTGGACGTATTCACACATGGGTGACACCCCACATATTCTGCATTCAGCACATCTTCATCGACCAGAAGCTGTACCTGATGCTCTTTGTCATTCATCAGTCCGAGGACACTTACCGAACCCGGAAGAATATCTAAATATTCTTCCATTTTTTCAGCCGGTGCAAAGGAAAGTCTTGCACTGTGAATCTGTGATGAAATCTCTTTTGTTTTAAATTTTTTATCACCGCGGATCATCAGCAGATAAAATTTCGTTTTCTGTGTGTTGCATAAAAATAAATTTTTACAGATAACCGCCGGTGCAAGAAATTTATCAATTTCTTCGCAGGCTTCCATCGTTTCTGCCGCCTCATGGTCAACCCGCTCATAGGCAATACCTAATCTGTCCAATAATTCATATACCCGTTTTTCTTTATCCTGCCGCCCGGTCATATCCGCCGGTCTGCCCTGATATAACTGCATTTTCATTTTTCCTTCCCTGTTCCGGTGCTATATCGTTTTGTACTCCGGCTTAAAATCCATATTGATTTCTGCAATTTCACGCTTGCCATTGATGTAATCCGCATACATATCCCACAAATCAATCTCACAGTCCTGCAAGCCGCAAATCCTGCTGATTTGTTCTATCGGTATGACGGTATTATCCGTCATTACCAGCGTGCGGTTATATTTATCAATTTTTCTGACCGTTCCGGCGCAGTCTGCATACGCGCCACCGGATTTTTGGGAATCCGGCACAAAATACGTGACGGTTATTTCCTGTTCTGCTCCTATATTTTCTGCAATTATTTTTAACTGTCCGTTTATCTTTTCAATGACATCTTCACTTAAAATTTGCTTATCGTCCGTCAGTCGCGCCGTTTCTTTTATCGCCGCTTCATGCCCGGTGAGTGCCGCAAACGGCGAAAACTGTGCTGCACGGTCATGCAGGGACATCCTCGGATGATTTTTGGATGTCGGATGTGGCAGATTAAGGATGTCGTCGTATTGATGTTGATTCTGATAATCCATTCTGATCACTGCTTTCTTTTTATTTTAAGGACAACAACCTGACATCTGACGTATAATCCGCTCTGAATTAACAGGATTCTATGCTTTACGCTTTATGCCCGCCTATCTGTTCGTTTCTGTCTTTCGCCGTTGCACCTTCCTCAAGATTCATGCCTTTTAATATGGCATTTTTTCCAAACTTCTTTTTGATGTCAATCATTGCTTTCTGCATCCGTTTTTCACGCTCTAAATCTGCATTTTCCGCTGCCTGCTGTTCCTGTTGCACACTATAATCCGTAAAAAGGTCTAGCTGTTCATATTTCGGTGTCTGTTCTGCACGGCTTTCCTCGACCAGATGATTGGCGGTCACGGTGATTCTTTTAATCAGAAGCTTCGGATGGACAATTTTATCATATAACTGCATGACTGCATCGGTTATCAAATGTGTGGACGACGTCTGCCTTTTTAAATTGGCAGTCCCATGTGCGTGTTTCGGCACTTTCCGCCCGTAACGGTCAACAGTAATCTCTCCGTAATACTGCCGCCTTCTGTCCGCATCGGTAAGGTTTTCTATATCATAACCGATTGTCAGCACAATCTGGTCTGTTACTAGTCCCTTTTCCACCAGATCCAGCACCATCAAATCTACCATTTCCTTGACCACCAGCTTCGCCTTATCAAATTCATAGGCGCAGTGCAGTACCTGTCCCGAACTGACGCTGTTGGTTTCCGGCTTATAGGCTTTTATATCCTGCATGGTACAAGGCTCGTGTCCCCATGCATGGTCAATCAGCAGTTCTGCATTGATTCCAAACAGCTTATAGAGCAGTTCTTCATTGTAAAATTCATTTGTTTTGCCTATGGAACATCTTGCAATATCGCCCATTGTATACAATCCATTTTCTGCAAGCTTCTTTGCATAGCCGCCCCCGACCCGCCAGAAATCTGTAAGCGGTCTGTGATTCCATAAAAGCTTCCGGTAAGACATTTCATCCAGTCTGGCAATCCGCACTCCATCCTTATTAGGTTCAATATGCTTTGCCACAATATCCATTGCAATTTTGCTAAGATACAGATTGGTTCCGATTCCTGCGGTTGCCGTAATTCCGGTTGTCTGCAGAACATCACGAATCATTTTCATCGCCAGTTCTTCCGGTGTCAGATTATAGGCTGCAAGATAATTCGTGACGTCCATAAATACTTCATCAATAGAATAGATGTGAATATCCTCCGGCGCAATGTATTTTAAATAGATATTATAAATTTTTGTACTGTACTCCATATAAAGTGCCATGCGAGGCGATGCTACAATGTAATCGATCTCAAGCGCCGGATTTTCACAAAGCTCCTCACTGTCATCCGAAGCCCCTGTAAATGTATGATTCGGTGCTTTCCACTTACGGTCGCTGTTGGCTTCCTTGACTTTCTGAATCACCTCAAAAAGCCGCGGCCGTCCCGGAATTCCGTATTTTTTTAATGCCGGTGATACTGCAAGACATATCGTCTTTTGTGTGCGGCTCTGATCCGCCACAACCAGATTGGTTGTCAGCGGGTCACGGTTACGCTCCTTACATTCTACCGAAGCATAGAACGACTTGAGGTCAATTGCAATATAGATTTTGTCACATTTCATCGGCTCTAAGCTCCTTTATATTCTCTCCTGTCAGTATTTCCTTATATATATCATACCATACTTAAAGATTTTACACATTCAGGCTTTCTTTTGCCCATTTTGTGACTGCCTGCTCTGATTTGCTGGCATCTGCCCCATGAACGGCAAGGCCTGTTTTTATTACAGCACCCTTGCAGATTCGGTTTATATCCTGCATGGAACGTCCCAATCCACTGCCTTCGTGTGTCATCAGCGGCATTACATTTTTGCCCTGGAAATTCAGGGACTCTATCAACGAAAATACTGCCATTGGATATGTTCCACACCAGCACGGACCACAAATGAAAATATTGTCATACCCGCTGATGTCTTTAAGATATGCTTTAAGCTCCGGACGTGTATTGTTTTCATACTCCGTCTTTGCCTCTGCTGTACATGCATGATAATCTGACGAATAACCATTGACGGTTTCAACCTCAAATAAATCTCCGCCAACTGCCTTTTGAATAAATTCTGCACAAATTTCCGTGTTTCCTTTCGTAAGGCTCTCTATTCTGCCATTTACATAGTTTTGACCTTTACGTGAATAATAGATAATTAAATTTTTACTCAAAATTATCAACTCCTTTTTCTTGATAATTTCATTATAGTATTTCTAAAATGATATATCAATTCCTTCTACCCGGATTATTGATAAATTGTTCTAATCGTTATGTACTATTCCCCCCTTACCTCTCTGGTGCGCACCACTATATCTTTCATTTTTCAGTATTGCTCTCATCCGAATCAACGCTATGCGCTTCAATTTATCTCAATGATGTCTTATTTATAGTTTTCATATGGATATTTCAATGTATTTTATGTTAATGTTTATCCGAATGAAGTAATTTATTCGGCATTCACAAATCTCAGTTTCAATACATCCCATGTTAATGTTTATCCCTTGCAGCGCCACACAGGGAAAATAACAGGAATCGTGTTTCAATACATCCCATGTTAATGTTTATCAAAGACGAGCGATACACCAACACCACAAGTCTGATGTTTCAATACATCCCATGTTAATGTTTATCGGTAAGCGATGGCGGTACAATTGGAAAATATCATGGTTTCAATACATCCTATGTTAATGTTTATCAGGTAGACAGCGAAAATATGAACGCGTACAAGGGGTTTCAATACATCCTATGTTAATGTTTATCTGTAAGCGCCGCGCCGCTGGCTTTGAATTTAATACGTTTCAATACATCCTATGTTAATGTTTATCAAATATGGATAGCACATTCGTACTTGAGGTTCATCAGTTTCAATACATCCTATGTTAATGTTTATCAAGGTCATCACCAAGGAAGAATTTGGTGAAGGTGGTTTCAATACATCCTATGTTAATGTTTATCAATGCGAATGGAATAAACGACTATGAGGGTACGTAGTTTCAATACATCCTATGTTAATGTTTATCATATACTTATAAACGAGATAATATCGCGGTCGGGGTTTCAATACATCCTATGTTAATGTTTATCCATATCCATGTTGTTTGCAAAATTCTTTTACGCTGTTTCAATACATCCTATGTTAATGTTTATCCAACGTATTTCCGCCATTTCTATGAATAACTATACCAACTTTTCCAGTATTTATCAACTCTTTTCGATTTTTTACCAGCCGATACCCCATTTTATTGTTTTTAAATAAAAATGACACACAAATCCCATATACTGCGGCTTTGCTTTATCTTTCAAAATTTTCCAGCTGGTATTTTTTTTAAATATCCGTATCAATTTTCTAATAATTTTCCCACATTTCTTCAGTCAACAGTGTTTTATCATAAAGACTTTTCACTCAATCTTTCTTCATAATCAAATTACTTTTTGAACTTATATTTCCTCTTTCCGCGACCGGATACCAGTTCAATAATATCTGCCTGCACCAGATTGGAAAGAAGTTTTGAATCACCTGAACCTTTCAGCTCAAGAAGTTGCATAACTGCACTTCTTCCAAATGCTTCATCAAAACCAAACTTCTCAAAAAGCCTATAGAGTTGAAAAAGCTAAAATCTGTCGAAATCTTTGTAGCAGTAAAATTACTGCTTTATTTTGTAAGGACCTTCTTGCAGTACTTATATGCACCACAATTAGGACATACTAATTTACGCTTTGTTATTGTGTGTGGTCCCATAATATAAGACTTCATATCCGGGACAAATCTATTATTACAATCAGGACATTCATATGCTCCTGCATCTCTGTCAAGAATACACGCAATTACAATTCCGCCACATATTACAACCAAACCTATAATTATAAGCAGAATCCTCATCCAGTTCTCCATCGCAAGCATTCCTGACAACAGAAACAATGGAACTGCAGCAATAATTGTAAGACCTGCTGCCATTGCTGATAATATAATTTTTTTCTTACTCTCCTGAGCTTCTCTAACTAAATTCACCATATTTTCCTCCGCTTTCTTTAGATAATCTTCTTCTGATACTCTTTCACCAGACAATAATTCGTTCACCGTTATCTCTAATTCATTACATAATGGCAACAACAGTGATACTTCCGGAAAACCATTTCCGTTCTCCCATTTCGACACCGCCTGTCTTGTCACATTACATGCCTCAGCAATGTCATCCTGTGTAAGCTGATTCTTTTTTCTGTAAAACTTAATATTGTCACCTATCAAAATAAATACCTCCAATTCAATTTATACCCAAAATTATACCTACAGGTGGCTGAAAGTAAAGAAAACATTGGTTGCAAACGCGCAACTTTGGGATGGTTGCTATTCAATCTTGCTTTTTATTTCTATAAAGCATATATCTTTTCTGTCCCAAGATGCTCAAATGGTCTAAACAGTTCTCTTAAGGAATCTGACTTCGACCAATCAATCTTAGAAACAAATGTTCCAAATGAGCGCATTGCATTTTTAGGATATCTGACACTGAAAAATGTTCCGACTGTTGCTTTATTAGCTTTATTGATCTGTTTCAATTCTTCAAGAAAATTCTCCTTTAGATTATCAATAAACCTGATAACTTCCTGAGTAATCTCTGCTTCTTCAGGTATATCACCTAATGCGTTAATTATCACTCTTTCTAATGCCCCCTTCTCATTTGCAGGAATGACAAGCAAATATGTACCAATGGATTTAGTCTGACCAAATGAATCCACAATGCTATTCTTTATCCATTGCCCTGCTCTGATTGAAATTATTTCAAGAGAATTATTTATATTTCTTGCTATTTTAGCATCCGTTTCTTCGTCTCTGTCGGTTACAACCATAATTGAAGCTATATCTCTTTCGACAATCATATCATTCACACGATGTTCTTCCACAAAATGAGCAAATTTTCCATTACCCCCAACACCACATAATACAAGTTCATTATCTTCTTTAGAAAGACTCTCTATGTGCTCATGCTCATCAAGCGGAGTAACGCCAAGTCTATTGCTATTCTCATGCTTCCATCCATATACACTTTGAAGGAAATAACTGATGAGCTGTACATCCGATACGCCTTCTACCAGCATAAGTTCTGTCATCATAGGCGCACCTCAAATTCAAATACTTTTCTGTTATCGTATACATATTTTCCTGAAACATTACGTGCCACTATATTACTTCCATCGTCGGAATCGATTCTTTTTAATGTAATTACCCTGATGGGGTCATTATCACTAATATTATTATCATAGTTTCCATATCTCAATATAGCGTCAATCGCCTCAATGCTATGAGTTGCAATAAACAGCTGAACATTCAGCTTATCTGCAAGAGCAAATACAACAGGAAACAGAGTATCAAAATATTTTTTATGCAAACCTGTTTCTATCTCATCAATCAATAGGATGGAATCTGTGGCGTCTACCATCTTGTTTAAAATAAAAAGAATTTTTTTTATGCCATCGCCATAAACAGAAAAAGGCATATTGACCCCCTTGTTCGTAATAATTGTTTCAATAAAAGTTCCATCATCTGCCTTTGTATAGCATATATCTGCAATAGAACTATCAAACTGTTTCAGAACATTTATTGCCAACTGCTTATAATCAGGTATCTCCACTATATTTTTAATCAAATCATAACGCAAATGACCAAATGAGGGAATATAATGCACTTCTTTCTTTACCAATGGTCCAGATATTCTATCATCCAGAGAAGTACAACTTATATTATTTTCGTATTCTTTTCCGCGGTTTTGTGTAGCAATACTTCCGGTAAATACTCTTGCCGTATCCGGAATATATGGTGAATTCAAACGATATTCTATCTTTTGTCGTGGAGACATTTTAGAAATCTGAAGAACTTCATCACCAGGAACACTTTTCTCATTGCCACTCAATTGGAATTCAAAGGGACCATTATTTGTATGCGCGTATATATCAAATTCCAATCTATCGCTGCTATGCTGAATATTAAACATTTTGATAAATGAAGTATAAAAGCTATTATTCGGCTTCAGTATAGTTCTCTGATTGATTACATTCCTGACATAGCTTAGCTGTGGTTTTGCAAACAATAACTGAATTGCCTCTAAAAATGTAGTTTTTCCACTATTATTATCTCCAACTATAAGGTTAATCTTTGAAAAATCCGAAACCGTTAGCTGCTTAATACCTCTGAAATTATTTATTTCAATCGAATTTATAACTGTCATTATTCGTCCCCTTCCAGATTCTCAAAACTTATTACCAATCTTGTGTGTGTTGCTGTGGCAATTTTCTGTAATGTTTCTATCTTAGGAACAACCTTTCCATTCTTTATCTTACTTATGTTGGATTGGGACATATTGGTTATCCGGCATAAATCCTCCTGCGTAAAATTATTTTCGTCCATCACTCTCTGTATCTCGTCTGATATAGTATCCAAAACCTCACGCAATGAAACCTTCTCATCAATTATCGGCTCATCCTTATGTTCAGAATCAGGCTTTTTCAAGTTATTAATCTGTTCAAATATATAACTCAAATCCGTACTGCTCATAATAGCCACCTCCTTTATGTTAAGTATAACATATTTTATAGAAAAAATACATTATATTGTCACATATAACATATTTTAATTTTATCGTAGCTAAACATGTCATGTGTGACATATTCTTACAATATATTGAAAATAAGCATGTCATTCATAACATTAATAATTACAATTTTCTAATATAATTCAATCAAATATACCATCAATGCCACTGTGATTCTATGATATACAACGCCAAAAGCTTCCGTCTTTTAGACATAAGACACTTCACCCAATAATCTTTCTCTCTTTTCGACCAATAATCTTCATAATACACTACTCTATCATAAATCGCCATATATTAAATAATATTGCTCCGTTTAGCGTTTTATATATCTTTCTATTATTATAATTCGCCAATAATGTATTTTTATATCTTTTACACAATATTCATAACATATTTTTACACCAATTTATAACAGCTAATACACCATACGAGCTTCTTATTTTGTGTAGAATTCATTTGTAGATACCTTCCTTATTCTGCTCATTTGCTAACTGACCGGTCAGCAATGACAGTTTAACTTCTCAAGGTCGCTTTCCGTAAAATCGGTATTTTGAGCAAATCCCAAGAACTCAGCAATTACCGGACTCTTGATAAACTCATATTTATCATTCTGATAACCGGCAGTCAATTCCTTCATCTCATTTTCCACAAGGTCCTGACGCTGTGTCTGGAGCATTCGATAATAGTATTGTGAGGAAATATTACGCTGTAGAGTGGCCACACTCCAAGTCTGCTCTAACGCTTCTTTCTCATACCAATCTCTAGCATCTTTATCATTCACTTGCAACAAGGTACGGTAATGCGTCCAAGATAGAAGTAATTTTCCACTTGCCGAGTGGAAAATCTCAGGATACGTTTTGTAAAACGAATAAAAATGATACAAGTTTGTTTTCGTGTATCCTTTTCCATATTCCGCAGTCAATTCTTTTGCAAGCTTCTTTATAATACTTGCACCATACTCTGCTCTATTATCTCCTTGCAACTCTTCCTCAGCAATACGATAACCAATAAGCCAGTTTCTCTGCACAAGTGCAGAATTCACTGCCTGATATGGTGAAGAACTAATCAAGCCGTTCAAATTTACAAATGACAATGATGGCTTCCAACTGCTGCTTTCCAAGCTAGATCCTCTAGACAAGGACAGCCTCATCATTGGTCTTGAATCGACGGCACACTACGGCGACAACCTTGTTCGATATCTTGTTGCTAAGAATTACAAAGTGTGTGTAAAATCCAATACATATCCAGATCTGTTAAATAAGAGTAACAATGTCCCTTCCTCTTTTTTCGATACAAATTGCAAATCTATAGCACCTCCTCTATTTGCTTTCAACAGCAACCGACAACCGGTACCATCGTTTAATATAAGAATCACTTAATAATTTCTTGTCTGCTTCCACCAATTTAGTAAACAGTCCTGTTAATCCATCATATTTATCATAATCACCAGCATCATACAGTTTCCAATTAAGTTGTTCTAATGTCCAGTTACTCTTAATTGAATTGTGTAGCATAGACGTTGTCGCCCAGTTATCCATAGAATCAGCCCCACCTAATGCTACAGGATATATGTGATCTACAGTAGGTACAAACTCCCAGTAAGCATTATGACATTCTTCCATTTTCCAATGAGCATGATATGGAAATGTCTCAGGCATGTAATAAGATAGTACCTTCAATATTCCCGGGTTCACAAGTTTCTGTCCACTATATCTGTCAATAAATCCATCCCGTACAAATTGAGCCATCTTCTCTTTATCGGTATAATTACGACCTTGTGCAATCAACTTATGAAATGGATATCCTGTTTCTATTGTGCTTCTTGCCTCTGCAACATTATGTTGCAGAAGCCTATTTGCAGCTTGCTCAATAACATCTATTTTCTCCATAGCAATTCCTCAACCACAGCACTTTATTTCTTCGTCAAATATGTATCTTCCACATAAGTCTCCGGTGTCGCCTCTTCAATTACTCCCGACTTTGAATCAAAAATATATTTCTTCTTCAATCTCTCATACAATACAGAACCTATCGTCTCCATTACCTGCTTCATCATATCCGGATCGTCAAACAGTTTTCTGAAAAACTGGTCATTCTGCTCATATCTGTCTGCTGCCATATTCGGAAAATCCTTTTCAAATAACAACATAAAGGTTGCCGGTCATTGTTCTTTGTGTAGCTCTGCCATTTCTCCTGATTGGCATAATCATTTTCCATCTGAACAAGAACTTTATCCATCTCTGTAGAATGGGTGCCATACTTTTCGTTTATCTTGTCAATGATTACTGTCAACGGGTCTTTCTTAGGCTCTCTATGACCGGAATCACCGGAGATAGGTGTATATCCGCCTTCTGTGCTTTCAAGCTCTATCGGACCTTCAAAATCTTTTTCCAGCTTATAGTATCCAAGAAGAACTTTGTCATATTTTATCATAGAAGACCTGTTGCTTAACAGCTTTTTACAGAAAAAGTTTCATACACTCAGACATTCTGATATAACGTCGGAGAAAATACTAGAAACAAAAGCATTAAAAAATGAATTAGTAAAACTCCAAAACCACAGATGCAGATCCACTCGGACTATAATATAATAAAAACAATTTTTTTGATTCTCCTCGTATGTCTTGTAATTCTTTTTGCATGTTTCTGCTACTCTCATTCTGACACAGATAGAAGATGCCCTATCCAAGAAGCTCCGCCACAGAAAAAACAAATATCACCGCTAATAAAAGTTGCAGAGTCAGGCATTTCCATTCCCATACACGCCTTCTGCTTTGATTCCGTCTGTGTCTTTTCTTTCGCCTCTTCCGCAGCGTACACTCCCTGTTGTGTTTTCTTTGAAGAAAAGACGGACATACATGCCCGCCTTCTCCATGGTTATTTTTTCGTTTCATTTTTTAACGATCGTTTCTATGAATTCAAATTTTCTCTGCGTTTCTTTACGGTAATAATCAATCCCGTTCCGGAAAGAATTGATAGTATAAACAGCCATACACTCGGTGTGTTGTCTCCGGTTTTAGGTGCAGTCACATCCTTCTTATCAGTTCCACTCGATGGCTTGTCATCAGAGGAATTGCTATTGTTATTATCATTCTGGTTGTTATTACTGTTATCAGAGATATTTGCTTTGGTGGTAAATGTGGTGCTTGCAGAACCATCCGTCCAAAGGATTTCAACTGTATGGTTTCCTGCCGAAAGTGTATTCAGGTAGGAAGCTTTCAGTGTGATAATGGTAGAGCC
>ERZ840517.3594-NODE-3594-length-11725-cov-3.020137_pt1 | contig 11725 bp, 9 predicted proteins | sample MGYA00519876_ERZ840517 | MGnify/ENA primary metagenome ERZ840517 (study PRJEB31850, sample SAMEA3708882) | human gut metagenome | biome: human gut; feature: human-associated habitat; material: faeces | place: China | collected 2014 ... | reverse complement strand
TGACTAATACCCCACCAAGGTATATAATATCGCATAGAAAGGAGGTTTTTATGGAAAATCATATAGAACATTGTTGTTCTTATAAGTCAAAAGAACGCCCTGATAAAGAGTATAAGGATTTAATAAATAGATTGAGCCGTATTGAAGGACAAGTTCGTGGAATAAAAAAGATGGTAGAGAATGATACTTATTGTACCGATATTTTAGTTCAGGTATCTGCTGTCAATGCCGCTTTAAATAGTTTCAATAAAGTCCTTCTTGCTAATCATATCAGAACTTGTGTAGCAGAAGATATCCGGGAAGGAAAGGACGAGACGATTGATGAATTAGTAAAAGTTCTACAAAAACTAATGAAATAACAATTTGACAAGCAAAATGAAAGGAAGGGAAACCATGGAACAATATCAAGTGACTGGCATGAGTTGTGCTGCTTGCAGTGCACGCGTAGAGAAAGCGGTTTCCAGTGTAGAAGGAGTCACATCCTGCTCTGTAAGTCTGCTGACAAACTCAATGGGTGTCGAAGGAACTGCAGATTCATCTGTGATCATCAAAGCTGTGGAAGATGCTGGATATGGAGCAAAGAAGAAGGGCGTGCAAACGCAGAGTAATTCTTCAGATGCAGATTTATTAAAAGATAGAGAAACTCCTGTCTTGAAGAAACGACTGATCACATCGTTATGTTTTTTGATTCCTTTGATGTATCTGTCAATGGGACATATGATGTGGAACTGGCCGATTCCTAAGATTTTAGATGGAAACCATGTAGCAATGGGTCTGATCCAGTTGTTATTTACAACGATCATCATGGTGATCAACCAGAAATTCTTTATTAGTGGATTTAAGAGCTTATTCCATAAAGCACCGAATATGGATACTCTGGTTGCTTTAGGATCAGCAGCTTCTTATGGATACAGTGTTTATATCCTATTTGCAATGACAGATGCTCAGATGCATCAAAACATGGATGCGGTTATGAAATACATGCATGAATTCTACTTTGAATCTGCCGCTATGATCCTGACATTGATCACAGTTGGTAAGATGCTAGAAGCAAGATCCAAAGGAAAAACGACAGATGCTTTAAAGAGTCTTATGAAATTAGCACCAAAGACGGCAATTGTGATCCGTAATGAACAGGAAATAGAAGTTGGAATCGAACAGGTACATCAAGGAGATATCTTTGTTGTAAAACCAGGAGAAAATATACCAGTAGATGGTATCATCATTGAAGGAAACAGTGCTTTAAATGAATCTGCTTTAACAGGAGAAAGTATCCCTGTGGATAAGAAAGAAGGCGATGCTGTATCTGCTGCAACATTAAATACATCTGGTTATCTAAAATGTGAAGCTACAAGAGTTGGCGAAGACACAACACTTTCCCAGATCATTCAGATGGTCAGCGATGCGGCAGCAACTAAAGCACCGATTGCGAAAGTTGCAGATAAGGTATCAGGGATTTTTGTCCCAACTGTTATTTGTATTGCAATCGCAACAATGATCATCTGGCTGCTTGTCGGACAAAGTTTTGGATTTGCACTTGCCAGAGGCATTTCTGTATTAGTTATCAGCTGCCCTTGTGCTTTAGGACTTGCAACACCTGTAGCGATCATGGTTGGAAATGGAATGGGCGCAAAGCATGGAATCATGTTTAAGACAGCCGTATCCTTAGAAGAGACAGGAAAAACACAGATTATAGCTTTAGATAAAACAGGAACGATCACGAGTGGAAAACCTCAGGTTACAGATATGGTACCGGTAGAAGGTATCAGTGAAGAGGAATTACTTTCCATTGCATATGCATTAGAAAAGAAGAGTGAACATCCGCTTGCTCATGCAATTTTACAAAAAGCAGAAGAGGCGCAGATTCATGACAATCTTGAAATTAAAAACTTTTTGGCTATTGCTGGAAATGGGCTTTCTGGAAAGATTGATAAAGAGACGGTCTATGGTGGAAACCAGAGATTTATTGAGAAATATGCAAAAATTCCATTATCTATGATCAAAAAATCAGAAGAACTTGCTAATCAGGGAAAAACACCATTATTCTTTGCGTGTGATGAACAGCTGATCGGTATCATTGCTGTTGCGGACGTTATCAAAGAAGACAGCCCTCAGGCAGTCAAAGAACTTCAGAACATGGGAATCCGTGTGGTTATGCTAACAGGAGATAATGAACGTACCGCAAAAGCAATCGGTAAACAAGCTGGTGTTGATCATGTCGCAGGTGTTCTTCCAGAAGGAAAAGAAAGTGTCATTCGTGACTTGAAAGAAAAAGGAAAAGTTGCAATGGTTGGTGACGGAATCAATGATGCACCAGCACTTACAAGAGCTGATATGGGAATTGCGATCGGCGCAGGTACAGATATCGCAATTGATGCTGCGGACGTTGTTTTAATGAAAAGCCGTTTAAGTGATGTACCTGCAGCAATCCGTTTGAGTCGTGCAACATTGAAGAACATTCATGAAAATTTATTTTGGGCATTTATTTATAACATCATTGGAATTCCATTGGCTGCGGGAGCCTGGTATATGTTACTTGGGTGGAAATTAAATCCAATGTTTGGAGCTGCAGCAATGAGTTTATCAAGTTTCTGTGTTGTTACCAATGCATTACGATTAAATCTCTTTAAAATGCATGATGCCAGCAAAGACCAGAAGATCAAAAACAGTGTAGTACTTGAAGAAATTCAGGTTCAAAATATAACAAAACAGGAGGAAAAAACAATGAAGAAAACAATGAAGATTGAAGGAATGATGTGTGGACACTGCGAGGCTGCTGTGAAGAAAGCCTTAGAATCTTTAGAGGGTGTAGAAGAGGCAATTGTAAGTCATGAAGAAGGAACAGCAGTTGTTTCTATGACAAATGAAGTGTCAGATGATGTCTTAACACAGACAGTAGAAGATAAAGATTACAAAGTAACAGAAATTGAGTAAAAACAAAGATTGTTATAATATTTTGACATAATTCAAGAAAATATAACAACAAAAAATCAATATTGTTATATAAAATAATGATAAATTTACAAGATAGATGTAGATTTATCATTATTTTTTTATATAAATCGCTATCTTGTTGAGAAAAATTATCAAAAGTGTGGTACAATATGACTGGTTAGAATCATCTAATCAATTACAACAATAAAGATAGATAAAGGATATAAAAAATGACACTAAAAGAATTACAAATCGGTAAGAGTGCAGTGATCAAAAGCGTTGGCAGTCATGGTGCATTAAGACAACATTTTCTTGATATGGGAATGATCCCTGGTGTTGAGATCACAGTAGTAAAGCTTGCACCAATGGGTGACCCTATGGAAGTACAGATTCATGGGTATGAACTGACTCTTCGATTAGAAGAAGCCGATCAGATTGAAATTGATCCAATTGTAGAAAGAAGCAGAAGTCATAAGGGTGCGGAATATATGAGAACTTTTGAGCATCCGGGATTAGGGGAAGAAGGTAAATATCATTCCAAAGAAGATGAACATCCACTTCCAGAGGGAACACAATTGACCTATGCATTAGTCGGTAATCAAAACTGTGGAAAAACAACATTATTTAATCAGTTGACTGGTGCCAATCAGCATGTTGGAAATTTTCCAGGTGTAACAGTCGATCGAAAAGATGGTGCGATCAAAGGACATCCTGAAACAAATGTAACGGACCTTCCAGGAATTTATTCGATGTCACCTTATAGTAGTGAGGAGATTGTTTCCAGAAACTTCGTACTAGAAGACAAACCAAAGGCGATCATTAATATTTTAGACGCGACAAATATTGAACGAAATCTTTACCTTACTATGCAGTTATTAGAGATGGACATTCCAATGGTGGTGGCCTTAAATATGATGGATGAAGTTGTTGGGAATCAAGGATCGATCAATGTCAATGAAATGGAATCATTGCTAGGTGTTCCAGTTGTTCCGATTTCAGCGGCAAAGAATGAAGGAGTCGATGAAGTTGTAAAACATGCACTTCACATTGCAAAATATCAGGAAAAACCATTGCGGCAGGATTTTTGTGATAAAGAAGATCATAATGGTGCAGTGCATCGTTGTATTCATGCAGTAATACATTTGATTGAAGATCATGCAGAAAAGGCACAGATACCGGTTCGTTTTGCAGCGACAAAAGCTATTGAAGGAGATCATTTGATCTTAGAACAATTAAAGCTTGATCAAAATGAAATGGAAATGTTAGAGCATATTGTCAAGCAGATGGAGACAGAACGTAAGTTAGATCGAAGTGCAGCAATCGCAGACATGAGATTTGATTTTATTGAGAGTTTATGTGAACAGACCGTTGTTAAACCAAAAGAAAGTAAAGAACGGATTCGAAGTGAAAAGATCGATCGAGTTCTAACAGGAAAGTATACAGCAATTCCTTGTTTTGTAGGAATCATGGTTTTGGTATTCTATCTTACATTTAATGTGATCGGGGCCTGGCTTCAAGGAATCTTGCAATTAGGAATTGATAAAATCTCAGTACTTACAGATCAGGCATTAACTGCGGCTCACGTGAATCATGCGATCCATAGTCTGGTGATTGAAGGAATCTTTACTGGTGTAGGAAGTGTATTAAGCTTTTTACCGATCATTGTAACCTTATTTTTCTTCTTATCATTAATGGAGGACAGTGGATACATAGCAAGAGTGGCATTTGTTATGGATAAAGTGCTTCGAAAGATTGGATTGTCTGGACGAAGTATCGTTCCTATGTTGATCGGGTTTGGATGTACAGTTCCTGCGGTTATGGCAACAAGGACTTTAACGAGTGAGCGAGATCGTAAGATGACGATTCTTTTAACACCATTTATGAGCTGTACAGCCAAGCTACCAATTTATTCTTTTTTCGTGAATGCCTTTTTTCCAAAACGTGGTGGTCTTATTATGGCAGGATTATATTTATCAGGAATCATGATAGGTATTTTGATTGCATTTTTATATAAGGGAACGTTATTTAAAGGAGAACCAGTGCCATTTGTTATGGAGTTACCAAATTACAGACTTCCAGGAGTGAAGAATGTAGCACAATTATTATGGGAGAAAGCAAAAGATTTCTTACAAAAAGCATTTTCTGTGATTTTGGTCGCCACGATCGTTGTATGGTTTTTACAGAGATTTGATCTGCAGTTAAATATGGTAGAAGATTCTGCACATAGCATTTTAGCAATGGTAGCTGGTGTGTTAGTACCAGTTTTTTCACCATTAGGATTGGGAGATTGGAGAATCGTGACATCATTGATCAGTGGATTTATGGCAAAAGAAAGTGTAGTTTCAACATTAGGAGTTTTATTCAATGGGAACATCACAGCGGCGATCACACCATTAGCCGCAAGTTCTTTATTAGTATTTAGTTTGCTTTATTCTCCATGCGTTGCGGCCATCGCATCTGTAAAACGTGAACTAGGAACAAGATGGGCGGTTGGTCTGGCATTATGGCAATGTATGATTGCATGGATTGCAGCATTAATCGTAAGATTCATTGGATTAGTAATTTGAATTACATAAAATAAAAATATCGAGAGAGGCCAGTAAAATACTGGCTTCTCTGTCTTTTATCAGTAATCTATAATTTAAATCGGTATTTTGCGTATAGATTGATTTTTAAACATATAGCACTTTCAAGGTCTGTTCTTTCCATATTTTATATCATTATTGTCAAATGTAAAAAAATAAAGGAACATTGAAAATCTTATTCCATGTTCCTTTATCATTCAGATGTTATTTAGAAACTTAAATGCTTCTTTTTCTTTAACAGATTCGCACCTGTGATGATTAGCATGATTCCAGATGCAAGTCCAATACAAATGGATAAGATTCCAAGCACGATGTTTCCAGCACCGGTACGTTTCATTGTTAAGTAGATTTTCTCCATGTCCATGATGTGACCTCCGTTTGAGAATTATAATTTGTAATGTCTATGATTTACTATATCATTAAAATTCATACTTCGTCAAATAACAACTTATAAAAGCAGATTTCTTACCATTGCACCATCAAATGTTACACTATTCATATGGTGGACTTCAATCTGATATAATGCATTGGCTGCAATATGTTCTGCGGCTTGTTCCAGATCTCTGATTCCTGTGGTTTCAGAATACATCTCAATGACAGCATCTAAGGCCTCATCTGTCATAATACATTCATCATCTTTTAATCCCATACGTTTTAATACCTTAGGGAGTGCAAATCTTTGGAAGATCGCTTTCTTCTCTTCTGGTGTGTAATCAGGGATGTCAATGACTGCAAAACGTGACATCAATGGTGCACTGATCTGGTCTTTTTCATTTGCAGTGGCAATTGGATATACTCCAACTGTTGGGATCATACATTCCATATAATTATCGGTAAATCCGAGATTATCAAGCAATGTTAGTAAAACATCTGCAGGATTTCCATTTCCCTTTCCTGAATTGGCTTTATCAAGCTCGTTAATGATAAATACAAGATTTGATTCTCCTGCCATGGCAAATGCATCCATGATGATCCCTGGTTTTGCATTTGCATAAATACGGGAACTTCCCGTTAACTGCTCTGGATCGTTGATGGAACTCATATCAAGAGTTGTCCATGGAAGTTTTAAGATTCTTGCAACCGCATAAGCAATCTGAGATTTTCCTGTTCCAGCAGGTCCAACTAATAATAATCCATAAGCAGGCAGCGTGTGTGTACGATTGATCTGAATGATCGTTTCAATGATTCTTTGTTTCACACGTTCCATACCATAGAGTTCTTCATCAAGAATCCGTCTTGCTTCTTCAGGATCGATCGCTTTAAAATAATTACTCTTCCATTGGATGTTCATCATGATGGATAATGCACGCTGGGCATGACGTCTCTCTTCTTGTGAAACTTCATGAGATTTTGCAACAGCAAGATTTCTTCTTGCCCATAGACGAATATTATCAGGCAGCGTACTTCCGGCACATGTCATAAAATCTGTGATACTCTGGATGCTGGTAAGTTTCATATCATCACCCATCTCATCAAGATTTTCATCAGTGATCCGTTCATCTGGTGCATCACTTTGGAATAAACGTTCGATCATAAACTGAAGGAAACCATCTTCTGCAGATAATTTGGTGCCACCGCCAAGAGCAATTTCTCTGATCTTGTATACACAATAACCTTCTACTGTATTCTCCCCAGATAAGCGGACATGAATATGATTCTCTCCAAGCCATCTGACCAGGCTTACAAAACGGGAATCTAATTTTAAGATATCAGATATTACTGTCCCATCTTCTCCCTCAAATTCAAAGGCTGTCTGCTTATCTTGATCAGAAAATACACCACAGGAATGATGCTCCCACTGCTTCTTCTTGTTTGATAAAATCAAGATAGGGCATTCTATCGTAGCATGATCTACATTCGAAGAAAATGTTGTATAAGTACAGACTACTTCTTCTTTTATTTCTGATGTATCGTTACTAAAATCAAATACTGGCATAATTAAATACTCCTGTTTTCTTTTGTTTAGCATATTTATATTTCATTATATCAGTTTTTCCTGATTTTTAAAAGTTTTAAACTCTTTATAAAATAGAAAAAGGGATAAATGCTTCTGGATGTTCTTTATGTTTTCCAATATATTTTTCCATCCAGACCATATCATACCAACGTCCGAATTTATAGCCGCTTTTATAAAATTTTCCAACCATATGATAACCAAGATGTTCATGATACTGAACACTGTTTTTTGTAACATATTCATCTTCGATTTCCGGATCTGTAATGCACGCATCCAAATTGATCACATGTTGTTTTCGAAGGATTTCTTCTAATGCCTCATATAATTTTTTCCCGATTCCCTGTCGTTTTACATCCTTATCTACATAAATGGTTGTTTCTACGGACCAGTCATATGCAGCACGGTTTTTAAAAGATGATGCATATGCATATCCGACAATCTTTCCATGCCCATCAACAGCCGCCAGATAAGGATAGCGTTTTAATGTCTGTTTGATCCTTTGACGGAATTCTGTTATCGAAGGTGTTTCATATTCAAATGTGATTGCTGTATGTTCTACATAATAGCGGTAAATTTCCAGTAATTCTTCTGCATCCTGTGGAGTTGCCAATCTGACTTCCATTTTGTCATTCCTTTCAGTTTAATGAAATAGTGGTGCTTTTTCATTTAATTTTGCATTTGAATGTGTTCCCCAGTGATCACTTCATAGCAAATCAGATTTTTTGTGTTTAAATCTTCTTTTGTCATATCAACAGCACTGATCTGGTGATTATCATAGGTTGTATAATAGTAGATTCCTTTTTGCGTATTACAACAAGAAGTATATAAGGTAATCTCATATTTTCCATTGACATCGCAGCATCCTCTTTGCTGATCGACAGATCCAAGAATATGGAAAAACTGATTGACACTTTCATTTTCAGAATCTCCAGAGACAGAATGCAATTTGGTAAATGCTACTTTAGCAAAACGTGAGGATGAAGAAAGATCTCCAGGAAGACCAATCGCACCCATTCCACGACTGTATTGATCTAAATCGATATCTTTTGCAAATCGATTTTCTGGTTGTTTTGGAGAAAGATTCATATATTGATTTAATAAGAACATCTGAATGTTAAATGGAGGATTATTTGTTAATACCCCAACGTTATTTTCATAGATATGCATCCCATCTTCCATTGCTTCGACTGTGATCGCACCAGATTGATCTGCAATGATCCAGTGAAGCTGCGCTAATGGAAATTGTTCACTGTAAGGGGTATTGGTAAGATTCATATGAATCAATGCTGTCTTCGCTTCCTCAAGATTTGCACAAGTTCCAAGAATCCAAGGGATAAATTCAAACTGTGCGATATTGTCTTTCCCTTCTTCTATATCATAATATGCTGCATTTCCAACAAAATTAAGCCCAGCCATTGCCAGTCCACATTCATTGAATGCATCATAATACAAAGGGTCATTGTCGACTACATGAGCCATTCCGATCATAGCATAATGACTTTCTATGGCATCGATATGTCTAAAATGAAATGGATAATTTCTTGGAGTGATCACAACCTCATCTCCATAAGAGAATTCATAATCTAAAGTTCTTCCAAAATAAAAATCTTTTGTCTTGTAAGTTGCAGCTGTACACATTGCTCTTTTACTCCTCCTTCTATTAATTAATTTCAATGATTTTCAGTAATAATTATATCCTGTTTCTAAGGTATCATTCAAAGATGTTATGCCTGATCTGTCATAATGGAATTATTTTCAAAAAGATTTCGAATGCTAGTCGTTATCTTTCGGAATAACTGGTCAAATCCATAAGCATAAAGAGAGCCAAAAACATTGGCAGCGATTCTTAAGATAATGGCATTCTTCAGGCCAAAAAGATTCTCTGCAATATAAAGAGCCCCAAAGGTGTTGAAAACGGTTTGCCAGGCATATCCAGCAGAATAACCAACTCCTATCCCGCCGATCAGACCGATCCATTGAAAGATATGATCAGGAAGGATCGCATGTAAAATAAGAAAGATCATACATCCAAGAATATTAAATGGTCCTCTTCTTTGTACACGGTATTTCATATCTTTTGAAAATGGCAACAGGACAGACATTGCAGCAATCCCGATCCACATAACTCTTGGCATATGAACCAATTCTCCGATTAACATTGCAGTAGAAATTCCAAGAGATAATCTTAAATACCAGCTGCTTCTTGCAGAAAACAGATGAAATTCCTTAAATAAATGATAAAATCCTCTATGAAATGTTCGATTTCTATGATTCTTGTAAAATACAAGGGAACAGATCACAGCACCTGCAAATAATCCGCAACATCTTAACACATAGTTATGCCCTGTAACATCATATCCATAGAATAACAAATATCCTAAGATAAATGTGGACTGATTGGACATGATAACGTTATGGCAGCTTAAGATCATGATTGCCATAATACAAAGAAAATGAATAAAAAAAGCAGGAACAGTATTTACAGTATTAGCAAGTCTTGGTCCAACCGCAAGGATTGCAAAAATCATAAAGATAACGCCAATGCTGTGTTTTGTATCGATTCCGAAGTCAACCTGTCGTAAGATCATTAAAACCAGTAAGACTAGCACGCCGACAACACTGTTTTGTGATCCAAAGATCATACTGTAAAGAGTTACTACTGCAAAACAAAATGCAACAACTAAATATACTTTAAAATTATAGATAAGGATACGTTTATGTTTCTCTTTTGAATCTTTGGCACCTTTGATCCATTGTTTGGAACCGATGGAACTTAATTGTAACTGTTGATAAAAATCCAATGTTAATACCTCCTGTGATAAGAATCTGTTTCTGAGTAGCAATGAACAATTTTACTCACTTCTAGGCTGTTCGTCAATACGTTATTTGACGTTTTTTCTTATTTTTGATATGATTTATTTATGAAAGCGATAGACAAAGAAAGGAGGATTTATCCTCATGGCAATGAATTTTAATCAGATGTTAAAGTTTCAGCAGATAAAAAATGCATTCAAACGGTTTGATCAAGACCATCCAAAATTCAAGAATTTCATGAATGCTGTATGGAGGGAGCAGGCACTTAAACAGGATGCTGTGATCGAGATTTCTATTACATCTCCAGAAGGGAAAAATTATTGTTCGAATATCAAACTGAATGCAGCAGATATCGAGATGTTTGAACAGTTGAAATCCATGAAACCAGAATAATTTCAAATTTTAATGTCAAATTAATGTCACGGAATCCCGAAAAGCAAAAATTTAATGTCACAACCCAAAAAGAAGGCTAGTCAAATTTCACGACTAACCTTCTTGATTTTTACTGTAATTCTTCCTCAGACACCAGATTTTTCATGCTTCTAAGCCCTATACAAAGGGTTGAAGTATTATGTAATACGGCAGATGTTGTTGGCTGGATAAAGCCTAACACACCGGCCCCAATAAGCCCTGCGTTAAATCCAACAATAAAGCGGTAATTATTATGAATTCGGCGCATTAAGTGGTTACTGATATGTTTGAGAGTTACCAGACCATGTAAATGGTCTCCTTCAATCGTTACATCTGCGATTTCTCTTGCAATCTGAGCTCCATCACTGATCGCGATTCCAACATTAGATGCAGATAATGCTGGAGAATCATTGATTCCATCTCCGATCATAATAACTTTTCTTCCTTCGGCTTTTTCTTTCTCAACGAAAGCAGCTTTATCCTCTGGAAGTACCTCAGCATGATATTCATCCACACCAACTTTGGCTGCAATAACCTTTGCAGTACGATCACTGTCTCCAGTCATCATAACGACTTTCTTGATTCCAGCAGCTTTTAATGCTTTGATCACATCTTTGGCTTCTTCACGTAATGGGTCTTCAATACAGATCACACCTGCAAGTTTTCCTTCGATCGCCATATATAAATGCGAACATTCTTCAGGCAGTTTCTCAAATAACTCTTCTTTGCCTTCAGGAATTGTACACTGCTCATCTTCGAATACAAAATGATAACTTCCAATGACAACTTTTTTATTCTCGATCATGGAAGAAATTCCATGAGCCACGATATACTCAACCTCAGAATGTAATTCTTCATGTACAAGATTTCTGTCAACAGCTGCCTGAACTACAGCTTTTGCCATAGAATGAGGGAAATGTTCCTCTAAACATGCGGCAATTCTTAATAATTCCTTGCATTTCATTCCGTTAAATGAAACAATATCAAGAACAGTAGGTTCCGCTTTTGTTAAAGTTCCTGTTTT
>ERZ840517.3590-NODE-3590-length-11745-cov-2.531822_pt1 | contig 11745 bp, 6 predicted proteins | sample MGYA00519876_ERZ840517 | MGnify/ENA primary metagenome ERZ840517 (study PRJEB31850, sample SAMEA3708882) | human gut metagenome | biome: human gut; feature: human-associated habitat; material: faeces | place: China | collected 2014 ... | reverse complement strand
TCCCATTCACTTGTTTATCAACCCGAAAAAGTAACAGAAGGCAAGGATGAACTCATTTTCAACGGAATCATCCAAGGAAACGGACTGGGCTATACCATCCGTATGAAAGTACTTCACCAAGGCGGAAGTATCAAAGTGGGACACCAGCAAATTACAGTCGAAGGAGCCGACGAAGCTACCGTCTTTTATACGGTCGATACCGAATATTCCCCCGTATATCCGCTTTATAAAGGAGAAAAGCCTCGTCAAACAACCGAGAAAATAATAAAAAGTGCTATCACTAAAGGTTACGAAACAGTCAAACACACCCATATATCCGATTATCAGACATTGTACAACCGTGTTAAATTCACCCTTTCCGGTGACACGGCTTCCGAAAAATTACCAACCGATATACGTGTAAAGCAATTACAGCAAGGATTTACCGACGACGCTTCCCTCAAAGTATTGTGGTTCAACCTCAGCCGGTACCTGCTGATAAGCGCCTCCCGCCCGGGAACATTACCCTCCAATCTGCAAGGTGTATGGAATACCTTTGAAAAAGCACCCTGGAATGGTAACTTCCAAAGCAATATCAATCTTCAGGAGATGTACTGGGGTTGCGGGCCTACCCAACTTCCGGAGTGCGAAGAGGCTTATCTGGAATGGATCGAAGGTTTGGTAGAACCCGGACGAAAAACAGCCGGAGAGTATTACGGAACCAAAGGCTGGGTCAGCCACTCCACCGGAAACATCTGGGGACATACCGTTCCAGGTGACGATATCCTATGGGGACTTTATCCGTCAGGAGCCGCCTGGCATTGCAGGCATCTGTGGGAACATTATGCTTTCGGCGGAGACAAATCTTATCTTGAAACCAAAGGATATCCTATCATGAAAGAAGCCGCCGAGTTCTGGTTGGAAAATATGGTAGAGTACCAGAAGCATTTCATTATCGCCCCCTCCGTGTCGGCCGAACACGGCATTGAGATGAAAAACGGTTCTCCGGTAGATTATTCTACCGCAAACGGCGAACAAACCGCAGGACGCATCTTCACCCTACCGGCCTATCAGGATATCGAAATGGTCTATGATTTGTATACTCATGTGATAAAGGCATCGGAATGTTTAGGAATCGATTCCGCATTTCGTGAGAAAGTGACTATTGCCAGAAACAAGCTATTACCTTTGAAAATCGGTCGCTACGGACAACTGCAGGAATGGATAGACGATGTAGACAACCCACGCGATCATCACCGGCATATCGCCCACCTCTATGCCCTGTATCCGGGAAACATGATTTCATACAGTCAGACCCCTGCACTGGCACTGGCCGTCAAAAAATCATTAGAGATGAGAGGAAAAGGAAAGTTTGGCGAAAGATGGCCCCATACCGGCGGTAATTGGTCTATGGCATGGCGTACCGCTCTTTGGACAAGACTTTATGAAGGTGATCAAGCCATCGGCACTTTCAACCAAATGATTAAAGAAAGCGGTTATGAAAACATGATGTCGAACCAATCGGGAAACATGCAGGTCGATGCCACAATGGCAACCTCCGGGCTCTTTGCCGAAATGCTCCTACAATCGCAGGAAGGTTTTATCCATCTCTTACCGGCTCTGCCTACTGAATGGCCGGAAGGAAAAATCGAAGGTTTAATGGCAAGAAACGGTTATCGGGTAAATATGGAATGGAAATACGGGAAGTTGATGAAAGCGGAAATCATACTCCCGCACAAGGCGGATAAACCGATGGTGAAAGTGCAAGGCAGTTACTTGCCGGAATCAGACAACAGGGTTGTTCTTATCCAAGCTACAGGCATAAACAACTGATAATGAACGCTTATAAGAGTATATACTTTTACACTGCAAAAATATACACTATTGCATGATAATGGTATATACTCTTGTATATTAAAAGTACATACTATTCTGAAATAGCAACTACATGATACAAACAAAAAGAAAATATGACAAACATAGTGTCCCCAAATGGATGTGCTACGATGTTTTTGACAGAACGATAAAGCTGTTTTCTACCGATACGTTTTCAAAGCCGTAATTTACAATAGCTATAAAAGATGAAGTGGAGTTATTGGTTTCCACTATTGAACAAGCTTTTTGAGAATGCCTGCTGCTTACACCACAACAAATACAGATAATTAATATGGAATCAGCAACTATCTATTCCTGCTTTCGTATTTATGAGAGTTGTTGTCTTTTAAGAATATTCAACTCGTTTCTCGGTGAGAAACGCTCCGTTGCCCGTAGAGAATCGGTGCGTTTCTCTACGACAAACGCTTCGATTCTCACCGAGAAAAAAAGGAAACATATAACTTGTTGGTATTCAACAATTTGCCCAGCAGCAAAAGAGTCATCTATTTTCAACTGTCAAATCATATCTTTATCCCCCTATTTTCTCTATAATTACATATCAGAAATCACAACATTCATTCAGGCTATTCGAATCATCTACCGGATAATTGAGAGATTTTTATAAGTTATGATAAATAAAACCACTATATTTACGATATTTATTAACCATAACTTATAAAAAATGGACTTTTTCGATCTCCTATTCGGGCCGATTGGGCCCTCACTTCAATTTATTTTCAAAATCGGATATATACCCAATGAAAATGATTTCTTGGAACTTACAGAAGACCAATATGCTGCATATGTCAAACAGTGTGGCGAGATAAAAGGAAAAATTTACATGTTCTCTCCACAAAATCCACATTTTTCCATGGATGATGACTATAACGAAATTTCATGTCTTGATGAAGAGGACTTACGAGGATTTAAAGATGCGGAACAGCTCATACAACACTATTGTGATAACTCCAAACAAATCTTCAAAACGACTGAAGAAAAATTACAGTATATGGCTTCAGCTTTGCCAGAGGTATTTTCCAAGGATACTCCCTATGAGAAATACCATCACATGTCAATTCATTGAGTTCACTAACCTTAGCTATTCACAAAGCACTTCACACACCTTGTCCTGAAATTCTCTGGCTTTTGCGGCCGAGAGAACATTCTGATTCATGATGGCAAAAGCTATTTCATGCCCGTTGGCAGCTTTCAGATAACCGGCTAACGCATTGATAGCGGTATAGGAACCGGTTTTGGCATGGACATTCTTATACGCTTTACTCTGCTTCATCCGGTACTTCAATGTCCCGTCTACACCGGCAACAGGAAGTGCTTTATAGAGTTTCCGGAATACTTCCGTGCGGGAATATGCGAATTTCAAGAAATCGACTAAAAGGGCAGGGGAGAGGTAGTCATAGTTGGAAAGACCGCAACCATCGGCTATTTTGTAACGGTCGGGGTTGTGTCCCAACTGTTTTATCATTCTATTTATTTCGGCAATCCCTTCTTTGGCGGACACATATCTTTTACCGGTAGCCTGTGCCCCCAAACGACAAAACAAAGCCTCCGCACTCAAGTTATCACTCTCTTTCATGACCTGATTCAAGACATCCTGCACCGGACGCTCCCAACGAACCATGCAAGCCGACAAACTATCGGGAACAAAGACCGAAAAATCATATTCATGGGACACATCGATACCGCGATCACGAAGTTTCTCTAAAAAAGCATGCATAAAGAAATCCTGTGAAGAAAAAACATTGATATCGACACTGCGTTTTCCTTCTACATTACCCGTGACCGTGATGTTGTTCTTATTCTGAAGCCATCCCCGGGTCACGGCAAACTTTCCGGCAGAAGGAGTACGCGTCTGTGCTGTGTTGTGAAGAGAATAATAAGAGGATACAGGATAACAGGATACCTTTGCAGTATCACCGGGAGCAGCACCGGGAGCAACTGTAACCGTAACCATCCCTTTGTGGTACATCAAAGGAGAGAGATAAGGCTGATAAGCTTCCGGCGTATCATCCCATGCCCAGCCGGCACCCCAATAAAGAGAATCTTTCATGGAGATATCCCCGTAGATTTTACCACTAATAACGGAAAAAGGGAAAGTGATGACATTATCCACCAATGAATCCATGCTATGTTCGTCAAATTCGGGATCGAACCCTCCTATCACATATAAATCTCCGCGAAGCGTGTCATGCTCAATCGTTCCTTTATACCACACTTCAGTACGGAACGGCTCATCGGCATCGGGGCGTGAAAGAGCCGTAATGGCAGTCAGCAGCTTCATGGTCGATGCAGGCCGCGAAAGTTTCGTATCCCGATGGGTATAGAGGGATTTCCTTGCAGTAAGGTCATACACGGATATGCCGACTTCGGAACCTTCGGGTAAAGTTCGCAATAAGGCGTTGATACGCGAAGAAAGCACCTCCTGCCCCCATAAAACGGGAAGGCAGGAGGATAGTATAAGGAATAGGAGTAATCTTTGCATAAATTTGGAATCTTGATCAAAGGGCTTCTCTGAATATTTCGGCTACCGTGGGGTGGGGGAATACGATTTTCTTCCACTCCGCAACGGTCAGTTTCATTTCTACAGCCATGCCGGCAAGGGTAATGATCTCGGAAGCCGGATTGCCAAGGATATGAGCCCCTAAGATCGTCTTATCTTCACCGATAAAGACTTTACACATACCGTTCACCCCCTCGTTCTCGGCTACGAAGCGACCGGAATAGGCCATCGGTAATTTAATGACATGAAAAGGAATTCCTTTGGCCAACAGGCTCTCTTCGGTCTGGCCTACCCCTGCAATCTCCGGATTGGTATACACTACACCGGGGATGGCACGATAACTCATCGTATCTTCTTTATCGAGAATGGCATGTACGGCGACTTCCGCTTCGCGAACAGCCGTATGGGCCAGTAGAGAGAATCCCGTAAGATCGCCACAGACATATACTCCCGGCACGGAAGCCTGCATCTTATTATTGACAGCGACATTACCGCGTTCTGTCAGTACCAGTCCCAGATTTTCCAATCCGAAGCCTTTGGTTACAGGCCGGCGGCCGACACTCATCAGGATCTTCCCTGCAACCACGCTTCCCGTACCTTCGGCATTTTCATAAGCCACAGCCACGCCACCGTCATTCGGTGACAAAGAGGTGACTTTCGTACTAAGCAGGAATTTTACCCCCCGTTTGGCATATTCGGCACGAAGCAGGGCAGAGAGCTCTTTGTCCATTCCATTCAATATTTCGTCGAGCATCTCGACAACCGTCACCTGTACACCGAGACTACTGAAAAAAGAAGCAAATTCCATTCCGATGACACCTCCGCCCACAATGGCTAATGAGGCCGGCAACTCTTTATTGTCGAGCGCATCCCGATGTGTCCAGTAATCCACGGTATCGATGCCTGCAAACGGCGGGATAAATGTTTCCGAACCCGTACAAATAATCAGATTCTCACATTCGTAACTGTCTTCACCGCAACGGACGGTATTCTTGTCGATGATATACGCTTCGCCGTTCACAACCGTTACGTTGTTGGAAGCAAGCTTGCCTTTTACACCCAATACCAATTTACGTACTACTTTACTTTTACGGGCAATTATCTTTGCCAGATCGAAAGAGACTTCCGGCACATTCACCGCATATTTAGAGGCATGCCTAACTCCGTCATACGTCTTTGCCGAATAAAGCAAAGTCTTGGTAGGGATGCATCCTTCATTCAGGCAGACTCCGCCTAAATTCTGTTTTTCGAAAAGCAAAACGCTCAGTCCGGCCTTACCGGCAGTTTCGGCAGCCGTATAGCCCGCAGGGCCGCCGCCAATGATAATTACCTGGTATTTCATATTATTCATTATTAGATTGGATTCTTCTCTTCTCCACCGACTCGATGAATTCCCGTTCTTTGACAGGCATTACCGATGCATATTTCTCTTGGCCGTACTCTATGAGCAGATACTCCGTCACTGAAAACCGGCCGAATTTCATCGAATGGTGCTTCCGTATGGAAATGATATCTTTGATGGGAATTGTTTTTTTACGTGTAAAACGTCCATAAGAAAGGATCAGTTCTCCTTCCGGCGTAACGGTATAAGTGGTGTGAATCACCTGTTCGATCACCACGATCAACAGCAACATCATAAAAACAGCAAGCAGAATATACTTGCACCAGAGAAAGCCAAACGCATTTGCTCCCAATACAATCAGCAGGAAATATTGATACCAGGCAATACGGGCATGGAAGATCCGGTTCATTTTGTCAGATTTTTGCTGCCAAGTTAGCAATTTTATGAATTAATGGCAACGAAAAGTACAATGAAAACAGTTATTTTGTAGTTTTGCGGTAATAAACATTTAGATTATGGTTAAAAAGTTCGATTTCCTCGTCATCGGTTCCGGTATTGCCGGAATGAGTTTTGCCCTAAAAGTGGCACACAAAGGAAAAGTAGCCCTTATCTGTAAAAGCGGTTTGGAAGAAGCCAACACCTATTTTGCACAAGGAGGAGTAGCCTCGGTCACCAATCTGCTGGTAGACAATTTCGATAAACACATAGAAGATACGATGATTGCCGGTGACTGGATAAGCGATCGCGCCGCCGTAGAAAAAGTCGTACGCGAAGCTCCCGCACAAATTGAAGCGCTCATCAACTGGGGAGTGGATTTTGATAAAAATGAAAAAGGCGAGTTCGACCTGCACCGCGAAGGAGGGCACTCGGAATTCCGCATTCTCCACCACAAAGACAATACCGGCGCCGAAATACAGGACAGTCTTATCAGAGCCGTACAACGGCATCCCAATATTACGGTTATCGAAAATCATTTCGCCATTGAGATACTGACACAGCACCATTTAGGGGTAACCGTTACCCGCCAGACACCGGACATCAAATGCTACGGTGCTTACATTCTTGACCCGAAAACCGGAAAGGTAGATACCTATCTGGCCAAGGTGACGCTGATGGCAACCGGCGGCGTAGGAGCCGTATACCAGACAACGACCAATCCGTTGGTAGCTACCGGAGACGGCATCGCCATGGTTTACCGTGCCAAAGGAACGGTGAAGGACATGGAGTTCGTACAGTTTCACCCGACAGCGCTCTATCATCCGGGCGACCGTCCGTCTTTCCTGATTACCGAAGCCATGCGTGGATACGGTGCCGTGCTCCGTACGATGGACGGTAAAGAGTTCATGCAAAAGTATGACCCGCGCCTTTCACTCGCACCACGGGACATCGTAGCACGTGCCATCGACAACGAAATGAAGAACCGGGGAGACGACCACGTTTACCTTGACGTGACCCATAAAGACCCGGAAGAGACCAAAAAACATTTCCCGAACATCTACGAGAAATGTCTCAGCTTAGGCATCGACATCACAAAAGACTATATCCCGGTAGCCCCGGCAGCCCATTATCTATGCGGAGGTATCCTGGTGGACCTGAATGCACAATCATCCATCGAACGCCTCTATGCGGTAGGCGAATGTTCCTGCACCGGCTTGCACGGTGGCAACCGCTTGGCATCCAATTCACTGATCGAAGCTGTGGTCTATGCCGATGCGGCCGCCAGACACACGTTAGAGGTAATAGACCGGTATACCTACAACGAAGAAATTCCCGAATGGAACGATGAAGGTACCCGCTCACCGGAAGAGATGGTACTGATTACCCAAAGCATGAAAGAGGTAAACCAGATAATGAGTACCTACGTGGGTATCGTCCGCAGCGACCTCCGGCTCAAACGCGCATGGGATCGTCTGGACATCCTTTATGAAGAGACGGAAAGCCTGTTCAAGCGTAGCGTAGCCTCCAAAGAAATCTGCGAATTGCGCAACATGATCAATGTGGGTTATCTCATCATGCGTCAGGCTATGGAACGCAAGGAAAGCCGTGGATTGCATTACACGATCGATTATCCACACGCCAAGCAATAAGGCCATTACAGATACACTTATTTCGCAGATTACACGGATTCTTATCACACCATCTGTGTAATCTGCGCTTTAAAAGAGCATATCACTCTTTTTACATACCCTCACGACACCGAATAATCACCTCTAAAACTACCCGATCATGAAGATGAAAAACATATATCCTCTGCTGGCAATCCTATTACTGCCCCTGTCACACGCAGCAGCAACAGACCACGAAACCACCAAGGACGGTGTCATCATCCGTCTCAAACAGAAAAGACCGGAAGATGTACAATCCATCCGTCTGCAAGTTATCAACGAGAAGATTATCCATGTATCGGCTACTCCCGAACGAACCTTTTCAGCGAAACCCAGTCTCATTTCCGTGTTCGATACCGGAAAACATCATCCCGACTTTACCGTCAAAGAAGAAAAAGAGTCAATCATTCTGTCTACCAGATCCTTGCATGCACGGATAAGCCTTAACACCGGAGAAATCGGCTTCACTGACCCGGCAGGAAACCCTATCCTGAACGAAAACGAAGGGGGAGGAAAAACATTCCGCGCCATCGAGGTGGAGAACACCAAAGGATACGAACTCCGGCAGGTATTCGAGAGCTCCGACGATGAAGCATTTTACGGATTAGGACAGCATCAGGCCGATGAATTCAACTACAAGGGAAAAAACGAGGAACTGTTCCAATACAATACCAAAGTAGCCGTACCTTTCGTCCTTTCCAATAAGAACTACGGGATCTTATGGGACAATTATTCATTGAGCCGTTTTGGTGATCCACGGGACTATGCGCAGCTAAACGAAGCATTCCGGCTGTACGATAAAGAAGGCCGGGAAGGAGGACTGACAGGAACCTATATTCCCCATCCGCAAAGAGGGAAAGATACACTGGTGCGTACGGAACCTTTTCTCTATTTCGAAAACTTGAAAGCCAACCGTGAATACCTCCCCGAAGGCTTTCCGCTGATGGGGGCCAACGTTACCTTTGAAGGCGAACTGGAAGCCTCAGAGAGCGGTTTACATCGCTTTCTGCTCTATTATGCCGGATATGTAAAAGTATACCTCGACAACGAATTGCTGGTACCCGAACGCTGGCGCACGGCATGGAACCCCAACAGCTATAAGTTCACTGCCAACCTGCCAACCGGAAAACGAATCCCCCTGCGCATCGAATGGAAGCCCGATGGCGGCGAATCGTATTGCGGCCTGCGAGTGCTTACTCCCGTAACGGACAAAGAACAGAACAAGCTGTCGCTATTCAGCGAAATGGGTAATGAAATCGACTATTACTTTATCTACGGCAATTCCATGGATGAAGTGATCAGTGGATACCGTACACTGACAGGCAAAGCGCAGATCATGCCCAAATGGGCGATGGGCTTCTGGCAGAGCCGCGAAAAATACAATACCCGCCGCGAATTGCTGGATGTACTCTACGAGTTCCGCCGTCGCCGAATTCCTCTCGACAACATCGTCATCGACTGGAACCACTGGCCGGAAAATGCCTGGGGAAGCCATGAATTCGATTTGAAGCGTTTCCCCGACCCGAAAGGAATGGTAGACTCCATACATGCCCTGAACGCCAAAATCATGATCAGCGTATGGCCCAAGTTCTACACAAATACCGGACATTTCAAGGAATTCGAGGAAAAAGGATGGATGTATATGCAATCGGTGCGCGACAGCCTGCGCGACTGGGTAGGACCGGGATACAGATACGGCTTCTACGATGCCTACGACCCGGAAGCCCGGAAGCTATTCTGGAAACAGATGCAGGACCATTACTGTCCGTTGGGCATTGATGCCTGGTGGATGGATGCCTCGGAACCCAATGTACGCGATTGTACGGACATGCAATACCGTAAGGCACTTTGCGGACCGACCGCTCTGGGGCCGTCGACCCAGTACTTCAACGCTTATGCCTTGATGAACGCCGAAGCCATCTACGACGGACAACGCAAGATGGATCCCGATCGCCGAGTTTTCCTACTCACACGCTCCGGATTTGCCGGGCTGCAACGTTACAGCACAGCCACTTGGAGCGGAGACATCGCCACCCGGTGGGAAGATATGAAAGCACAGATCTCCGCCGGACTGAACTTTGCCATGAGCGGCATCCCCTACTGGACGATGGACATAGGAGGATTCTGTGTAGAACGCCGCTACGAAAAGGCACAGCGCGAATGGAACCGGACGAAAAAGGAGAATGCGGATTACAAAGAGTGGCGCGAACTAAACGCACGCTGGTATCAATTCGGTGCTTTCTGTCCGCTTTACCGCTCGCACGGACAGTTTCCTTACCGCGAGATATGGAACATCGCCCCGGAAGGGCATCCTGCTTATCAATCAATGGTTTACTACACCCGGCTGAGATACCGGATGATGCCTTACATATATTCATTAGCAGGCATGACACATTTCAATGATTATACGATCATGCGCGCGTTGGTCATGGACTTCGGCAAGGACAAGAACGTATTAGACATCAGCGACCAGTTCATGTTCGGCCCTGCATTGATGGCCTGCCCGGTATATACCTATAAAGCCCGCCAGCGCAAAGTCTATTTCCCGGATGGCAACGGATGGTATGACTTCTACACCGGAAAGTACATTACAGGCGGACAAACACTTACCGTAGATGCCCCCTATGAACAGATTCCGCTCTATGTCCGTTCGGGCGCCATCCTCCCTTACGGTCCGGACCTGCAATACACAGGTGAGAAAACAGCTTCCGAAATCATTTTATACGTTTACACCGGACAGGATGGGGCATTTACTCTCTACGAAGACGAAAATGAAAACTACAACTATGAAAAAGGCCAATATTCCATGATACCTTTCAAGTATGACGAAGCCACCCGTTCGCTGACCATCGGCAAGCGTCAGGGAGAATTTTCCGGGATGCTAAAAGAGAGGACTTTCCGTATTGTTACGGTAAGCCCTACCCAAATGCAGGCTTTCGACCCGGATGCATCCGGCAAAACCATCACTTACAACGGAGGCAAACAGACCATCCGGCTTTGACCTTACAAATCTTCGCCCAGATTCTCGTAAGTGCGTTCATCCCGTGACGGTTTGATGAGTTTTATACTGTCAGTATAATACTCTTGAGAAAGCTTAAAATACTTTTTAAACAGACGTTTGACTATATCGACCTCATCCCCTTCAGTCGCGGGGATACGCGCTTTCCCATAGGTATCTACATAAGATAGTTCCCACTCTGCCAGTGCATGATAAAAATCATTGGCACGGAAAGCCTCTCTGCCGTAAATCTGTGGCAGACCGGCCTCCTCATAAGAAGTCCCTTCATCCAGATGTTGCTGCAACATGGTATAGAACTTCTGCCATCGCGGAAGATAATAGCCGTTTATCAATCCGGCCCATTCCCGCCATGAATAATCAAAAATACGCGGATCTCCATCGGCTCCCCAGATAGTGACCAGAGAAGTGGCATCGCGTTCCATCTGATTCTTTTCCTCTTCCGTCTCTCCCCAGCTACGGGCCTCGGTCAGCCATCGGTCGAAACTATATTCGCTTCGTGTACGCAACAAGGTATCCATATCGGCAAGCATTCCGAGAAAACGTCCCGAATGAAGTGTAAAAGCCTCCCGGTCTTTACTCCGGAACGCCTCGGCAGCCTTACGATGAATGAGTTGTCCCAAATTAGTCATCTTCTGCCGTTGTACATCTACAAGATCGAAACGATAGGGGCGGGAAGCCGATAACTTGTCGGCATCTTCCAGCAACAGGCTCTGGGCACGAATAATCAAAGCCGGATCATAAGGAATCTCAAGACCGGCATTCGGACCGGACTTTTTCACATCCAATGCAGGGCGTGCGGCAACAATAGAACTTTTCTCCGTCCCATTCGTTCCCTGACGGTACGGCCCCTCGAGCAACAACATCCACGCTTTCTGCGTGGCCGGTGAAAAAGCACCGTAACGGCGGG
>ERZ840517.3585-NODE-3585-length-11751-cov-2.652103_pt1 | contig 11751 bp, 8 predicted proteins | sample MGYA00519876_ERZ840517 | MGnify/ENA primary metagenome ERZ840517 (study PRJEB31850, sample SAMEA3708882) | human gut metagenome | biome: human gut; feature: human-associated habitat; material: faeces | place: China | collected 2014 ... | reverse complement strand
CGGGTGCGACGGGCAAAAAATCCCTGCAAACAGACGTTTCAGGCAATTCGAATCGCTGTAAATGATGAATTTGGACACTTGGAACGGGCATTGACCGCTGCATTTTCCTGTCTGAAACCGGGCGGAAGATTGGCGATTATCACGTTTCATTCTTTGGAAGACCGTATGGTGAAACAGCAGTTTGCAAAATGGTGTCAAGGCTGTACCTGCCCACCGGATTTTCCAAAATGTGTTTGTGGCAAAGTCCCGCAGGGAAAATTGGTGAATCGAAAGCCAATTGTTGCAGATGCGGCGGAACTGGAAGAAAACCGGAGAAGCCGAAGTGCAAAACTGCGTGTCATAGAAAGGAGTGCGGCGATTGATGAAAGTAACCGATGAAACCGTACCGGAAGAGGATTTAGAAGAAGCAGAAGATGCGGCCGTTGTAGAAAAACGTCCAAGACGAAAGCTGTTCTATATCGAAGCTGGAAAACGGGGAACGCTGGCAAAAATCATGATCGGCAGCATTCTGGCTTTAGTGTTGTTTTCTTTGGTCATCAATAGTTATGTCCAACTGAATGAAGTTTATTCTCAAATCTCCGCTGCGGAGAGCACCCTGAACGATTTGCAAAGCGAAAACGTCAGAATGCAAACCCAGCTCGAGGGACAAGCTTCCATTCGGAATATTAAAGAATATGCGGAGGATCGATTGGGCTTGCAAAAGCTGGATCGTTCCCAGATTCAATACATCCAGATTCAGACGGAGGATGAGGTTGTCGTCGAAGAACCGGATCAGAACATTTTTGTTCAGATCAAACGGAAATTCAACGACCTAATTGCATATTTAAGAGGTTAATGTGCATATAGTTGGGTAAAACCTGTTTTTGAAGCGGGGAAAATGGTCTGAACATTATTTATTGATACTATCAGCGAGTGCAGCGTTCGCTGCATATTATATAGAAAAAACATCGCTGTTAGTATATAGGCAAAGAAAGAGATACGAAATCGGGTGTCGGAAAAGGAATCGTTCCGGCTTCGTTTACGCAGAATGAGCTGTCGGACAGGGCAGACAAGACGAAGCCGGGCACAATTCCGTTTTATATGCAGGTTCCAGAAATTGCTTTCTGCATCATCGAGAAATTCCTGTCGAATCGGGACAGTTTTATACAGGCGGGGGATTCAAAAACAGTTCCCTGCCTCTTCTATTTTTATGCGGAAAGGGCGTGTCATTTCCTTTGGAAACCATGGACAACAAACCATATGATAAGCTGCGGGCATCTGGGGTCAATGCACCAACTGCAAAAATGAAGTTTCGTACCAATGTTGTCATTCAAATCGCAATGATGTTGTTTGCTTGTGCGATTATTATCAACCTGTTTAAGGTTTCTGTCGTGCAGAACAAAAAATATGAAGCACTGGCGAATAATTACCATTTCGGTACGATGCGATTAGAGGCACAGCGGGGTGCAATTTATGATGCAACGGGGACACCTTTGGCTTGGAGTGCGACGGTTTATAATGTCTATATTGACCCGCAACTCTTTCGGGAGGAAATGGATGATGTTCAGAAAAACAATGAAAGTAAGCAGGCGGCTGCCGAAAAAAACGGCAAAACTGCTACCGACATTGTGGATGTTGCAACGCTCCGTGAAAATATTGCCACCTATCTGGCAGGAAAGCTGAACCTCCAGAAAGCTGATATTGAAAAGGCATTCGATGCAGACGGCAGATATTATATCTTGCAAACACAGGTGGAAAAGAATGTTGCGGATGAAATCGAAAACTATTTTGATAACTTGAATTTGGTTTCATTTGCAACGGAAGCAACCACCAGACGGTATTATCCGCAGGAAGAACTGGCTGCCAGCGTCATTGGGTTTACCAACGGGGACGGCGATGGACAGTATGGATTGGAATATCAGTATAACAATTATTTGGCTGGTGTAGATGGCAGAATTGTTTCCGCACAGGCTGCAAACGGCGAAGAAATGCCATACCGATATTCGACGACATACGAAGCACAAAATGGTTCTTCTCTGTATTTGACCTTGGACACCACCATGCAGTATTATCTAGAAAAGACAATCGGTGAGATGGCGGTGAAGTTTAATGTGCAGCAGCGTGCTTGCGGCATCATCATGAATCCGAAAACAGGTGCAATCTATGCGATGGCAACCTATCCATCTTTTGATTTGAACAATCCTTCTGACATCTATGATACAGCAACTTCCAGAGCGTTGGATTCTCTGAGCGGACAGGAATACAGCGATGCTTACTTAGCAGCAAGAGAAACACAATGGAAGAATAAGGCGATTTCAGAAATCTATTATCCGGGTTCTGTTTTCAAGGTCTTTACCAGTGCAGCTGCATTTGAAGAAAACTTGATTGACTTGCAGAACGATTCGTTCTATTGTAGCGGTTACTTTACCGTTATGGGCGAGAAAATCGGATGTTCCAACCGAAGCGGTCACGGAACACAAACCTTTACACAGGCACTTACAAACTCCTGTAACCCGGCATTTATGGAAATCGGGTTGCGTCTGGGCGTTGAGAAGTTCTCCTATTATTTCAAGGGATTTGGCTTGACGGAAAAGACGGGAATTGACTTGCCGGGTGAAGTAGCCAGCTTGTATATTCCGGAAGATACCATGTCCAATGTTGACTTGGCATCCTCTTCGTTTGGTCAGGCAAATAAGATTACACCAATTCAAATGATTACCGCTTATTCAGCTGCCATCAATGGCGGAAAACTGGTAACACCATATCTGGTGCAGGAAGTTGTTGACGCAGACGGCAATATTGTGATGGAACACGAAACCGAAGAAAAGCGGCAGGTTATTTCAGAAGAAACCTCGAAAACCATTCGGGAACAGTTGGAAGCAGTCGTAGAAGGCAACGGCGGACATAATGCCTATATTCAGGGCTATCGCATCGGCGGTAAATCTGGTACATCTGAAAAGCTGGACGAATATACAGAAGGTCAGGAAATGAAATATGTTGCATCGTATGGCTGTTTCGCTCCGGCAGATGATCCGGAAGTGATCATGCTGATTATGGCAGACGAACCGGATAACTCCATTGCTTATTACGGTAGTACCGTTGTTGTACCGTACGCAAGAACAGTGATGTCTGAAATCTTGCCATATCTGGGCTTCTATCCGGAATATACGGATGAAGAATATGCTGACCGGAATGTTACCGTTCCGCTGGTACAGGAAAAATCGCTTGATAGTGCAACAGCAACATTAGACGATATGGGCTTGAGCTATGAAATCGTTGGCGAGGGCAGCAGTGTCGTTTCGCAGTGTCCAAAAACGGGTTCTGTCATTGAAAAGGGCGGAACGGTCATCCTGTATACAGAAGAAAATACGGAGCCGGAAGTTGTAGAAGTTCCAAACTTGATTGGACTCTCCGCAGCAGAGGCAAATACAGCTTTGACACAATTGGGGCTGAACATCGTCACGATGGGAGCTTCCTCCGATAATGCGGATGCAAAAGTACAGTTCCAGTCCGAACCGGCAGGTACATCCGTTGAGGTGGGAACGGTCATCAATCTCACGATGTCCATCAATGACCAGAGCGGCTAATTTTGGAAAAGACGCAGCGATTTGCGAAATGGAACACCAACAGGCAGCCCCGTTGCGGTTATGCAAAGAGGAGAAAAGGGGGATGCTTTCTAAAGCGTCCCCTTTTTTGATAGAGCAAGGGAAGATTCCCCAGAATCAAACATTGGAAAAATGGTAAATGAAACAGAAAGGCGGTTATCTGTCATGCGGTTATATGCATTATTAGAAGGCAATGCAGAAACGGAATTAGAGGACAGAGAAATTACTGGGATTACAAATGACTCCCGAAACGTGGAGGAAGGATATTTGTTTGTCTGTATCAAAGGAGAACACTTTGACGGACACACAAAGGCTGCGGAAATGCTGGAAAAAGGTGCAGCAGCCGTGGTTGTTGAACGAGATTTGGGCTTAGGAAAACAGCAGATTCTTGTGCCAAACACCTATATTTTCTATGGACAGCTCTGTGCAGCTTGGTTCGGACATCCGGAACGGGAAATGACCTTCATCGGTGTTACGGGTACAAATGGAAAGACAACCACTACAAATGTGATTAAACACATTCTGACCGCAAATGGTTATTTGGTCGGCTTGATTGGAACGATTCAGAATGAAATCGGTGACCAGATTCTGCATACTGACAATACCACACCAATGGTGTATGATTTGATGGCACTGTATCGGAAAATGGCGGATGCTGGCTGTGATTATGTAGTTATGGAAGTTTCGTCTTTTGGTCTGGTGCAGCACCGCATTGGCCCGACCCACTTCCGGGCTGCGGTCTTTACAAATCTGACACAAGACCATTTGGATTATCATAAGACCATGGAAGCCTATTATCAGGCGAAGAAAATGCTGTTTTCTATCACGGATTATGCATTGATTAACATTGACGATGATTATGGCAAGCGGTTAGCTGGAGAAGTAACCTGTGCGATGGAAACTTATGGAATTTCCTCCAAAGCCGATTATTATGCAGATGCCATTAAATTACGTGCAAACGGAACCAGTTTCTGGATGTGCTATGGTGGGAAATCCTATCCGGTCGAAATCCAGATGACAGGCATGTTCAATGTTTCCAATGTTCTGGCAGCCAGTGCAGTTTGCATGGAACTGGGACTGACAAATGCACAAGTTTTGCAGGCAGTGCAAAAATGTCGGGGCGTACGGGGCAGATGCGAAGTCATTCCGACTGGAAAGCCGTTCTCTGTCATTTGCGATTATGCCCATACACCAGATGCCATTGAAAACATTTTAAAGAGCGTCAAGGAATATACCGAGGGCAGATTGATTTGCCTGTTTGGCTGCGGCGGAAATCGGGATAAGACCAAACGCCCGAAGATGGCAAAGGCAGCCGCTGCCTATGCAGATTTTCTGGTGATTACATCTGACAATCCGAGAGATGAAGACCCGAACGCCATTATTCAGGATATTTTAGCAGGGTTAGAAGGCTCTACGATTCCATATGAAGTCGTAGTTGACCGAAAGGAAGCCATTTTACGGGGCATGCAGATTGCACAGCCGGGCGATGTTTTGGTACTGGCTGGAAAAGGGCATGAAGATTATCAGGTTCTTCCGAATAATGTGCATATTCACATGGATGAGCGGGAAATTGTGGCAGATTGCTTGACAAAACTATAAGGTGAGGGACAAATATGGAGAAGTTACAATTATCAGAAATTGCCGCAGCGGTTGGCTCTAAAACACCGCTCGAAGCAGCAGTGAATGACATCTGCACGGATACAAGAAAATTAGAGCCGGGCTGCTTGTTTTTAGCACTGCGTGGGGCAAATTTTGACGGACATCAATTCGTAAAGAAAGCAATTGCCGATGGAGCAGTTGCAGCGGTAACCGATCAGCCAATTGACGGCTGTCCGTGTATCGTTGTGCCGGATACCGGAACGGCATTGCTGCAAATTGCAGCATACTACCGGAAGAAGTTCTCGCCGATTCTGGTTGGCGTAACCGGCGTTGGAAAGACAACCACAAAAGAAATGATTGCACTGGTGCTTTCCGCAGCATTTGAAACGCTGAAAACACAGGGCAACTTGAATAACGAAATCGGCTTGCCGAAAACACTCCTGCACCTTGCACCGGAGCACAAGGCAGCTGTTATTGAAATGGGGATGTCCCACTTCGGCGAAATTCACCGCCTGAGCTGCACCACACAGCCGACCATTGGCGTGATTACAAATATTGGATTTTCTCACATCGAAAATTTGGGTTCGCAGGAAGGTATTTTAAGGGCAAAGTTGGAAATACTGGATGGTATGCAGCCGGATGCACCGCTGATTCTCAATGCGGATGACCCACACCTCGCACCGTTGGCAGGAACGCTTGACCGACCGGTTTATACATACGGTCTGAATGCAAAAGATGCCGATGTCACAGCGGAAGATGTTCAAGAGGGCGAGAATGCAACCACTTTCACGATTGTCACGAAAGACGGCAGAACATTCCCGGCAGAATTGCCTTGCGTTGGTCTGCACAATGTGATGAATGCGTTGGCAGCATTTTGTGTCGGTCGGATTTGCGGCATTGCACCGGATGTCATCTGTGCAGCCCTGAAACATTATCAGCCGATTCCATTCCGGCAGAACATTGAACAGCGTGGACCTTATACCGTCATTGCGGATTGCTATAATGCCAGTCCGGATTCTATGCGGGCAGCGTTGTATGTGCTGCGGCAGATGAAGGGCGAGGGCAGACGGGTTGCTGTTCTGGGCGATATGCTGGAACTGGGAAAGCTCTCTCCAAAGCTGCACAGTATGGTCGGAGATATGGCATCAGCCAGTCATTTAGACCAGTTGTTCTGTTACGGAAAAGCATCGATTGACATTGCAAAAACAGCTGCTGCCGATGGAACTTCCGTATTCCATACAGAAGACTCGACAGAACTTTGCAGTGCAGTACGGGCATATCTCCGACCGGGCGATGTGATTTTGTTTAAGGCAAGTCACGGAATGCATCTCGAAACCTGCATAGAAGAAATTTTCGGACAGGAGGAAGTCGCTCATGCCGCTGTGGAGCATTAACACCATTGTTGCACTGCTTTCCTTTGTGATTGCAGCTGCATTCGGAAAGGCATTGATTCCGTTTTTGCATAAGCTAAAATTCGGACAGCCGATTAAAATGAAGTTCGGGCCGGAATGGCACGCCAAAAAACAGGGAACACCAACTATGGGCGGTATCCTGTTCATTCTCTCTACGACCATTGCGGTCGGCGTTGGTTATGGACTGTATCGGGGCTTCTGCACAAATGCGGAAGTATCCGGTGTGGAACAGCTGGACTTGAACCGTGGAGCACAGATGTTCAGCTGTGCGATTTTTGCAATTCTGTTCGGTCTGATTGGCTTCATTGATGACTTTAAAAAAGTTGTACAGAAGAAAAACGATGGGCTTTCCCCGATGCAGAAAATCGTTTTGCAGGTTGTCGTTGCAGCCGCTTGGCTGGGCGTGCAATACTGGCTGGGCGATCGGGATACCCGATTGGATTTCTCGTTCTTCTCGTTTGATATTTCGTGGTTCTACTATCCATTGATGCTGCTTGTGATTCTCTATTTGACCAATGCGGTCAATCTGACCGATGGCATTGATGGACTTTGCGGAACGGTTACCATGGTGAATATGCTGCTGATGACAGTAATTTGTGTGCTGTTGTCCTTGCAGCAGATGTCGATTTTTACAATGGCACTCGCAGGCGGCTGTCTGGGATTCTTGGTTTGGAATCTGCATCCGGCAAAGTGTTTCATGGGCGACACTGGCTCGATGTATTTGGGTGCATCTGTCGTAGCCGTTGGCTTGGTGACGCATCAGCATTTGGTTTTGCTGTTGGTTGCATTGCTGTATATCTTGGAAGCCCTGTCCGTTGTGATTCAGGTGACTTATTTCAAGTATACAAAGAAGAAATACGGCGAAGGCAGAAGAATCTTCAAGATGACACCGATTCATCACCATTTTGAATTGAGTGGATTCAGCGAATATAAGATTGTCATTACATTTTCTCTGTTTGCCTTGGTAATGGGCATTCTGGGATTGCTGTTGGTATTGTTTGTTTAAAAGTCCTGTTCGCACAGCAGGCGGAAGGTAAAGATGTGCAGGGAGGTTGCATATGGCTGAAACAACTGTAAGTCAAGCAGAAAAAAAGAAGAACCGGTTTCGGTTTCCGCTGTGGCAGAAAGGCGTTCGGTACGGAGAGGTCGATTTGGCATTTTTCTTGATTGTCATCGCACTTCTGGTCATCGGAATTATTATGATGTTTTCTGCCAGCTACGCATGGGCGATTTCAGAGGGGTTAGAGGGCAGTTATTACGCAAAAGAACAGATTAAAATGGCAGTCATTGGGTTGGCTGCGATGTGGTTTTTATCCATTGTTGATTATCATCTTTATAAAACGCCCGGCATTGCGATTTGTGCCTATGTTGTCCCTGTCATTCTATTGATTTTGGTTTTGCTCGTTGGTACGAGTGAGGGCGGTGCACAGCGTTGGCTGGTCATTGGCAGTTTTAACTTTCAGCCGTCCGAATTGATGAAAATCGGCATTGTCATTTTCTTTGCCTATCACATTGAAAAGAATTATGACCGCATGAATCGGTTTAAAACTGGCGTTCTGCCATATTTATTAGCATTGGCAGTAGTTGCAGCTTTGCTCATGATGGAGCCGCACTTGTCCGGTACGATTTTGATTTGTACCGTTGCCCTGTCCATGATTATTGTTGGTGGCATCCGTCCCATGCATTTTTTGGAACTGGCAGTCACTGGTGTTGCTGCAATCATTGGCATTGTGTTGTATCTGTCTATTTCAAAGGGATATGGATACTTCCAGACCAGAATCCAGTCTTGGCTTGACCCATTCGCCGATAGTCAGGGCGGCACATGGCAGACCTGTCAATCCTTGATTGCCATTGGTTCTGGCGGATTGTTTGGTTTGGGTCTGGGCGAATCCCGACAAAAATATTTGTACCTGCCGGAAACGAAAAACGACTTTGTATTTTCCATTGTTTGCGAAGAATTGGGTTTTGTTGGTGCGTTGACGGTTGTTTTGCTGTTCGTTCTGCTGCTGGTACGTGGATTCTATATTGCAAGCCATGCACATGACAAGTTTGGAATGCTGCTGACCGTTGGCTTTACCGTGCACATCGGCTTGCAGGCATTTATTAACATCGGCGTTGTCAGCAACTTGATTCCAAATACCGGTATCAGTTTGCCGTTCTTCAGCTATGGCGGTACGGCATTGATTTTGCAGTTGGCAGAAATGGGAATTGTCTTGAATATCTCTCGTGCTCGGTATCGAGCGGAAGTGCCGGAAAAAGAACCAGCTGCCACACACACAACGGAACAAAAGGCAGAACCAAAATCAGAGCCGGAACAGCATCCGGTTCATGAACCAACTGGAAACGGAAATCCTGCCGTTGGAACGGCATAAATGACCAAAACTATGATGCAGATTAAATGAGGTGAAAATTCTATGAAGGTACTTTTTGCAGGTGGTGGTACAGGCGGACACATCAATCCGGCGTTGGCAATCGCTTCGATTATTCAGTCCCATCAGCCGGATGCAGAATTTTTGTTTGCAGGAACGCCGAATGGGATGGAGGCAAAGTTAGTACCACAGTCGGGGTATCAGCTCGCAACCATTAAAGTTGCTGGATTTCAGAGAAAGCTGACGATGAAAAATATCCGCAGAAATGCACAGGCTGCGTGGTATCTTGCCACATCCGGCAAACGTGCCAAGCAGATTGTCAACGAATTTCAGCCAGATATTGCGATTGGTACAGGCGGCTATGTTTCTGGCCCAGTGATTCGGATGGCTGCAAAGATGGGTGTGCCTTGTGCGATTCATGAACAGAATGCATTCCCAGGTGTCACCAATAAGATGTTGTCCAAGGAAGTCGACCATGTGATGTTGACGGTAAAGGAAGCACTGGAATATATGGATTTTGACTGTCCGTATACCATTACAGGGCTGCCCGTACGAGCAGGCATCTTGCAGAAGACAAAAGAACAGGCACGGAAAGAACTGGGCTTTGATGATAGCATGTGCATTCTGTCGTTCGGCGGTAGTTTGGGAGCAGGCTGTATCAATGAAGTTATGGAAGAATTGATTCCGTGGCACGTCAAGAATGGCATGGCAATCAACCACATTCACGGATATGGCGGTATGGGTCGGGAAAGTTTTCCGGCAGCAATGCGGGCAGCTGGCATTCCAATGCGGAGCGACCGCCTGCGGATTACCGAGTATATTCATGATATGGATACTTGTCTGGCAGCTGCGGATTTGGTCATCTGCCGTGCAGGAGCGTCTACGCTGGCAGAACTGGAGGCAGCCGGAAAGGCTTCGATTCTGATTCCTTCGCCGATTGTTGCCGGCAATCACCAGTTACACAATGCAAATGTATTGGGAAAAGCAGGTGCAGCGATTGTCATTGAACAGAAGAATGTCACAGTGGAAGGCATGATGCACCATGTGGAAGAATTGTATGAAAATCGTGCAATGTTGAAAGATATGGCGTATCAGGCATCGCAGCTTGCCATTCCAGACACCGCAGACCGGATTTATCGGGTTGTGGAAACCTTGATGGAAAAGGCAGGAAAGCCATTGCACGCATCAGCAGATGATTCTACAGAAACCGATTCTGCGGAAGTTCAGAAAGAAGAACCAAAGACCGAACCAAAATCCGAATAAGAACGGATTCGCACCAAATGATGGGCATTCGCATACCATGAGAAAAAAAGAACTTGAGGTGGTGCGGATGCAAAAACTGGTGATTACAGGCGGCATTCCGCTGGAGGGAACTGTGACGCTGCAAGGGGCAAAAAATAGTGTGTTGCCCATTCTTGCAGCTTCGCTGCTCTGCCGTGGAGAAACTGTGCTGGAAAATTGTCCCCGTCTGACGGATGTTTTTTCTGCGTGCCGGATTCTGACGGCATTGGGCTGTCGCTGTTCCATGAAAGGGCATGTTGCCCGCATTCAGGCGGACGGTGTGGACTGTGTGGAGATTTCCGAATCCTTGATGCAGGAAATGCGGTCGTCTATTATTTTTCTGGGGGCACTGTTGGGGCGGTATGGAAGTTGTACGCTGTCCTATCCGGGTGGCTGCGAACTTGGCCCAAGACCCATTGATATGCATTTGCAGGCATTGCGAAGCATGGGGGCAGAGATTGTTCAAAATGGCGGAAGATTGCTCTGTCGGGCAGCAAAAGGGTTGCGGGGAAAGAAAATTTCGTTTAAATATCCATCGGTCGGTGCAACAGAAAATATCATGCTGGCGGCGGTATTGGCAACGGGTACGACCATGATTTATAATGCTGCCAGAGAGCCGGAAATTTGTGACCTGGCATCTTTTTTGCGGCAGTGCGGAGCAAAGATTTACGGTGATGGCGGCGACACTATCACGATTGAAGGCGTTTCTGCATTACATGGAACGGTTTACCGGATTATGCCAGACCGCATTGTTGGCATGACGTATTTAACCGCTGCTGCTATGACAGGCGGCACGCTGCAAATGAAACAGACAGAACCATCCCAGATGGAAAACCTGCTGCCCGTGTTGGAGCAGGCAGGCTGTCGGCTGGATGTTGCCCAGAAAACAATTTATTTGCATGCACCAGCACGGCTGCGAGCGTTGCCGCCGATTCGTACCATGCCGCATCCAGGATTTCCTACCGATGCACAGGCAATTGTCATGGCAATGCTCACTGGAGCGGATGGTGTTAGCGTCTTTGAGGAAACTGTCTTTGAAAATCGCTATCGTCATGTGGATGCCCTGTTGAAGATGGGAGCAGAGATTTATGTTTCCGGTCAAACCGCTGTGGTGAAAGGCGTTCGGCAGCTTTCCGGTGCACCTGTTCGAGCAACGGATTTGCGGGGCGGTGCAGCGATGGTTCTGGCAGGGCTTGCCGCACAGGGCGTGACAGAGGTCACACAGATTTTTCATATTGATCGTGGATATGAGGCGATCGAAACGGTGCTTTCCGGAATCGGAGCATCCATTCAAAGGGAGATATTGGAATAAGCCGGACTTGGCAAAAAAGACCGGAAAAATAGAAGCAGTGAAAGGCAGGGTGGCAAGCATATGCCAATGCAGGATGTGAAAAAGACAGATATGAAGTCGGAAACCAATGTAAAGCGGGTTCGGAGAAGAAACCGCTGGCTACCGCTTTATATTGCAGTGGTGTTGGTTTTGACAGCCGGTGTCGGCGTGGCGTT
>ERZ840517.3570-NODE-3570-length-11785-cov-4.181841_pt1 | contig 11785 bp, 10 predicted proteins | sample MGYA00519876_ERZ840517 | MGnify/ENA primary metagenome ERZ840517 (study PRJEB31850, sample SAMEA3708882) | human gut metagenome | biome: human gut; feature: human-associated habitat; material: faeces | place: China | collected 2014 ... | reverse complement strand
CGGTAATAAGCCCTTATAGGGCGTGAGCAAACCACCGGCTAAGCCGGTGGTTATGTTTGATTGGCTTGTACGATTGTTGAGTACCGGAACTTAGAAAGCGGTGAGCACATCTGGCGTGTGAAGGGATACACAAGAATTGTTGCGGAAAAGTTTGCAACCATGTCAGCGCAGCTTGTTTTGCTTGCGAATGTCTATGATGCCCTGATCAGCGAGAAATATTATAAGGCAGCTTACTCTAAAGAGGAAGCATTCCATATGAAAAAGGTTCGTCTTTTTATGTAAAAGACGAACCTTTTCTTATCTAATCTAGCATATTTTGATTCAAAAAGCAAGAGATGTAACAACCTTTTATAATTTGTAATTGCATTGTGTTTCAACAAAAAAATAAGGAACAATGCGGAAACGAGGAACTATGAACAATGATTTAAAGACAGAAGAAATGTGTGAAAATTGGCTGATACAGCAAAAAGCAAAAATTAAAAAGAGTACGTACGCAAATTACTGTTATCTGATCAGAAAGCTCATTGAACCGAAATTAGGGGAAATTGATGTCATGAAATTGAAAAAGGCATACCTCGAACAATTGGTTTTGGATTTGCAGGAAAAAGAATATGCGGATAGTACCATTTATTCTGCGCTGCGTGTTTTGAAAACGATTCTAAGAAAACATGCAGTGCAAAACGACAATTATGAGGAAATGATACATCACTGTTATCTTACCGTTCACCGTTTGGAATCTAAAGTACTGCTTGAGGACGAAAGTGCATGTATCAAAGAATATTTATTACAGAAAAATGACACATATGCACTTGGGATTCTGTTGTGCCGAAGCACAGGTATCAGAATTGGTGAATTGTGTGGATTGAAATGGGAAGATATTCATCTGGACACGGGAATATTTGAGATAAAAAGGACTGTATCGCGGATTCAAAATGATAATTACAGGGAAGGACTTCCAAAAACAATGCTTTATATCCGAACTCCAAAATCGTTTTCATCGATCAGAGCGATACCGATTCCTGATTTTTTGGAAAACTGTTTGAAAGAAAAAAGAAAACCGGAGGATTGTTATTTCCTGACAGGAACCACACGTTGTACGGAACCCCGGAATGTGCAGAAACATTTTAAAACCATTTTAAAGCACTGTAATCTTTCTGATTATAATTTTCATTCACTGCGTCATGGATTTGCGTCTTCGTGTCTTGAGAGTGGGGTTGAGTGTAAAACAGTTTCCTCTATTTTAGGGCATTCTTCCACACAGATTACCATGGATTTATATGTTCATGCGACATTAAAACAGAAAGCTAAGTGTGTAAATATGTTTTAAGAAAAAAGGTTCGTCTTTTACATAAAAAGACGAACATACTGAGCAGTTAATAAAATTATAACCATTATTTTGGAAAATAGGACAAGAGGTTGATTTTATTGCTGTATCAATACATTTATAGGAGGAAAGCATGAAAATGAAGAAAGCACTACACAAATTATTGGCTATGTGTATGGTAGTCATGAGCATTTTATTTATAATGCCAAATACGATATCATATGCAGAGCAGTCATCACAAACGGGGGACACTATTACATGTAAAATTAAAGAATTTGACATGGGAAATAAGACATTCAAAATTGAGTTGTCTACCAATGCAAGCGGATGTGGAATAGCATGTGCTCAGCATAATTCCAACTCTCAGGGAAATATGAGTATGGATGAAATCTTTGCATCTGCAACAAAAGAATTCTCTTCCACAGCAACCTTTACTGTCAATGAAGGGGTAGGGAATATGGTATATGCATGGATTATCGATCAGGACGGAAACATTTTATCATCTAACAAAAAGTATAGTTTTAGCACACATGTAGGATATGCCTATTACTTTCTTTTGACGAATTATAATCCTGATATCGTGTATACAAATGGTGATGAGATTGAATACGATGCAAATGCGAGCATCGATAAAGGAATTTTACATTTTAACATCTTACCTCAAATGACCGATACATACGTTGAGGTGTATTCGAATAATAAATCTGTTACCACTAGACATTATCCAACCTCAGATACATATGATTTTGCAGGAGAGACAACATTTGACACTGCAATTGAGAGTATGAATGAAGCCGGAACATATGAATGGAGAATAATTACTTATAAAGATAATTCATATTCTAAAGTGCAGAGTATAACATATGATTATGTGAAACCGGAAAGTAAAATGCCAGAAGTTGATATAACAAAAGCAACATTTGAAAAGGGTATCGTATCGTTTCCTGCTGTAGAAGGGGCATATGGATATACCTGTTATCTGTATCGTAGTTTCAATAATGGTGTTTCATTTAATGGATATGTTTCAGGAAGTACGAGAAGCAACCAATATAATTCGGATGTTGTGACCTATGATTATAGTAATTATTTACAGGAAGGCTGTCTCTATAAAGTTGGTATCAGAACTTTGAGTAATGATATCACAGCAATAGCAAACAGTGACGAATTATTCACAGATGTTTATGATCCTTCCAAAGAAGGCGAAGATGTGGACAATAATTTAAAGGATACTTTAAATAATGTTCTGAAAGAGGCAGGGGTTGACTCTGTTGAGAAAGCAGATGCAGACACATTAAATACAATCTATAATAAAGCATCTGATGCAGACAAAGTTACCATTGCCAAAGCATTAAAAGAAGGACTGGATAACCTGGATACAAACGAGTTAAAAGTGGCATTACAGACCAATAGTGATACTCGTGCCAGCATTGAGGCAATTGAAAAAATGTATACCGAAACAGCAGGAATCACCGTTGATAAACCGGATGTATCTGCCGAAGCAGGTGAATTAATTGAAGCAGGTGGTATTTCGGTAACAGGAGCTGGTTTGAATGCGGCAGCCGGGGTAACAAATGTTGGTTTAAAGATTACAAAAGAAGATGCAGCAGGCGTTGACTCTACGCTTTACAAAAATTTTGTATCACTTGGAATTACATTAAACGGAGCAGACAACGTAAATGATCTGGCTATTCCGGTACAGATCACTATGCCGATTCCGAAAGGTGTTGATATCAGTAAACTTGTTATTTTACATTTGAATGCAGACAGTACGGTAAATGAGAAATTTACAATTGCAAATAACGGATACACTTATGACAGTGTAAACCGTACCATTACTTTCACAGTAACTCATTTTAGTACATTCATTTTTGCGGAAGCAGACGATACAAGCACGACACCGGGAAACCCGACAACACCAGCAAATCCGACAACACCGGAAAATCCGACAACACCAGCAAATCCGACAACACCGGAAAATCCGACAACGCCAGCAAATCCGACGACATCTGGAAGCTCTGTGACGAATCCGACAACAACAGCAGAACCAGCACAGAGTCAGGCAACAGAGACGGACAATACAGCTTTTGCAACAGCAGAGACCGTGACATCTTCTCCAAAAACAGGGGATAACGGCAGTATGGCAGTATTATGGGTATTATTTGCCGGCTGCGCGATTACAGCATTCTGTTATGCGAAAAAAAGAGTAAGAAGATAATTATCAAATTTAAGTGATTGAAAAGCCTTTGTGGAAAGAATTTTCTGCAAAGGCTTTTTAAATTTACTTGAAGAAAAGTGGCGGCTTCTATATAATCTAAGAGTATGCTTGTGGGATTGACAGTACGTAATCAGGAAGAAACAGAGTAAAAACGAAAGAATCCGCCAAAAGAGCAGAAACAGAAAGAGGACATACGAATGATACAGTTTACCGGATATGATTTATTGTGGCTATTTTTTATATATTCTTTTGCGGGCTGGGTGTTAGAGACAGCCGCGGCAACATTTATGCACCGGAAATTTTCCAACCGTGGGCTGGTAAATGGTCCGCTGTGTATCCTGTACGGTGTGGGAGCTGTTGCAATGTCTGTGGGCTTGCAGGAGCTGACCGGGCTATGGCTCTTTTTATTTGCATCCCTGTATGCAGCAGTTACAGAGTTCATCGCTGGAAAGTTAATCGAGAGGTTTTATCATAAACGCTGGTGGGATTACAGTAAGAGTAAATGGAACTTAGACGGTTACATCTGTCTTCCGGTTTCCCTGATAAAAGGTGCATTGGGTTATGTTGTGGTGAAGTATGCCAACCGGTGGGTATTCCGATTGCTTGCGATACTGCCACAGCTTTTGGTACATATTGTTCTGCTGGTGCTGATCGGTGTGCTTGTGGTGGATGTACTCGCCTCCTATCTGCTTGTGACAGGAAAGAGCAGACACCCGGAGAAGTGGCTGGAAGCAAATAACAAAATCGATCGTTTCCGCATCAGGCTTGGCAATAAGATTTCAGATTCAATTGAAAAACGAATGACAAAAGCCTACCCGAAGGCAAGCTTTGTGGAAAAGGTCACAAAGGATAAAACCGTTTTTGCAAAGGGCTGTGATTTTTATAAAATCGTGATGTTATTTTTTGTGGGAGCATTTTTAGGAGATATCACGGAGACAATTTTCTGCCGCATCACAGCAGGGGTATGGATGAGCCGCAGCAGTGTGGTGTGGGGACCATTCAGTATCGTGTGGGGACTTGCGATTGCAATGGTGACGGCAATGTTATATAAATATAAGGACAGAAGTGATGGATTTCTGTTCTGGACAGGCACTTTTTTAGGCGGTGCTTATGAGTATCTGTGCAGTGTGTTCACGGAGCTGGTATTTGGAAAAGTATTCTGGGATTACAGCTGGATGCCGTTTAACCTCGGCGGAAGGATTAACCTGTTGTACTGTTTCTTCTGGGGAATCGCAGCCGTTGTGTGGTTTAAGATTCTGTATCCGAAAATTTCAGGATTGATAGAAAAAATTCCTGTTGTGATCGGTAAGACAGTGACATGGATGCTGATTGTATTTATGTGCTGCAATGTTGTGGTGTCCTGCATGGCGTTAATACGCTATGATGAGAGAGGCAGGAAGGTGGAAGCGACACAGAGCTGGCAGGTGTACATGGATGAGCATTATGATGACGCAAAGATGGCGCGCATTTACCCGAACGCCAAGACAAAATAAGAGGAAAAACAATGAAATTAATCAAAACAGAGGAAGCGGTCGGTCATGTTTTATGTCATGACATGACGCAGATCATAAAGGGTGTCACGAAAGACGCAAGATTCCGCAAGGGGCATATTGTGACAGAAAAGGATATCCCGGTGTTATTATCCATGGGAAAAGAAAATCTCTATGTGTGGGAGAAAAACGAAAACATGCTTCACGAGGATGAGGCGGCAGAGATCCTGCGTGAGATCTGTCAGGGAGAACATATGCATGCCTCCCAGCCGAAAGAAGGGAAAATAGAGCTGACCTCGGACATTGACGGAATTTTAACGATCAATGTGGAAAAACTTCTGGCAGTCAATTCACTTGGAGAGATGATGATCGCAACGAGACATTCCTATACCCCGGTGAAAAAGGGGGCGAAGCTTGCAGCAACCAGAATTATCCCACTGATCATTGAGAAAGAAAAAATGGAAGCAGCAAAACGGTGTGCGGGCAAAGAGCCGCTAATCAATGTGCTTCCTTATAAATTAAAGACAGCGGCGCTCATCACGACGGGCGGTGAGGTGGCAAAAGGACTGATCCGGGACACCTTTTCCGATGTGGTCATTGAGAAGCTGAAAGCCTATGGCATTGATACGGTAGAGCATTGTTATCCGGGGGATGACGAGGCGCTTATCACGGAAAAAATAGCAGAGTACAAAGCAAAAGGTGTGGATATGATCTTATGTACCGGAGGCATGAGCGTTGATCCGGACGACCGCACGCCGGGAGCAATTAAGCGTTCGGGAGCGCAGATCGTCACCTACGGTGCGCCGGTGCTGCCGGGAGCTATGTTTCTGCTCGGATATTTTGAGGACGGAACGCCGGTCATGGGACTGCCGGGCTGCGTGATGTACGCAAAGAGCACCATTTTTGACATTATGCTGCCGAGGATCGCAGCCGGGATCCCGGTGAAAGCGGAAGATTTTTATGTGTTAGGACATGGTGGCTTATGCATTGGATGTGCAGAGTGCAGATTCCCGGACTGTTCTTTTGGAAAAGTTTAAGTGGAAGAATTTTTTTGAAAAAGACCGGATGATAGCAGGAAGGAACGGATAAGGCAGGGATAGAAACAATGGAATGGAATCACTTTGATGAGAATGGCAATGCCGTGATGGTGGATGTCTCCGAAAAAGAGATTACAGAGCGCATTGCGGTGGCGAGCGGAAAGATCCGTGTAAATGACGCAGTGATGTCTGCAATCGTCAACCACACGGCAAAAAAAGGCGACGTGCTGACCGTAGCGCGTGTGGCAGGCATTATGGGAACAAAACAGACATCCAATCTGATCCCGATGTGTCATCCGCTCTGCCTGAATAAATGCACCGTTGATTTTGAGGTAAAAGAAGCGGAAAACATCATAAAGGCACTGTGTACGGTCAAAGTTTCCGGGAAGACCGGAGTGGAGATGGAGGCGCTGATGGGCGTGAATGTGGCGCTTCTGGCGATTTATGACATGTGCAAGGCAATGGACCGCGCAATGGAAATTTTTGACGTTCATTTAGAGAAAAAAGACGGTGGAAAATCCGGACTTTTTGAGCGAAGTAAGGAAAGAGAACAATGTTAGATCAATACAGCCGCAATATCGACTATATCCGCATTTCGGTCACAGACCGCTGTAATCTGCGCTGTGTTTATTGTATGCCGCAGACGTGTAAGACGTATCTGGGACAGGAAGAACTTCTGACTTATGACGAAATCGTAAAACTTGCGGGAATTTACCGGAGTCTCGGGATCAAAAATGTGAAACTGACCGGGGGAGAGCCTCTGGTGAGGGAACATGTCGATGAACTTATTTTCAGGCTGAAAGAAGAATGTGGCATGGAAAAAGTGACTTTGACGACGAACGGAATCCTTTTGGAACAACAGCTGGATGGTCTTGTAAAAGCGGGACTTGATGGTGTAAATATCAGTCTGGATACATTAAACCCAGAGCATTATAATCGCCTCACAGGAGACTGTAATACGGGAAAGAAACCTTCTGACAGCAATCTGGAAGCTGTGTTGTGGGGCATGCGAAAAGCGCAAAAACAGGCGGGAATCTCTGTAAAAGTGAACTGTGTGCTGATGCACCAGACCAGAGAGGAACTGCTTGCACTGGCAGAACTTGCAAAAGGCAGCATAAATATCCGTTTCATCGAACTGATGCCGATCGGTCAGGGAAAAGAAAAACATACATTAAAAGAAACAGACGTGAAGCAAATACTCTGTGAGACTTATGGGACAATCAAACCGGTCGCGGAAAAACTTGGCAGCGGACCAGCACATTATATGGAAGTTGATGGATTTGAAGGAAAAATTGGATTTATCAGTGCAATTTCACATAAATTCTGCGGTGGATGCAATCGTGTCCGCATGACGGCAGACGGATTTTTAAAACCCTGCCTGCAATATGAGACAGGAATGGATCTGCGCACGCTGTTAAGAGACGGCGCTTCGGATGCAGAGTTAAAAGCGCAGATCGAAATGACTATCACACAAAAACCGAAATGCCATCATTTTGGGGAAATGAATGAACCGGAGCAGACAGAACACAGAGGAATGTCTGAAATTGGAGGATAATATAGAAATTTCGTACACAGACGAAGTTCGTTTTACAGATGTTATACAGAAACGCAATCTTTGCAGGTTGTGGGAAAGGCTGGTTTTTTAATGGGAAAAGTGAGGGCTGTGTGCATCAGTGAAAAGCTCGGCACACAGAAGAAAAATATAGAATCCGCAGTATTTGTGGAAAACTGGGGCATTGAGGGAGATGCCCATGCAGGAAACTGGCACAGGCAGATTTCCTTATTATCAGAGGAAACGATCGCCGCATTTAAGGCGCGTGGTGCAGAGGTTACAGATGGGGCTTTCGGAGAAAATCTCGTCGTGAGCGGCTATGATTTTACAAAGTTCCCGATCGGGACAAGGTTTACGTGCAAAGATGTGGTGCTGGAATTAACGCAGATTGGAAAAGAATGTCATCACGGCTGTGAAATTTTTCAGAAGATGGGCGAGTGCATCATGCCGACCAACGGCGTGTTTGCGAAAGTGCTTCACGGCGGAAAGATCAGTGTCGGGGATGAATTTCGTGTGCAGTACCGAGCGGCAGTCATCACGTTAAGCGATACCGCTTCTAAGGGAGAGCGGGAGGATGCGAGCGGAGCGGCGGTCGAAGAAATTGTGGGAAAAGAGGGCTATGAGGTAGTTTTCAAAAAGATCATCCCGGATGATGGAGACACGCTGACAGCACTGTTGTGTGAACTTTCGGATGAAGATAAAGCGGATCTGATTTTAACGACAGGCGGAACAGGTTTTTCCAAAAGAGACAATACGCCGGAGGCAACCATGCGTGCAGTTGAACGCGAAACACCGGGAATCTCAGAAGCCATGCGCTATTATTCCCTGCAGATCACGCCGAGGGCGATGCTCTCCAGGGGCGTGTCGGGAATCCGGAAAGAGGCACTGATCGTCAACCTCCCGGGAAGCCCGAAGGCGGTAAGAGAGTGTCTGGAATATGCGATCGGTGCACTGACGCATGGAATTGATATTTTAAAGGGAAATACCGGAAATTGTGCGGGAAAATAAAAGAATCATGAATTTGCAAACAATCTTCAGATTTATATAAAAACAATCAGAAGAAAGATGATGAAAAAATGATGAAAAAATTGACAGCAGTTCTATTACTGACAGCTATGACCACAGGACTTGCAGCCTGTGGCAGCAATAAAGGAGCAGGTACAAACACAGATACTCCGGCACAGAATGAAAGCACAGAGGAAACTGTGACAACAGAAACATTCGGTGCAGCACAGAATGCAGACATTCAGAGAACAATCACACTGGCGGCAGCCGCAAGTCTGGAAAAATCTTTTACAGAGCAGCTGATCCCAATGTTTGAGGAACAGTACCCGGAAGTATCCATTGAAGGAACTTATGACAGCTCCGGAAAATTACAGTCACAGATCGAGGCTGGCGCAGATGTGGACATCTTCTTTTCCGCAGCGTTAAAACAGATGGAGGCATTGCAGGAGGAGGGCTATATCGCAGAGGATGCATCTGTGGATCTTCTGGAAAATAAAATCGTTCTGATCGTGCCGGCAGGAAAAGAGAACGGCTACACTTCTTTTGAGGATATCGTGAATGCAGATATGATCGCAATCGGTGATCCGGAGAGTGTTCCAGCCGGACAGTACGGCAAAGAGGCATTGGAGAATCTGGATCTCTGGAGCAGTGTGGAAGGAAAATTAAGTCTTGGAACCAACGTGACAGAAGTATTAAACTGGGTGGCTGAGGGAAGTGCAGACGCCGGGATCGTTTACGCAACAGACGCAGCTTCCATGACTGATAAGGTTTCAGTTGTGGCAGAAGCACCGGAGGGAAGTGTTTCCAGAGTCATTTATCCGGTGGCGGAGTTAAAAGAGACAAAGAACAAAGACGCAGCAGAGGCATTCATGGAGTTTTTACAGTCCGGTGAAGCGCTAGACGTATTCAAGGCGGCAGGATTTTCTGTCAACGCACAGGAATAAGACAGGATAGTAATTCAGGAGGCATAAAAGAATGGATCTTTCACCGGTATGGATCTCGTTAAAAACATCGGTCGTATCGATCATCATCACATTTTTTCTGGGGCTTTGGGCAGCGCGGGGCGTTGTGTCCGTCCGTTCCCCAAAAGCAAAAGCATGGCTGGATGGATTGCTGACACTGCCGCTCGTACTGCCTCCGACCGTAGCGGGCTTTTTTTTGCTTTATCTGTTTGGAGCAAAAAGACCGGCCGGTATCTTTTTAGAAAAAGTATTTCATTATAAAATCGTGTTCAGCTGGCAGGCAGCCGTTCTGGCGGCTGTCGTGATCTCGTTTCCACTGATGTACCGCTCGGCGAGAGGTGCGATCGAGCAGGTCGATGCAAATCTGATCTATGCGGGCAGAACGCTTGGCATGAGTGAGCGCACCATTTTCTGGAAAATTATTCTGCCGCAGGCAAGACCTGGAATCCTCTCCGGCGGCGTGCTCGCATTCACAAGAGGGCTCGGTGAATTCGGAGCGACTGCAATGATCGCCGGGAATATTGCAGGAAAAACAAGGACACTGCCACTTGCCATTTATTCTGAGGTGGCGGCCGGGGATATGGATACCGCAGGAAAATATGTGCTGATCATTGTTGCTTTTTCCCTGCTCATCGTGGCAGGAATGAATCTGCGTGGAGAGAAAAAAGATGAGTTTACAGGTGGAGATCGAAAAAAAATTAAATGACAAAGTGCTGTCTGTTTCTTTTGATACCGAAGGAAAACAGGGGATTACCGGAATCCTCGGTGCGTCCGGCTGTGGCAAAAGCATGACATTAAAATGCATTGCCGGCATTGAGACACCGGACCGCGGGAAAATTGTTTTGAATGGCAGAGTATTGTTTGATTCCGGTAAAAAGATCAATCTGCGCGTGCAGGACAGACATGTCGGTTATTTATTCCAGAATTATGCACTGTTTCCGAACATGACGGTGGAGAAGAACATTGCGGCCGGTTTTCAGTATCGTCCCGGTCAGAAAATGACTGCGGAGGAGATAAAAAAACAGACGGCAGATTATATGGAACTGCTGCATGTGACAGAGTTAAAATCCTCTTATCCGGGTAAATTATCCGGCGGGCAGCAGCAGCGTGTGGCGCTGGCGAGAATCCTTGCGTCAGACCCGGAGGTTTTGATGCTGGATGAGCCTTTCTCTGCACTGGACGCATTTTTGAAAGAAAAACTGCAGTTGGAACTGCTGGAACTTTTGTCCGGTTATGACAAAGACATTCTGATGGTGACGCACAGCCGTGATGAGATCTACCGCTTCTGTGAACATATGCTGATCGTGGAGAATGGCAGACAGGCGGGATTTGGCGTCACAAAAGAGATTTTTAAAAATCCCGGCACACCGGCGGCAGCAAAGCTGACAGGCTGCAAAAATATTGAAAAAATCGAGAGAGTGGACGACCATACGATGGTTCTGCCAAACTGGAATACAACGGTCTGTGTGAAGGGCATGATCCCGGAAAATACGACACATATCGGCATCCGCGCACATTATTTAAGACTGCCGGAGAACGGACAGCGTGAAAATCTGGTGGAGTGCCAAAACGGAAGGATCCTCGACGATCCTTTTGAACTGGTGGTTGTTTTCGAACATGATGTCTGGTGGAAAATCCCGAAAGAAAGCTGGCAGAAAGAATATCAGGAAAAAATGCCGCAGTATCTCGCAATCCCGGAGGAGAGTATTCTATATCTGCACGGATAAAACTTGCAAACTGTAAAGTTATTTTTTATAATAAAAATAACATGTGCTTAGGAAGTGTAAATGGAACGGAGGAAGAACAAATGCCGGAAAATACGCAGAGAGTGAGCGTTGGTGGATTTTCTTTTGAAAATAAAGATGAAGCGGAACAGGCAAAAAAGGAGATCGAGGGGATCAAATATATCAAGGCCAAGACCGATATGAGTGATCCGGAGGTCATATTGCAGGTTTATAACAAAATGATCGGACAGAAACTGTTTGAAACAGCAGTCGGATACAGTTATTTAAAGGATCTGCAGGAATACCTGACGACAATTCCTTTTATCAAAAATGAAGATATCCTGCCGATTCCGGTCACACATCCGAGACTTGAGGAAAGCTTAAAAAAGCAGAAGCGTGAGATTGCACAGAAAGAACGTGTGCGGGCGGTCAGGGCGAGACAGCATGAAAAAAAACTTGCAAAAATTGATAGGAAG
>ERZ840517.3564-NODE-3564-length-11818-cov-2.607328_pt1 | contig 11818 bp, 4 predicted proteins | sample MGYA00519876_ERZ840517 | MGnify/ENA primary metagenome ERZ840517 (study PRJEB31850, sample SAMEA3708882) | human gut metagenome | biome: human gut; feature: human-associated habitat; material: faeces | place: China | collected 2014 ... | reverse complement strand
TTTTCCATCTAATGCTATACTCACCATTCCATCCCAACCAGGATTAGAAACTTGGATTTTCATGTCTTTAATGACTCTGTTTTCCGAAGTAAGGTTTTGCTTCCCATTTTCGTTTAATTGCGCCCATACATTAGATGTACATAAAAAGACGAAAAGTAATAACACAATTTTTGTAATTTTCATAAACGTAAAATTTAAAGGATAATATAATGATTTTTGTATTAAAATATTTAAAGACCTAATGGTACTAATTAGCAGTCTATTGAATTTTAGATCGACTAATGGAAAGTAATTCGATTACTATATATTAAGAAATAATGTGTTTAGAAGGAAAGAGCCCAGTATTATACCAGGCTCTTATGCAAGTTATAAATATTAACTTGTCCAATTTGTTAGAAACGTTTTAGTTTCTTTTGGTTATAATATATACTTTATACCTATTTCTAACAGATCATTTCTTAAGAACTTTTATTGTACGAACCTCTTTGCCGTCTTTTATTACTTTCACTAAGTAAATGCCATTAGTTCCAAGGGTAATACGCATATTTTGACCGGCATAAAGAGTTTCTGTTTTTTGAGCAGCAAGCATACCGGATACTGTGTATACAGAAACTTGGTAGTTACCGTCTTCTGCAAATTCTACAAAGAGAATGTCTTCTACAGTATAAGTACGTAATTCTCCAGTTGCGTTTGTATCTTCAATACCTACAGGATCATAGATTGTGAATACAGGGTATTCTTTAGAATCTGAGCCTAATGTATTTGCGAGTGTTAAAGTAACAGTACGGTCATCAGGTTTAGCATAGGACAGTTTTGCGCTACCAGCAGTGGCATTGCCAGTAGCTTCACTGATTACGGCACGTTTGGCAGTCCATGTAGGCAGTGTCTCAATTTTATAAGCAGATCCGGCAATGAACGGAGTACCGGAGATATAAAGGGGTTGTTGAGGGGTTTGAGTTCCAGAACCTTCATTTACTCCTGCTACAATTTTGAAAGCACAAGCTTGTGCTTCTGTCTTAGTGCCTTTAGCTGTAAAATAATGACTGTCATTAGCATCTGTATCAAAATCCCAGTAAGCTAATATATTAGTTGGAAGATTATTTGCATCAAGACCTGCCTTTGATGTCTGTACATCTGCTTCGGTCATAGCTCCATCCCAAATTTGCAACTCATCTATTATACCATTGTTGAAAGTAGCTCCTTCACCACGACCTCCACCGAAACCAAACCAGTAGTCAGACGGGAGGGCAAAGCGTATAGAACACCAATCTTCTGTTGTTCCGCTTGTACGGCCAAATATCCATGTTGATTTCTGAAGAGTGCCGTTAACATAGAATTTAGAACGGAACTGACCATTTTCGTTGTATTCAAATACCAATGCAACGTGATTCCAGGAATTAGGTACAATAACAGTTTCCGGGAAAGTGTATTTAAGTTCATCAGAACCACCTGCAGTAGCACTACGGAATGTATAAGAATCTAATTTACCTTTAGAATCAACATTAGACCAGAACCAACCCCAGTTATTTACAGGCCAAGTACTGGCACGATTTTCAATACTGAAGAATGCCGTACTACCGGGCAATGAATTAAATAGTATCCATGTAGAAACAGAGAATGATTTATAAGAAGCAATGTCTAAAGGTGCGACTTTACCACCTACCCAGCCTTCGTCTATTTCAACACCGCGTGATGCAGCGCCATCTGCTTCTCTACCTGTATAGCCTAAAGTCAACTCTTTTCCTATTTCAATTTTAATAGGTGATGCTCCCTCTTGCACTGTTTCTCCGTCGATTGTCAAAGTCTTGATTTGGGGCAAAGCGCCTGATCCCCAACTTGTAATCTGTACATAAGAATTGAAGCGGCGAGTAGTATCGGATTCAGTAATTTCGAGATCATAAGCACCAACCTCTTTGATACCTTCCGTTACAGAGAATTTTACAGTATTGTTCGCCTCTTTAACTACTTCACCCTCGGCATTGTAAAGTTTCCAACCAGCCGGATTGTGACGCGGATCTACGTAAGAAATTTCAAAATCTTCTTCCGGTTTAATTGTTGTCTTATCAATTTGGACATCATTAATAGTAAAATAATCACCAAAACCATCTATGTAATTGCTCCATTTAATATCAGAATCAGAGTTGGTATCCACTGAAACTGCAGCAACACCAAGACGTATCCGTTGTGCTTTATCTGCATCAACAGGAATAGAATAGTACATACCTGCCCAAGAAGTAGTGATACCCATAAATATAGGATCTCCACCTTCTTGTTGTGCATAAAGTTTAAACATGGAAGCGTTCACATCAAGATTGTAAACAGGAGTTCCTGCTTCCTTATTATTAGGCATATTAAAAATCACCTTGGCATCAACACCTTTATAATGATTACCAAGAGTTTTTGCTACAGTAATTTCAGGAGCTGAAGGAGTAGAAGTCGTACCACGGGTAATAGAAAATTCTCCAAGATAAAGATCAAGATCTTGGGCATTCATAAAGTGCAGACCAATCATTGCAATCTCTTTATTGCTAAGTGTGGTGAGAAGCCCGCTGACTTTGAACGTTTTTTCAATCCAAACCTCATCATCTGCGACTTCTGAAGTTGTTACTACTTTAAGGTTGCTCTCACGCAAAATTACAGTTTCATTACCTTTGGCAGATAAAATAAGATTTATATCAGACTTACCTTTCACTAATTTATAACGAACTGTAATCACATCATTCGTTTTCAAAGCGAAATCTGTTTTAAAAAGATGTAAATATTCATCAGCTGTCGTGCCGAAAATACGAAGACAAGAACCGCCTACATAAGCATCATCCCACGTAAATTGAGCATCTAACCCATTAGTCAATACATCAGTTGCTTTTTTACCCATGAACGAGGAAGCAAACCAATAACGCCATGTAGGAAGATAATCTTGTACACCTATATTATACCATTCGTTGTTATTTTGACGTTTACCTTTCCAATTGAAAAAACGGCCGTTACCTAAATTAAAGAATGTTATAAAGGGCTCTTCGGAAAGATCCCAGCTCAAAGAACTGCGTGCGGACATATATGCTGACATACCAAACCACTTTTCATCAGGGAAATGACTACCGGCATTATAGATATCGATTGATTTTGCCGGGTTACGATTTCCGTTAGTAAAGAACATTTCGAGAACATTCTGATAGGTTGTCTGTTTGGCTATATCCGAACTGCCCTGTTTTGCGCGTCCGGCCCAAAGCATATTACGTTCATGTGCACCCCACAAGCCGATAGACATCGGATAATCAGCAAGGGTAGTCCATGTGGAAGGATCTCCTCCTTGCATATTAAAACCAGCATAAATATCCAATGGATTACGCCCAGGAGCAACATTCTGGAGATTAGAGAGAGAATTTAACACATTTGAACGATGCCAGTTGTAATTAAAAAAGAGTGAGGTACGTATATGCTCGCCGTTTCCGAATGTTTCTTTATTATGGCTACCAATACCACCATCAAAGGAGATACCACCGTTATCGTTTGTTCCGTCATACCAGAAGTTTTCTGCCAAATTATTTCCCTGTTCAACAAGATATTTATGAATAAATTCATGTTGAGTGCGAAGAGCGGGCAGATCAGCGCTCATGCCGTAAAACTCAGCATTATAACCTAAGCCGTCTACTCCATGATAATGAAGGAATTTAGCCAATTTTTCATTGTCAAGAGCTACTTGTTCATGCAAAGCTTGTCCCCAAGCTCCATCATTAGCGTTAATACTTGCATTAGGAATGGAAGCAACACCAGACACCCCTACACCATTTTTATGGGCAACATCTGCAAAACCGCCGGGAACCCAACCATGTGGTGAAGTCCAGTCCCCATAATGGGTTACATAAGACCATGTACTAAATACTTCGCCATCGAACACGCCATTAGGACGTGCATTCGGGCTACCTCCTGCAGCATTACCTACGGGAACCCAAAAAACAAGTTTTTTGTCATTTGCCTCATTTAATGTCTCATTAATTTGAGTTGCAGCATTACGGAAACGCTCTTTTGGTTTCACACGAGAGATGTAAAAATTCTCATCTTCAAACAAAGGAGTACCTGGGGTCCATTCAGTCACATAACCGGGCAGACCTCCACTATTAGGCCATACCATGTAGTCTTCTTTCAATTCTTGTGCATTAGCAGAAAGAGAAAGAACTGCAATTCCGGAAAGTAAAAGTAAATTTCTTTTCATGGAATGTGTTTTTAAAGTTAAAAAATTAATTTATATAATTCACAAATTGTTTGTTAGTGATTAACATCTTATGAGACAAGAAGCTTGAAGCTGAAAGCTTCAAACTCCTTGTCGATATTTTATTGAAGCCCCACTACGTTATCTGCTTTAAGCGTAAACGTTTTGTCACTGGTTACTGAAACCATAAGATCAAACGAGATCAACACATTACCATCGTTATCAGAAGCAAGAGTCACATATCCTGAGGTTACAGGTGCCTCTGCTTCATCAATATTTACACTTGCCGGATAGCTACTGACCTGATAGGTACCGTCATAGCTACCACCGGAATATGCACCAGTTAATGTAATGGTAAGTTTTTGTCCAGATATTAGAGCGACATACACTAGAAGGTCCCTTTCGTTTTCGGCAGGTATTACAATAGTATTATCATAGTCTGTATTAGAGGAAGTATACGTCTGATCCGCCGGTAAATCAATTACCTTAACAGAAACGTCATCGGAACGAACATTGGCTACTTCTGCTATAATTGTGGCTGTTCCTGATGTTACAGCAGTAATTATACCTTTGGTATTATCTTTGTCTACTTGTGCAGCTTTCAGTATGGATGTATCAGATGATATCCATTTTACCTCATAAGGATTCGGACCGTCTGAAGTTGTCCTTGCATCGACTCCCCACTGAACAGATTGGCCGGCAAACAAAACACGTTGATTTCCTTTTTCCCACAACACACTTTTTATACCTTCGGTAATTGTTACCGGTACTTCAAGTTGTTTGCCATTAGATGTCAATATAAGTTTGGTTTCACCAATTTCCAAACCTTTAAGAATTATCAGATTACCATCATATTCACCAACTTCTATAATATTGGGATTTTCTGCTACAACTACCGGTTTGTGGTAAGCATAAGAGGCGATTGGTTCCACTCCCGTTGTGAACATGATAAAATCACCTACAGGCATCTTTATAGACTCATGACTCACTGTTATTTTGTCTACAGGATAACGGTTCTTATAATCCTGAACACTGAAAGTTGCCACAAGAACAGTATCCGAAGTAATACAATGAAATTCCGCCTCTCCTTCTTCAATACCCGCACGTACAGTTAATACGGCATCAAATCCTTGATTCTCTACAAACTCCTCATATTTTTCAGAAATGACGACTGCGCTACCGGATATTGCTTCCCAATGATATGAACTATAAGCTGCTTCAATGTCTTCAAGAGCACCGCTCTCTGTATTGATAGCAACACGTATAGTCATTTCTGAGTTTATGTCCATACTTGATTCATTTGTATAAGCAAACCATTGCGGCAAAACACTTCTATCTGGTCTGGTACCTAAATACGGCATCTCGGCAAATTTTTCACCATAGAAAGTAGCCAGAAGTTTCGGTGCCGATACTACAGTACAACTTGCAGTTTTGGCAGAGGACCCATCACCTATGGAAACAGTTATCTTTCCTTCTCCAGCGGCGCGTGGCGCAGAATAGTGTACAGCTACCAACCCTTTATCTTTATATACAGTCATCGGAATTCTAAATGGTTCAAGTCCTTCAATTGTATACTGAGGCTCAAAATCCTCAAGGAGTTCTTTAGGAGAAACAGCAAATAATACAGAATCATGGGTGATGTTATAACTATGTTTAGAAGAAATTATAGCCCCACTTTCGTCTATAGGAGTAATACCTTCCGGAAGATTTGTTGTGACGGTAACATTAGTCAGGGCATACTTACCATTCACAAGCTCTGCCTTTAGTTTTGTCTCTTTTCCTTGTGCACCTGTTACACAGACAATCGCCGTATCGCCCAACACCTTTGCCACATCTTCGTCCAATACCGTCCAAGTAATAGGTGTTTCTATACGATTACCACTCAAATTAGTAACTACAGCCGAGATTTTTATTGTATCGCCCACTCTCAAAGTGATATCCATAGGATTAAGGGTAATATATACCTCAGACGCACCATCTAGCGTTTCATCTTCATTACATCCGACAAAAACACCCATACATAAGATGGCTATCAAAAAGAATATTATGTTTCTATATAGTTTCATCTTAAAAAATTATTAAAAGTTTACCGGAATTACCAAATTATATTTATTATCTGGACTTTTTTCACCACGCTGTTCGGTAGGTACATCCCAAAATACTCGCGTACTACCCTGATTGGGTGCTCCAAGAGCCTCTTCAAGTGAAGCTATCTCAAGCGTATTATTGGTTGTTTTTACCAAAGGTATTCGGCGAAGCTGAAGTTCCAAATCAACATCTTCCATGTCACCGTTAAGATAAACAGGGAATAAACGCGGATACCCTGTACGGCGGAATGTAGTCCATGCTTCCCCGCTCATCGGGAAATTAGCGATGTACTTTTGAGTGATAATTTTTTCCAGTTTCAACTCATCAGTATCTGCTTCATTCCACTTCACATCCACTTTTACACGACCTTTGATGTTATGAATTCCGTTAAACGGATCTGTATAGTCTACATCTTTCACCTCTGTCCGGTTGATATATTCGTCAATTATACTTTGATCAGTAATCCCATTTTCCTCAAAAGCCAAACGAATGCCGGATTCATAAAAGTCTTTGGCAGTTCCGCCCATCGACCAACCTCTAAGAGCACCTTCAGCACGGAGGAATAAGCACTCGACACGTTTTAAGAAAGGCTGATGCATGAATTTATATTTATCGGTTAATACCGCAAAAGGACCATACCCACTTTTTCTATCTGAAGTATTTATCTTCCTCATATCAATACCAGCACGCATACCGTATACATCAATCGGGGCCACAATACCAGAATTTTTATCTTTAATAGGACTGGGGTTTGAATCAAACCATTCTGTCAGCAATGGATTCTCAAAATGCTTAAGGATGTTTTCCAATGATGCATTCAAGCGGAGATCATTCCAAGTATTACAAATTTTCCACAAACAGCACACAGTCTCACCGGCTGGGTAGTAAGCTATATCTTTATCGTCATGTTCGGTAAGCACACCTATCTCATCAGCCACAGCTTCTTCGGCTTTTTGTTGAGCCTTGCCTGCGTCATATTTCACTATATTCATTGCCATACGAAGTTTGATGCTATTAGCAAACTTCACCCAACGCCGCCAATCGCCATAAGAAATGTTCTTACCATTGCTATCCTCTATTTTCTCTAATTCTGTTTGCGAAGGCTTTCGCTCTTTTAGGATAACAATAGCTTCATCCAAATCATTAAAAATCTTGTCATAAATATCAGCCCCTTTCTCATAAGCCAACGGCGGAATGCGTTTTACATTACGCCAATCTGTGAAAGGAGCAGCACCATAGAAGTCAACAATTTCATGACCGGCATATGCTTGGATAATCAGAGCTACAGCACGCCATTCGGGCTTTCCAAGCTCTGTAGCATGTAAAATAGCATTCACCGATTGTGTGAAAATTTGATTGCTATTTGCACCACCCAGATAGTCATTAGGATACGCATATAAAGTAGGCAACGGCCCTCCAAATGTAAAAGTACCTTTTGAAGTAGTCCAATACCCGGAATAGTTATCAATATTATTAGCACGACCATATTGATAGTCATGAGGTTCCCAATTACCACCCGGTTCATGCGAATAATTAATCATAAAAGGGATAGCACCACGAAGTTCTTTTTCAAGAACCGTAATGTCAGTAGCTCCTGCACCTTCCTCATTGGTATTATCCATCTCTTCCTGTTTGCCTATCATCCATGGGTATTCTTCCGGAAACCTATCACCACAACTGATAAGTATACCCGTTGACAATAAAGACCCGGCAATGAGACCAATCGAACATATTATTTTTTTCATTTTCATATTTTATTAAGGAGATATGCTTTATTTTAAAAGTTAAATTTTAGAGTCAATGCATAACTACGTGTAGTAGGCAATGAATAGCAGTCGATACCGGAAAAACCGTTAGCAGCCGATACAGAAATATCCGGATCTACCGGTGAATCTTTATAGATAAAGAATGCATTCTTTACAGAAAACTGTGCTGTCAATCCTCGATTCTTACCAAATAAGTTGTTGAAATTATAACTCAAGGAAATATCACGTACACGGAAATTGGTAGCGTTATAAACATAATCCTCCATCGGGGAAGCACCAATGGTCATGTAATAATTCTCAACGGAAACTTTATTTCCGGAACCATCAGGAAGCTCTTTAAGAATATATTCTTTACCGTTTTGTGTAACGCGTTCACCATTTAAACGTTCTTGGGCCGAGCGTTCTGAAAGGCCAAACAAATCAAGATCTGGTTCTGTTAAAGACATTACCTTACCACCTACACGTCCATCAATAAGAAAATATAAAGTAAGATTCTTCCAAGAAAGGGTGTTATTCCATCCGAGAGTGACAGGAGAAGCCGTATTGCCTACATAAGTTTTATACTCACCGGATTCCATTTGAGGCACAGCTGTTTCATAATCGTCAGCTCCACTGATTTTTATGTGTCCATTTTCGTCGCGGACAAAGGAATTAACATAAATATCTCCATAGCGACCTCCTTCGATATATTTAACTTTAAACGCATTGGTTCCCATTTCTACAATGTAAGGTGTCCCGCTTTCTGTTTTATAAGTTTCTAAGATTCGATTGTCGTTCCAAGCAATATTAAATCCCGTTTGCCAACGCCAATCACGACCAATGTTCCAGCGATATGCCGCAGAAAACTCAAGGCCATAATTACGGATCTTACCTGTATTAACAGGCTTAGATTCCCCATTGGCTGTGCTAACATAAAGAAATTGGTTGCGAAGAGTAGAATTATAATATGTAATATCAAAATTAAATTTATTATCAAACATCCATACATCAACACCTGTTTCAAATGAAGTCGTAGTTTCAGGTCGCGGATTTTTAAACACTGGCTTACGAGTCGATATAGCACTAGTAACAAAATTGTAATCTTGACGACCATACATATCATTTGGGATAGGATTACCCACAACTGACCAACTACCACGCCATTTTAGCTGATTAAGCCAATCCAAACGAGGCAAGAATTTATCAATAAGTACATTTACACCAGCTGAATAGTAATCAAAAGATTTATATCCAGATCCTTGTGTAAACTGCTGAAACGCTAGTGCCCACTCTAAGCGATAACTACCGTCAAGGTATATCTTATCAAACAATCCGATAGAAGCTGTAGCAAAAACAGCTGTACTCCAATCAAGATTATTCCAACTATCATTGGCAGATGTTGCACTACCATTAGGGTTAGTGGGACGACTTTTCTTGCTGTTTTGAGGAACGAACGCATTAGGTAAACCGCAAGTATCAATATTGGTAGTAATAGATGTATTGCGACTATAGTGCCGAGTAAAACTGGTACCCACTGCCGCATTGATATCGATTTTATCATCAAAACGGTCATTGTATGAAACCATGTGGTCGTTATAAATGTCACTTGTACGTGAGTCACTGGAATAATACTTACCACCTACATAATCAAAACCTGTACGATTCATCCCGGCATACTCTTCATTTAGATTATTTTGAAGTACATAATCAATACTGAGACGTGTCTGATATTTAATATTTTTCCAAATTTTGGCCTCCAAAGTGATATTACCCATAAGACGGTCCCGTTTCAACACATCGTTATACATATTAGCCACCCAATATGGATTATTTAGATATTGGTCGTACCAATACCACGTTTGTACCGGCTGTCCTACTAGTTTGGGGTTTCCTTTTGTCGGATTACTTACAATGTCATCCGCCATTGTGCCGTCGTGCCTGTAATTATGTTTAAAATAACGCATATCAATATCAGCCGGAGTACGATACAGCGGATAGAGTGTACTCAAAGCCTTACCAACTACCGGAGCGTTGTTCGTTTTTTGATGTATCCAGTTAATGCTTGTACTGATATTAATACGTTTATCAAACAAAGAGAATGCTTCCTTGAGCATTACATTATTACGACGGAAATCATTGTTGGGAATCTGACCAGTTTGATATGTATTGTTGTAGGAGAAATACGTGCGGGAATTTTCCGTGCCACCGCTAAGCGTTATGCCGTTATTAAGTGTAACACCTAAATTAAAAAAATCTTTTGCAGCATTGCGGGCAGAGCTCATCAGATAAGGTGCAGATGCTAACTCATCTGCCGAACGTGTACCAATCTCAGGTCCCCATGCCGACCATTGATTATTGTCGCTAAGACCAAAAGTTTGCTGGGTTTGAGGATACATTGCCATTGTTTCAATAGAGGTACTGCTGGAAATATCCACTTTAACAGTACCGGAAACACCCGATTTCGTTGTAATAACAATTACACCATTATTGGCAGCGCTACCATAAAGCGCAGCAGCATTCGGCCCTTTAAGAATGGTCATGTTTTCAATATCTTCAGGGTTAATAGTAGATAGAAGGTCATCTCCACTACGTCCACCACCATAAGCGATACCATCGGTCACTTGACTTCCCATACCGTCTTGCATAGGTACACCGTCAATTACAATTAACGGTTGATTGGTTCCGAGAATAGAGGTGGAACCGCGAAGCACTATTTTAGAAGCTCCACCGCCCGCACCGGTATTGTTAGGAGTAATGGTAAGGCCTGCACTCTTGCCTTGAAGTGAATTAATAAAATTTGTTTCTTTAATACGAGTTACTTCATCGTTTTTGATAGTTTGTGCAGCATAAGTTAGAGTTTTGGCTTCACGGGTAATACCCATAGCTGTAACAACCACTTCATTCAGAACTTGGGCATCTTCTTTTAGAATAATATTAAAAGAAGTGGCACCAGATATTGATAATGTTGCTTTTTGATAACCAATATAACTGAATTCGAGTATGGCATTGTCATTGGGAATTTCGATAGAGTAATTTCCATCGATATCAGTAATGGTTCCTGTGGCAGTTCCTTTTACCAATACACTTACACCAATCAAAGGTTCTCCAAATTCATCAGAGATCAAGCCTTTAATGATACGTTTGTTTGATTGGGTTGTTTCATTTACCACATCAACATCTTTAGAGGAATAGAGTACCAGATAGTTGTCCTTTATAGTAAATTTTGCATTTGTGTTTTTCAGCAAGTTTTTCATGACAGAAGATAATTTCTGATAATCTACTTTCACTGATACAATTTGGTCGGGATTTACATCTTTTGTATTGTAAACAATACGCAATGAAGTTTGACGACCAATCTCATTTAAAACTTTACTTAAAGGAACATTGGAAAAATCCAAACTTATGGCTACATCATTTTGCGCTGTAGCATGCATAGAGAGTGGAACAAAAAGAAATAGGGAAAACAACAAGAGTTCGATCTTGTACTTTAGATTTTTTTTCATTTAGCATTTTTTTTATGTTAACAAAATACTGGTTACTTTAGCTGTAAATGTGCACTTTGCATCAAATACAAATTCTTTTCCATTAGCTTTTTTTGTTCATGTTCTTCATTAATTCTATATAAAACAACATATATTAATTTTAATTCTTATTTTAAGGCTATCTATTAATATTACAATTCAAGCGTAAGTCTTACTAAATAAAAAAAGTATTTTATTGTGTTTTTTTTATTTAAGCTTAATAATTTATGGATAATAGACCTTAATTAAATAAG
>ERZ840517.3555-NODE-3555-length-11843-cov-2.752969_pt1 | contig 11843 bp, 7 predicted proteins | sample MGYA00519876_ERZ840517 | MGnify/ENA primary metagenome ERZ840517 (study PRJEB31850, sample SAMEA3708882) | human gut metagenome | biome: human gut; feature: human-associated habitat; material: faeces | place: China | collected 2014 ... | reverse complement strand
ATGAGTTTGTGGAAAATGGTTCTGAAAAAGACGAGCTGTTACGCAGTATCGATGGAAGGATTAACGGGGAAAATCCGGAATATCTCACTTATCCTTCTGCGGACGGAAGAGGCTATTATATCTCCAGGGATCTTTCCTGGGCAGCGGCGGAAGCAATTATGAATGCAACACTCGAAGGAAAGACATTCAAAAACGGGCAGATCCGTATGATGCCGGTTGTATTCGATGCATCCACCATCGGAACGGCAGGAAATAATGTCAAACGAATGGAAGCAGTCGTCCGTTCTACCATAACTGATGTACCAACGGACACGGATAAGATTATTTCAGATAAAGACGGCAATACCTACACCGGCTATGCGATTGTAAAGAACATGATATCAACCGAATATCCGGTATACAATGAATATGGTGCAAAGACAGCAGTCATGCATTCCCAGTATTACAGTGACCATCTGGCAGATAACAATGATGCGGATGGAAAGGCGATTATTGTGGATGGCAAAGACAGCGGGGGAAATGCACAGCAGGTATCGGAAAAAGACGGCAGATATGTAACTTCTTCCGAGTGGGAAGGATATCTTGCTTATCTGTGTCAGGATATCCAGTATGGAAGAGCAGGAAATATCAAGGCAAAGCTTGATGCGGAAGGAATCTTTATCAATGCGGTAAAGACAGGAACGGAGCTTTCGTACCAAAGTTCGGACGGAGAAAAAGTATATACTTCTGCATCCACGAACTTCATTATTGACAATCAGGCATTTACCAGCAGACAGGATTACCTGAATCCGCATTACTATGCATTCCGTGGAACGGCAAACCTGATCCCGCAGAATTATGATACAAAGCTGTGGGGTGTATCCAATGCACCGGATCTGCTCGGAAAAGATAATGGTAATTATACGGTCATTGATATTCTGAAATATCTGCTCGGTATCAGGGACGGCAAGATAAAAGTCAATCCGGATCCTGACGTATTCGGCGGATTATATCTGAAAGTACTTGAGATTGAGCCGGCTTCCGTGTTCAAATTCGACACGCAGGAGAAGATAGAAACTCTTGCGGCGGCGATGGGAATCGCAAAAGAGAATCTGGTAACGGCGGATTCCACAGGTGTAACGAGAAATATGGACGGCAGTTATACCGTGCCGGGCGGCAAATATATGATCGAGGTGGACTGTTATACACCGAATGGTGTAAATGGTTTAAATACGGAATTTATCGGTGCTTATGACATTATCTACATAGGTGATGAGAAGGGCAATCTGAATACGGATGGCAGCGGAGACACGGTTTACCGGGATTCTTCCTTAAACGGCTGTCTGTATACTGCTTATGGTGATACAACAACCGTGAAATCAGAACTGATGGGATTCTTAAGCGGAGATTTTGCGGGAACATACCGTGATGGTGGGGTAACCTACCGTTATCTGAAAAACGGCGGGACAACGGCAAGACTTTCCGGAAACGATCTGACAGAGTTCAAAACAGAGCAGATTAAGAAATATGCAGCAGCAGGAAATATTGTGCTGGTAGGAGATTTGTTATATGATGGAAAATATACTTATGCAACTTCAAATATGAGGGACCTTCTGGGAACAATTACCGAGACACCGGCATACCGTGGAAATGTATTCAAATACAGCCAGGCAATTAAAGTAATCTATGCTTATAATAACCCGAATCCGGTATTTGAAAAAGTGGATGTGACAAACAGTATTTCAGCATCGGAAGTAAGCCCATCTCTTACCTACAGTGATGAGGAAGGTATTGTAAACAATGTTATCCGTACAGGAGGAGCAGAAACGAAACTTACTTATCATGTAAAGATGGGTAATCTGCAGGAAGATAAGAACTACAGAATGAAGATTATTCTGGATAAGAATGGAGACGGTATTTTCTCTGAGACCGAAACACTGGATGAAGCCAATGAGATTTACCACAATCATGTATATACCGGTGCAGAACTTGAGGACATGAATATTACGATCGAACTGAACGATAAATTCTCCGGTCTGTTCATCTGGAAGATTATTATTCAGGAAGAAGACACGGAGAAAGTTATTAAGAGTGAAACAACCGGTTCCGTGGCGGTTAATTCCAGGCAAAGGGATGTGGAAGTACTCCAGATAGTACCTGGTTCACTACAGCCGGGCAAGACCACAGTTTATGACATTACACTGTTAATGGCGGGTCAGAGTGATGATGGCAGCTATGTAACAGCGGACAATATCAGAAATGTGGAAAATATCAAAGGGGTTTACCACACAACATCAGGTCTGTATGAAATGACGAAGGAACAGGTAAATGCGAACCGTGATATTACGGATTTTGAAAAGCTGTTATGGCAGACTTACCAGGCAATCGGATATAAGGTAAATATTACAGCTATGACAACGGATAAATTCAATGAGGAATATGGAAATATCAATGATTATGATATGGTTGTCCTCGGATTTGCGGACTGCTTCGGCTATTCCGATGTGAATGAATCGGCGGCACAGGCGATCACGGATTATATTAATACCGGAAAGGCATTGTTATTCTCCCACGATACCGTAAGCTTCACTTCCCTGTCGGCAAAAGAATATTTAGTGTGGAAAAACTCGGCCTGGTCATATGCAGGCGATTACTGGTCACCGAATATCAGTACCAGATTCCGTAATCTTGTCGGAATGAACCGTTATGGTGTATCGGCAAATGATGCGGAAAACGGAAATGAATATGTGCCGGAGTCATCAGCGGGAACAAAGATACCGGAAATACAGGGGATTTCAAACTTTACCCTGATGCGGTTCAGCTCCGGTTACAAGTATCCATATAATCCGTCAAAAACGATAAACAGTAATACCATGAACACGACGAAGGTGGATAAGTTAAATGACGGTCAGGTCACACAGTATCCGTTCCGAATTGACGAGAGTATCTCCGTGGCAAAGACGCATGCACAGTATTACCAGCTGGATATGGAACTTCCGAAGGATGCAGAAGGAAAGGCACAGGAAGAAGATAAGGTTATGGTATGGTATACTCTGGAAGCAGAAAATGGTGCGAATAATTATTTCTCCGATACAGCGAGTGATGCCATCAATAATTATTATATTTACTCCAAGGCAAATATTACCTATACCGGAGCAGGGCACAGCAAGATGCTGGACTCAAATGGTAAGGCAACATCCATAAGTGAATTGAAATTATTCGTAAACACTATTGTAAAAGCACTTGCTGCAGGTAATTTTGCTCCTGAGGTTGAGGTGCGGAATGCACAGAAGTCAACCGGAAAATATAACATATACATAAATGAACTGGCAGCAGAAGAGGATTATAAGATTGTGTTCTGTGCAACAGATGCCGATCTTTATGAAGGAAGAGGCAGATTTAAGGCAGCCGATGTGGTCTGGACGGATGATGATGGAAATGACCATGTGTTGATGGATTATGGAAATACACTGATTTCCGGAATTGAGCAGACCATTTATATCAAAGATCTGCAGTCCGTGCTTTCCAGTGATCTGTACAGCAAACTCATTACCGAGATTCAGAATGGAACAGCAGATTTTACAATAACAGCAGAAGATGCAAGGGACGCAAAAGGAACGGCAAATGTAGGATTTACACTCAGACAGCTGTTCTGGCTTGATTAGAAAGTGAAACCGGCAGGAACAGTTTTGTTCCTGCTGTTTTCCTAATTGGAGGAAAAAATGAAGAAGATATTAATAACGGTGGGGATGGTGATTGTTTCCCTGGGGATAGTGGCAGGGATTCTGATAACGGTTGCAAAAAGAGAAAAAGCACCGGAGATGGAAACCTATGCCTATGACAGACTAACCATGGCAGAACAGGAGAGCGGAAACGGGCAGAGCCAGACAGCAGGTGGGGCAGAACACTCCGGATCGGAAAACACTCCGGATTCTGCCGTAGAAGTCTCGGGCGGGGATGCTGATAAAAACGCACAGGAACCAACGGATTCCAACAGCAATGCACAGGAAATAACGGATTCCAACAAAAACGCACAGGAAGCAACAGATTCCAACAAAAACGAACAGAAAGCAATGGATTCCAACAAAAATACACAGAAAATAACAGATTCCAACGGAAGTGCAGGTAACAGCCGGGGAAGCATTGGTATGGATTCAAAATCCGAATCCGGGGAAAAGAATATGCAGGCATGGAATACGGCAGAGAACCAGACTACCGAGGATATCAAAGTATCCGTACAGCCAGGTACGAAAGCATCCGGTACATCGGGAAATAAAAGCACAGAGAAAACATCACAAAAAGTCACACAGGGCGCGTCTGATGCGTCAGGCGGCAATGGAGTTTCTGTGCAGGATAAAATGAATCTGGTGTATGAATACGGGGATGGAATCTGTGTGATCACAAAAGGAAGTACGGCATCTGGAAATATTACGATACCGGACACAACGTATCATAATGGACATGAATACAAGGTTGTGCAGATTGATCCGAAAGCATTTATGGGATGCCAGGATCTGAAATCCGTTGTCATCGGAAAATATGTGGATACCATCTCATCCCAGGCATTTCAGAGCTGTAAGAGCCTGACGGACATTACTTTTCCTGACGGACTAAAAACCATCTCTTACTGGGCATTTAATAACTGTACTTCACTGAAAACAGTCCTGATTCCTGAGGGAACTTCCGTGGACAGTGAAGCATTTATCAATTGCCCGGATATCCAGATACAGACAAAATAATTGTAAATGAAATGTAATCAGCTCTTGCATACCGGAAAAAGCATTGTTATAATAAGAGAATCATAATATGGAGGATTGGAAAAATGAACTTAAGTTTAACAGGTAATTTAGGAAGTGGAAAATCCAGCCTCGGAAAAGAGCTTATTGCCAGAGGATTTGAAATTGTTTCTTCCGGCGATATTTTCCGCGGACTGGCAGCAGAAAGAGGTGTCTCCATCGTGGAGATGAATAAAATCGCCGAAACAGATAAATCCATAGATAAAATGGTGGATGACCGGACCATAGCATTGGGAAAAAGCAAAGATCGCACCATATTTGATTCCAGAATGGGATGGCATTTTGTTCCGGACAGCTTTAAAGTATTTGTAATGGTAGATCTGCAGGAGGCAGGAAAGCGTGTATACAACGATTCACTGCGTAAGGCGGAAACCTACAAGGATGTGAAGGATGCGGTAAAAGAACTTTACACAAGACAGTCTCTGGAAAAAGAGCGTTATGGACAGTTATATGGTGTGAATTATTATGACCTGGATAATTACGATCTGGTCATTGACAGTACGAATGCAACACCGGCACAGATCGCAGAAGAAATCATCCGCCGGTTTGAGCAGTTCGAGGCAGGGGATAAAACAAAACATATGGAGATCAGTCCGTATCGTATTTATCCTGTAGTTCCGGTGCAGGAGCTGGATGATTTGAAAGTAGAGAAATATTCTTCCGACTGCGAAGACGAAGTATGTTTTGATGAAACACTGGAAGTCATTTTAAAGGACGGCAAATGGTATGCTGGTGCGGAGAATGAGAAATTACTTGCGGCACAGGCAGACAAGAAATCATTTATCTGCGTTAGGATAAAAAAAGACGGAGAGGGAAGATCCACAGAGGATATCTGCAGCGGCTATGAAGAAAAAGCAGGATTTAAGTATGCGGGATATCCGGAGGAAATACTTTCTTACAGTAACGAAGCGATGTACTGGTAGGCATTATTTCCTTGACAATGTGCATAAATTATACTAAAATAAAAACATTATATTGGTAGATTTGTTTAGGAGGCATTATTAATGAAAAAGATTTTAACGCTAATGTGTGCGTTTGTAATGATAATGGCATCTGCGACGATAGCTTTTGCGGATGACGGAGAACCGATCGCAGCCATTACAAATGCATACACATTTGAAGGAGCGAACCAGGACGCAAGTGTAGTTGACAAATGGGCAAATCCATTTAAGAATCTTGGTCTTGACAAAGCAACGATCCAGTACACGGTTACCATACCTGCACAGCCGAAGTATCTGACAGGTTATGATACCGTTATGACATTTGGAACAAAAAACACAGGATTTTTATACATCTGTAATGAATTAGTCGGAATGAATTCCGGTGGATTTGTTGATTACTGGCCATCCGGTCAGACTGCTTCTTTATGCTATCCGGGCAGAGGCGAAACATATACCGTAAATCTTGTATTTTCACAGGATGGTGTTGCATTCTATGTAAACGGTGAGCAGAAACCGGGTTCTAACACACCTGCTGCAAATAACAGCGGTGAAGTGGGAGTTTTAACCGGTGCGGATATGATGAATCTGTTAAATACAGAATCCGAATTGTATTTTGGCGATGATAAAACGATTTCCTACTGGGCAGAGCAGGATATGACATTAACAAATATCATATTCTTCAAAGGCGAGGTAACATCACCATATACACTTCAGGGTACAGAACCGAAGGCAGCCCGTGTCAATGATGCAGGAGAGGCTGTGACAGAGGCAACAAAAGCGACTCAGAGCGAAACACAGGCACAGGCACAGACAAACAATACGGCAACCACTGCCATGCAGGAAAATGCAGACAATAATAATATTACACTGATCATGATTATTGTAATTGTTGTAATTGTGGCTGTTATAGGGGTAGCTGCGATGGTTATACTTTCACAGAAGAGAAGATAAGAACAGAATCAGGAAGTCCGGTATAGTATTGCCGGGCTTCTTTTCTGTTTTTGCAATGATCCGGGATATTAGACAAAGAAAGGAAGGAATATGGAGGAAAAGACACAGACATATATCAGGGTGCAGGATGTACAGAAACGTTATGGATGGAGAAAGATATTAAAAGGTGCATCTTTTGAAGCACAGTCCGGTCAGTGTGTGGCACTGCTTGGTATGAACGGTTCGGGGAAATCCACCCTGCTGTCAATTCTGGCGGGGGTGCAGAACTGTGAGAGAGGGACAGCGGTTGTGAATGGAATTAATCTGTTGACCGATAAAAAAACGGCAGGAAAGATAGTCGGCTATGTACCGCAGGAAAATCCGCTGATTCAGGATTTGACTGTCCGGGATAATTTGAAGCTGTGGTACTGCGACAGCCCGCTGGATATGGAGAAAGAACTCCGGGAAGGGCTGTTAAAGATGCTTGGAATCGACCGGATGCTTCATATGCCGGTAAAGAAACTGTCAGGCGGCATGAAAAAAAGAGTATCCATAGGGATTTCCATGTGGGCAAATCCAAAGGTATTGTTGATGGATGAACCGGCAGCGGCTCTTGATTTGGTTGCAAAACGGGATATCCGGAATTATCTGCGGTATTACCTGTCACAGGGAAATATTGTGGTGCTTGCGACGCATGACGAGGAAGAACTGGATATCAGTGATAAAGTGTACATTATGAAACAGGGGATATTATGTGAGTCATCAAAATGGCTGCGGGGAGAAGAATTAATAAAGGAAATTATGACATGAAAAGATTTGTGATGTTGCTCCGTCTGGAAATAAAGAAATATAGGAAGGGGTTTCCAGGACTGCTTTTATCCGCAGCCATTTTGTGTCTGATTGTGTTTGGAATGGCACTGATGGGGCAGCAGCTTATAAGCGGTGTGGGCAGTATAACGCAGGAAAATGGACAGGAACAGAAGAAGGACAGTAAGTCATTCAAAACAAAGATATCTGCCGCCATAGTCATTGAAGATGAATCAAAGGCGATGAAGCTGGCTGCAATGATGCTTGACAAAATGGACAGTGTAAATACGATACTGGATATCGATTATGTCAGTGCAAAGGAGGGAAAACACCTTCTGGAGGAAAATAAAGTGGCGGTGTTGATTCGGATTCCGGAAAATACGGTAAAGAGCATTATGAATGGGGAAAACCAGCCAATTGAGATAGAATTTCCGGAGAATTCAGGCTATGAGGCTGCCGTATTCAAAGAATGTGCAGATGCTGCCGTACAGCTTCTTGCTTCCGCACAGGCAGGTATTTACACCATCTATGATTTTTATAAAGAATATGGAATCTATAATAAAAAAGATAGAACGATCGACCGGATGAACGAGGTGTATATCAAAGCAGCACTGAACCGGGAGAATATGTATGAAGAAGAGGAAGTGGCAGTAACCGGGGAACTCTCTGTGGCAGAATACTATCTCTGTGCCGGCCTTGTGCTGTTTGTGCTGTTCTTTTCCATCATGCCGGTACGATACATGAGAAGAAATAATGGCAATCTGTCCGCAAGACTCGCAATGGCGGGAACTGGGCATGTCAGGCAGGTACTGGCATCACTGGCTGGCTGTCTGATGATTTATCTTATGTTATTCCTGCTTGCAGCCGCAGTGTTTTTGGCAGCCGGATATTCTGATGCGGAGTGGACAGAAGAAATAGATCCGGGACTGTTTTGCAGACTTCTTCTCAGCCTGATTCCGGCAGTTTTATGTAACAGTGCATTTGCACTTATGATCTGTAGGATTACGGATACTGCCATGGCACAGGTTATGCTGATGTTTCTTGCGGCATTTATGCAGGCATTGATGACGGGCTGCTTTATCCCGGAGATTCTGCTTCCGGAAGCCCTGCGGGGGATGTCGGGTGTATTGCCTGCACATTACATGATGAAACTTACAGCGGGAGTATTCCGGGATACGCATATTATGAAGAATCTGTCCGGGGTATGTGTGCTGGCAGGTTACACGGTTATATGTGTGCTGCTGGCAGCTGCATTTGAAAAGAAAAGGTGGATACCGGGAAGGAGAAAAGCATGAAACGGGCAGGAATATGGTTCTGGATGCTTTTGAAAAGACAACTAAAGAAGCCGTCTTTATATATTGTGATTATTTGCATGGTGGTCTGCTGTTTCGTTATCCGTTCAGCTGCTTCCGGATTTACGGTAAATCTCGCTGTTGGAATCATGAATGAGGATACCGGGGAAAAACAGGCAGAGGACGGGGATGATGCCGGAATTGCCGCAGATATCACGGAACTGATGGAAAGTCACAGGGGGCTGCTCCGTTTTGTTGTTTATTCGGATGAAGAAGAACTGAAAAATGATGTAAGGGGTTCAAAAGTTTATGCGGGATATATATTTCAGAAAGATTTCTGGAAAGCCGTAAAAGATCAGAATATAAAGAACAGCGTAAAGGTTATTTCTCCAAAGGACAGTATGATACCAAAGATTACGAATGAACTGGTATTTTCCTATGTCATGCAGGAATATGCCTATGCACTGCTTCTGTACGATACATTTGACCGCAGCTATCTGAAGGATGAAGATCGTGAGGAAATGGCGGATGTGTTAAGGGGGTATTATGAAGAAAATCTCACAAATGGCAGTACATTTTCCGTAAAATATCATGGTGCAAAAGCAGTAAATGGCAATGTGAAACTGGATATATTTGACTATATATCACCGGTTATTGACGGAATCTGTGCAGTTATGATATTTCTCGCAGGATTATGCGGTACGATAACATTGCGTGAAGATAAGACCTGCGGTACATTTGCAAGGTTTAACCGGAGGCAGACTGCACTGACCGGGCTGGCAGAAATCTTTATTCCGGTAATGATTACCTCAGCCGCAGCCTTTGCGATTCTTATTATGACAGGAAGATATGCGGGAACAGCAGGGGAAGTGCTTCATATCCTGCTGTATGCAGCCGGTGTGACCATATACTGTTTTGCAGTGAATCTGGTGATAAGAAATAAGACATTCTTTATTGCCATGACCCCCGTGTTCCTGATGGCATCCCTGCTGTTCTGCCATATCTTTCTTAATCTGGAACTGCTTGTTCCACAGTTGAAATATATTGCCATGTTTTTACCACCGTCCTGGTTCTGATAAAAAAATAAAAAAAAATAAAAAAGTTATTGACAAAAACAAAAAAACGACTATAATAAATCACAGGTAATGACAAAGGCGTCATGGGAAATAAAGGTTTCCCGTGGCGCCTTTTTTATTATCTTTTCTATAGCTGAAAGAATGGAGGAAAAGATTATGGACGAATTAACAAATGCAATCAGCGAAATGGGAATAGCCCTGACAAGTGATGTATGGGGTGTGTGGTTCCTGATTGGTGCGGCTCTGGTGTTCTTTATGCAGTGCGGATTTGCAATGGTGGAAACCGGATTTACAAGAGCAAAAAATGCAGGAAACATTATTATGAAGAATCTGATGGATTTCTGTATCGGTACGGTGGTGTTCGTACTGCTCGGTTACAGCCTCATGTTTGGTACGGATGTGGGAGGAATTTTTGGAACTCCTGGATTTGATGTTTTTACAAAATATGACCAGTTTGGATTTTCAAATTTTGTATTTAACTTAGTATTCTGTGCTACGGCAGCAACGATTGTATCAGGTGCCATGGCAGAAAGAACGAAATTTATTTCTTACTGTATTTATTCCGGAGTAATTTCAGCAGTCATCTATCCGGTAGAAGCACACTGGATTTGGGGCGGCGGCTGGCTCTCACAGATGGGATTCCACGATTTTGCAGGTTCAACCGCAATACATATGGTTGGTGGTATTTCAGCATTGATTGGAGCTGCTATCCTCGGACCTCGTATTGGTAAATTTACAAAGAAAAAAGATGGTTCTCTTAAGGTAAATGCAATACCGGGACATTCACTTACACTCGGTGCATTAGGTGTATTTATTCTCTGGTTTGGATGGTATGGATTCAATGGTGCAGCAGCAACAAGTATCGGTCAGTTAGGTTCTATCTTCCTTACTACAACGGTTGCACCGGCAGTAGCAACAGTTGTATGTATGATATTTACCTGGGTAAAATATGGAAAACCGGATGTGTCCATGTGTCTGAATGCATCCCTGGCAGGTCTGGTAGCTATCACAGCACCTTGTGATGTTACAGATGCACTTGGTTCAGCCATTATCGGTGCAGTTGCCGGTGTGCTGGTAGTATTTGGTGTATGGCTTCTGGATCACAAGCTTCACATCGATGACCCGGTTGGTGCGGTTGCCGTTCATTGTCTGAATGGTATCTGGGGAACATTTGCAGTAGGTTTATTTGCAACATCTAAAGCACCTGGAAATGATATTGACGGATTATTTTACGGTGGCGGATTCCATCAGTTAGGAATTCAGTTTATCGGATTCCTTGCAGTAGCAGCATGGGCCGCAGTTACAATTACGATTGTATTCCTTGCGATTAAAAATACAATCGGTTTAAGAGCTTCCGAAGAAGAAGAGATTCAGGGTCTGGATGCAACAGAACACAATCTTCCATCTGCTTATGCAGACTTCATGCCGGTATCAGCAAACGGATTCGTTCCGGTACAGACAGCAGCACCTGCAGTACAGACCACAGGCATGGCAGAAACAAAGTCTTCAAGTGTAGAAGGTGCAAAACTTACGAAAGTAAGCATTATCTGCAATCAGAGCAGGTTTGAAGCATTGAAAGAGGCACTGAATGAAATCGGTGTTATGGGTATTACTGTTACACAGGTACTTGGCTGCGGCGTACAGAAGGGCGGACCAAAGCTTTACAGAGGTGTTGAAGTAGAAGTAAAACTTCTGCCGAAAGTTAAAGTTGAGGTAATTGTCAGTGCAGTTCCAGTAGAAAAAGTCATTGAAACAGCAAGAAAAGTACTGTATACAGGAAATATCGGAGACGGCAAGATCTTCCTTTATAACGTTGAAGATGTTATCAAGGTCAGAACAGGAGAGACCGGTTACGATGCACTTCAGGGTGTAGAAGATTAAATATACCATAGGATAAAAAAGCAGAAAAAGAAATTTCCTTTTTCTGCTTTTTTTTATTGTGAAAACACAGGTAATTGCGAAACACTTAAATTTTTGTAAATGTATATGCAAATGAGACATTACACGAAGGCACGCTCTCGC
>ERZ840517.3547-NODE-3547-length-11873-cov-3.289220_pt1 | contig 11873 bp, 10 predicted proteins | sample MGYA00519876_ERZ840517 | MGnify/ENA primary metagenome ERZ840517 (study PRJEB31850, sample SAMEA3708882) | human gut metagenome | biome: human gut; feature: human-associated habitat; material: faeces | place: China | collected 2014 ... | reverse complement strand
GGGCAAGCCACTTCAGTGCTTCGTAATAAGAAAGCTGTTCGTGTTCCATAATGAAATGAACAACATTTCCTCCTTTCCCACAGCTGAAGCATTTGCAGAGTCCCTTACTGGGAGAAACACTGAAAGATGGAGTCTTTTCGTTGTGGAAAGGGCACAGTCCGATATAGTTTACTCCCCTGCGTCGGAGAGTAACAAATTCGGATACTACGTCTACAATCTGTGCAGCATCGAGGATACGGTCTATGGTGGCTTGGTCTATCATTTCGAGAGGCGAAAATAATAAAAATAAGTAGAATGTGCAACGACTTTCTTTCTGCTGCTTTTCAGGATGGAAGTTACATCAGAACATAAATGCAATGGAAGCACCGAATGTCAGGTTATGCATGGGCATTCCGATTGCCTTCTTCGTTTGTCCAGGAGTTCTTTAAATCGTATGTCAGACGGGGAGAGGCAAAGTCGTAGTCACAATATAGCCGGAGAGCTGCATCTTCCTTGTAGCGGTAGGTAAACGAAACTCCCGTACCGACTTTATATGTAGCACTTTTACGTATGTTCAGAAAATCGTCATCTACAAAAGAACTGTTCAGCAATTCATCGCGGCTGATTCCATCTTGATTCATGTAATAGTCGATGTCTTCTTTATAAAATTGGTTGTAAACTTCTTCACTAACAATCCCACGGTCGAATATTTGTGGATTGATGCGACAGATTGAATTCAACTTGAAATTAGCATTTATTCTGCGTCCTACCAGCAGCTTGCTTCCTATCTGAAAATGCCGGCTGAAAGGATATGAAAAATAAAGTCCCAGGTCGACATCGAACATACCCAGATGATCCGATTCCAGACCATCGAGCAGAAATAGATTGACTGGAGCGTCTTCTTTTAAATCGCTGTCCATATCGAAGTTTCTCATATTCTCTGCCGGGATATCAGCAATGACAGGTAGAGTTGCCACCTTCAAACGTCCTCCTGCTCCGATAAAAGCATTGAAAAATAAGCTCCCTCTACGCTGACAACTGTTGCTGTTCCAACCTTTAAGCGCATACCTAGCGGGGAGCCACCTTCAGAATCATATATTTCTGCTGTTCGTAAAACTGAAGGACCGGATGCTATTCCCATGTTAAAGCTTAGAAACGAGGGCGTATCATACCGGTCGTAAGCAGTATTTGTTTTCCATGTATCTGCATTATCGCGTCTGAAAATCAGATCAGAGAAAAAATATCCCAAGTCTGTAGAAATCATGCCTATTCCGGCTCCTACAAGTACATCGCCGATCCAGTGTCGGTTATTAAGCTGACGTGTAACTCCCGTAATTCCGGCCAGTGTATATCCTCCGATGCTGTACCAGGGACTTTTCATGCCATATTCCTTGTGAAGAATGGTGGCACACATGAAAGCTGTGGCCGTATGTCCTGAAGGAAATGAGTTGTTGGATGTATTGTCCGGACGGGTTTCTCGGGTGGTGTATTTTAAAGAGTTGACAAATCCTGCCATCAATGCAGCCGAAAAGACATTGCTCACTGCCAGTTCTTTCCATGAACTGCGACTTTGAACACCAGCCAGTTTCATTCCCCAAGTAGCAGCCAGAGGAACATATTGTGTATAGTCGTCATATCGATGATGAAAAGCTGGCTTAAACCGGTTGCGGAGCGTCCGGAAATCAGTATTGCGTTCTTTTACGATCAGCCCGGCTGTGATAAAGGGGATTCCCATATATGAAAAGTTCCTTTTAAAACTTTCCTTGGCGGTCGGAGGCTTTGTTTCTTACGAACCGGTTATTTGTGAAATAGAGTTAGGGAAATTATAAAAAGCTTCTTCACAGAAGTTATGGGCATGCAACGGTATATAACAGAACGATAGACTGAAAAAGATCAAGACGTTTTTGAATTTCATAGTTTAGTTTCCGGTTATAAGCTGTTAAAAACTGTATAACGGAGTGATTGTAAGGCTGGTTCATCGGATTTTGTTAAAAAAGATTTTTAATAAACAAGTTTTCATGGGTTTGGTTACTATAAAAAACAAAGAAGGAGACTGGTATACAGTTTCCTTCTTCTTAAATCAGGTATATATCTGATTATTTAATGTTCGGGTTCAGTTTGTTCCATTCAGAAACAGGAGGAAGAACGCCCATTGCGATTACTTCGTCACGCAGTGCGCACAAGTGTTCGTAGCTCTTATCCAAAGCAGCTTGTTCTTCTGCAGTACCGTTCAAAGCAGCGCAGTGGCAACCGTCAGCAGTGATAGAAGTTTCCCATGCCATCATGATGTGATCGTACTTATCGTTTGATACGTAAGTACCAGCCGGCCAACGGAATGCTTTACCACCCATAGCAGCACCAATCATTTCGATAGAAACGTATGATGGGCTCTGGAATGAAGAACGGCCACGCAAGTTGATGATGTTTGCACCACCTTTAGTAACTTTCTGCTGGATTTCAGCCCATTGTTCTTTAGTCAGAGCGTCTGTACCGATGATGTCAGTCAGAGCTTTGCCGTTAACTTTTGCTGTAGAAGCAAATACAGCCATCTGTTCTCCGTGACCACCATAAGTACGGCAGTTTTCAACAGCATCCATAGCTACTCCGAAGTGTTTAGCCAATTCGCTGCGCAGACGAGTAGAGTCAAGAGCTGCCAAAGTAGTAACCTGACTTGGTTTCAAACCAGAGTACAGCAATGTAATCAAACCTGTGATATCAGCAGGGTTGAAGATAACAACGATGTGTTTTACATCCGGGCAGTACTGTTTTACGTTCTTACCGAATTCTTCTGCGATAGCAGCGTTACCTTTCAACAGGTCTTCACGAGTCATACCTGCTTTACGAGCAGCACCACCTGAGTTTACGATATATTTTGCACCAGTCAGCGCTTCTTTGATATCAGAAGTGAAAGTTACGTTTACGCCTTCGAAACCGCAGTGGTACAATTCTTCAGCTACGCCTTCCAATCCCGGAGCATACGGGTCATACAAACAGATGTTCGGAGTCAGACCCATCATGATAGCAGTCTGAGCCATGTTAGAACCGATCATACCGGCAGCACCAACAATGGTAAGTTTTTCGTTAGTTACAAATTCCATAATTCTTATTATTTAAGTTATGTTATAAAAGTGTATTTCTTCTTTCTTGCGCTACAAAGATAAAAAAGTTCTTTGGTATAAACGAATCTTTCTTGGCGTAAAAGTGGGCAAATCTGCGGGCTTTCGAATTAATTACGGAAAAATTTCACTATTTTTAAATCTGGATATGGCGTTTTGCTATCAGGAGTTATCAATTGCCCGATTATGCTTGTCGGATATGTTTTTATTTGCTTCTCGATTTCTTTATTTCAGAAATAAGATTTATATTTGTAAATATGAAAGTGGATAATATATATACATAATGTATATGTGTGGAATGTATTTGGAGGTAGATTGAACATTATCGGCTTTGGCTGTAAACTTTATTGGTTGTCAGTCGTTTTTATTATATAGATTAACCTAAATACTACAATTATGACACATGTAATGCCTCAATTAGCTTACGGGTTGGATGCACTTTCCCCGTACATGAGTAAAGAAACACTCGAATTTCATTATGGAAAACATCTGCAAACTTATGTAGATAATCTGAACAAGCTGATTCCCGGAACTCCTTACGAAGATATGCCTTTGGAAGAAATCTTGAAAAAAGCCGAAGGTGGAATATTCAACAATGCTGCGCAAGCGTGGAACCATACTTTTTTCTTTCAGAGTTTAACTCCCGGACAATCTGATATGCCAGCCAAACTGGTTGAGGCTCTTACAGAAAGTTTCGGTTCGGTTGACACGTTCAAGGAGCTGTTTACCAAGGCAGCTTTAGGATTGTTTGGCTCCGGTTGGGTATGGCTTGTAATGGATAAGGAACATAAACTTTCTATTGTTCAGGAGTCCAACGCAGGAAATCCTTTGACAAAAGGACTGACTCCTGTGATGGTAATAGATGTATGGGAACATGCCTATTACATTGATTACCGAAACCGTCGTGTCGCATATATTGAAGCTTTCTGGAAAGTTGTGGACTGGAATGTAGTAGCTGGACGTATTTAAAAGTACAGAAGTTATTGTTTAGATGATATACACCTGTTTCCTTTTATCGGGAACAGGTGTTTTTTTATGTCAGTTATTTCTGATTTGCACAAATTAAAAACTATCTGTACCTTTGTTTGGTTCGAAATACGTTTTAGTTTTATCAATCTAAATTTAAGCATATGAATACCACATTGTTATTTATGGGAATCGGTACCCAGGAACTGCTGTTTATAGCCTTGATTATACTTTTATTATTTGGGGGTAAAAAGATTCCTGAACTGATGAAGGGACTCGGAAAAGGCGTGAAAAATTTTAAAGACGGTATGAACGGGGTGGAAGAAAACTTGAAGGATTCTGCTGATAAACCAGAAAATAAGGAAAAATAAGATCGTGAAGGAGAAGAATGAATCGGAACTGACCTTTTGGGATCATTTGGATGAACTGCGGGCAACTCTCATGCGGATTGCATGTGTGGTTGTGGTGCTTATGCTGCTCTCTTTCTTTTTTAAAGATGAGCTTTTCCATATTATCCTTATGCCTAAAAATAGTGATTTTTATATTTATCGTTTTTTTGAATGGATAGGAACATCCTTGCATATACCCGGACTTGAAGCAAATGACTTTCATGTTCGTCTGATTAATACGAAACTGTCCGGTCAGTTTTTGATGCATATGAATGTTTCATTTTATGCAGGGATTATTCTGGCTTCTCCTTATATTCTTTACCAGCTTTTCAGATTTGTTTCCCCCGCATTGTATGAGAATGAAAAACGCTATTCTACGAGAGTTATCATATGGGGATATGTGCTGTTCCTTTTGGGAGTATTATTCAGCTATTTTCTGATATTTCCTTTTACTTTCCGTTTCCTTGCTCTTTATCAGGTCAGTCCTGAAGTCGAAAATACGATTATGCTAAGTTCCTATATTGATACGCTGACTATGCTAAGCTTGATGATGGGGATTACTTTCGAAATACCGATACTGGCATGGTTGTTCGCAAAACTAGGTTTTCTTACCGCCGACTTTATGACTAAGTATAGGAAACATGCTTTAGTCATTTCATTAGTCATAGCCGCTATCATTACTCCGACCTCTGATGTCGTAACTTTACTGATGGTTACTTTCCCGATGTTTGTATTGTATGAGGTCAGTATCTTTATCGTACGGCGTACTGGTAGAAAATGTAAATCGGAAATTATCTGATAGATAGTGCTTTATGAGGACTTGGCCTGATAGCCTTCCTGACATGCGGAAAGCTCAATAAAATTTGTACGAATTTTAAAAAAACATCGAGAAGAATTACTTGAAAGATGCTGATATTTTAGAAAAAACATCAGCATCTTTTTTGTTTCTGCTTTTCACGTCCCTCACATTTCTTATTGAAATACTTTTTTGAGCGTGTTGGTCAGAGTTGTATTTCCTTTGCCAAATTCGAACTTATTCTTGTTTAGCTTCTCCTTCTTCTATTTTTCGGGTAACAAACTGGATCTTTAAGTTTGCTTCTTTCTGTTCCTTACGTATTTCTTCCATTCCTGCAAGAATTCGTGCCAGATTGCTTACCTCTGTGATTGCTTTTATGTCATTGGCATACATCGTTGTTTTGTAGTTACGGTCGCCTATGAATTCCAGTTTGAGACTTTTCTTATCCTTATTGGCTGCGATGTAAGCTGCTACACCTCCGTCATTGCCTACTTTATAATCAGCCTTTTCTATGGCACGCCCTAAGTCTGTTGTTTCGTAGCTGTCTGTCGAAGCTGGAGTTTCGGCAAATGTATCATCGTTTGCACTTACTTTCACTGCAGTGTGGTGTATGTTGCCTCCTGCACAGTAAATAGATGTAAGCGACATTTCGCCCAGTTCGTTTACCTGTGCACGCAAGAAAGAGCGTCCGATGTTTTTTTCTACTACCTGCGACGGGTAGAAATAGTTTCCGATTTCCTGATAGGCAGTATCTTTCTCTAAAACGAAATTTCCCTTTATCGAGTCAAGTTCAGCTTGCTTGACGGTCATCATACTGTCCAGATAAGCCAGCGTCTTATGCTGTTCCTGCAAATCTATCTGTTGCATCAAATGGATTCCTGCCTTACGTACATCTACTGCCTTAGGATAATAGGTACGTATGCTGTCTATTTGTAGCCGGGCGAGGTTATAGTCGCCTGCTGCGAAAGCTAGTTCCGCACGTTGGAAAAGTTTTCCGGCATTTTTACTGTCGCTATTGCATCCGGATAGTAGGAATGCTAAAGTTGCAGCTGCTAAGATTATCTTTTTCATATAATTAAGCGATTTATTGTGGAACAAAAATACAATTAAATCGCTTATTCTCTACGAGGCTTTTCATTTTTTTGTAATTTTGCACGCTAATTTTGTAATAGACATGGAATTGAAAGAACACTTTACAGGCAAAATATTCAATTTGATATCTGATACTGCTGATGAGTTAGGATTGGAATGCTATGTCGTGGGAGGTTATGTCCGCGATATTTTCCTGAACCGTCCTTCGAAAGATATTGATGTGGTAGTAGTAGGCAGCGGAATCGAAATAGCCGAAGCGTTCGGAAGAAAATTAGGACGTGGCGCTCATGTTTCTGTATTCAAGAATTTTGGTACGGCACAGGTGAAATATCATGACCTGGAAGTCGAATTTGTTGGAGCCAGAAAAGAGTCGTATAGTCACGACAGCCGTAAGCCGGTAGTAGAAAACGGAACGTTGGAAGATGATCAGAACCGCCGAGACTTTACCATCAATGCGCTGGCTGTATGCCTAAACAAATCACGCTATGGAGAATTGGTCGATCCCTTTGGGGGACTGGACGACTTGAAAGAGCGTACCATACGTACTCCGCTTGATCCGGACATAACGTTCAGTGATGATCCTTTACGTATGATGCGCTGCATCCGTTTTGCTACTCAGCTGAATTTTTTCATTGAGGACGAAACGTTTGATGCGTTGGAACGTAACCGGGAACGTATTAAGATTATTTCTCGGGAGCGGATAGCTGATGAATTAAATAAGATCTTGCTTTCTCCTGTTCCTTCTAAAGGCTTTGTAGACTTAGACCGTTGCGGATTGTTGGAACTGATTTTCCCGGAATTTGTGGCCTTGCAAGGTGTAGAGGTAAAAAACGGAAGAGGGCATAAGGATAATTTCTATCATACATTGGAGGTGGTAGACAATATAGCAAAGGTTACTGATAATTTGTGGTTGCGTTGGGCTACTTTGCTTCACGATATAGGAAAACCTCGTACCAAACGTTGGGATCCCCGTATCGGATGGACATTCCATAATCATAATTTCGTCGGAGAGAAGATGATTCCTGATATATTCAGAAAGATGAAGCTGCCGATGAACGAAAAGATGAAATATGTTCAAAAGCTTGTAGGCTTACATATGCGCCCTATCGTAATTGCTGATGAGGAAGTGACTGATTCTGCCGTAAGACGCTTGCTTTTCGAAGCCGGTGACGATATTGATGACTTGATGCTGCTGTGCGAAGCAGATATTACATCGAAGAATGAAGTCCGTAAGCAACGCTTCCTTGATAACTTCAAGCTGGTTCGTCAGAAACTGAAAGATCTGGAGGAAAAAGACCGTATCCGAAATTTCCAGCCTCCTGTAGATGGTGCTGAAATTATGAAAGTTTTCAATTTGCAGCCCTGCCGCGAAATCGGTAGTTTGAAAAGTTCTATAAAGGATGCTATCCTGGATGGAGTGATTCCAAATGAACATGATGCTGCTTTTGAATATATGCTGAAGAAGGCAAAACAGATGGGACTGGAGCCTGTCAATTTATAACTTGTTATGCTCCCTGCTTTTACTCTTTTAACGCAGGGAGCGTAGCCGGTAAAAAGGAAAAAATATTCTTCTCTAAAGGCAATAAGAAATTAATTTAATTATCCAAATAGAAAAGTTGGTATAAATAATAGTTTGCCATTTATATGTCCTGTAGGTGCTTCTGGGTTATTTTTCTTTCTTAAAAGTTGTCCAATTTAGAAAATTATCAAGATTCTGATTTTTGTTTATTTCTTTAAAGCCATATCTTTGTATGGCTTTTTGCTAGGTAACAAAAGTGTTTCAAAAGGGAATGCCGTGAAAATCGGCAACAGTACCCGCTGCTGTGATTCTTAATGAACCGAAGGCAATGCATAAGCAAACCACTATTGTTTTTTTACAATGGGAAGGTGGCTGTCGGGGAGAGATCAGTCAGAAGACCTGCCGCAAAGAGCAAAGCCAACTTTTATATTAACTTATTCGTTACAAGCCAGTATGAATTTAACTGAAATCTGTATTATCAAGCGTGACGGGAAGCGGGAAAACTTTTCGCCTTCAAAGATTACAAATGCTATCAGTAAAGCGTTCAACGCAACGGGGATTGCTCATCAGGAAGAACTGATTGACGAGATTACACAGCGTGTTATCAATCATTTTGAGAATCCTACTATCGGAGTCGAAGAAATTCAGGACCTCGTAGAAACGGAATTGATGAAGGTACAGCCTGAAGTGGCTAAAAAATATATCATTTATCGCCAGTGGAGAAATACGGAACGCGATCGGAAAACTCAGATAAAGCATATCATGGATGGTATTGTTGCCATAGATAAAAATGATGTGAATCTGAGTAACGCCAATATGTCGAGCCATACTCCGGCCGGACAGATGATGACCTTTGCTTCGGAAATAACAAAGGATTATACCTATAAATATTTGTTGCCGAAACAATATGCTGAGGCACATCAGTTGGGAGATATACATATTCATGATCTGGACTATTATCCTACCAAGACTACGACGTGTATTCAGTACGATCTTGACGATCTGTTTGAACGCGGTTTTCATACTAAGAACGGAAGTATCCGTACACCTCAGTCTATTCAAAGCTACGCAACACTAGCTACAATTATATTCCAGACCAACCAGAATGAGCAGCACGGAGGACAGGCTATTCCGGCTTTCGATTTCTTCATGGCAAAAGGCGTATTGAAAAGTTTCCAGAAAGTCGTTGTTTCTTCTATTTCTTTTTATTTCGATATGAAAGGCATGGAAGTAGATGAGGCGAAGTTGCAGGCGTTGGTAAAACAGCATGTTGCTTCAATAGCTCCTTCTGAAGATGAAAAAAAGATTCTTCTTGCAGCATTTGCTGACCAGCAGATCAATCTTACAGCCGATGAACTGGAACATATTTTGAAAAAGGCTTATAGTCAGGTACGTAAAGATACTCATCAGGCAATGGAAGGGTTTATTCATAACCTGAATACGATGCATTCACGCGGAGGAAATCAGGTTGTGTTCAGTTCTATCAATTATGGAACAGATACTTCTGCCGAAGGACGAATGGTGATAGAAGAACTGCTGAAAGCTACTATTGAAGGTTTGGGTACGCGGGGAGAAGTACCTGTATTCCCCATTCAGATATTCAAGATAAAGGATGGTGTGTCTTATTCGGAAGCCGACTACAAACGGGCAATGGAAGACTTTGATGCGGCAATGGAAGGTAAGGTAGAGTTTGAAGCTCCTAATTTCGACTTGTTCCTGAAAGCTTGCCGTACTACGGCAAAAGCTTTATTCCCGAATTTTATGTTCCTTGATACTCCTTTCAACCAGCATGAAAAATGGGATGCCAGCGATCCAAAACGTTATCGCTATGAACTGGCAACAATGGGATGCCGTACGCGTGTCTTCGAAAACTTGAATGGAGAAAAGACTTCCTTGGGACGTGGTAACCTTTCGTTTACTACGATGAATCTTCCCCGACTGGCTATCGAAGCCCGCATCAAAGCAGAAAGCATGTCAGATTGCCAGAGTCAGGATGCAATAGAACGTTTGGCAAAAGAAATATTTATCAGTTCTGTGCATGATATGGCAGTCTTTATTGCAGAACAGCTGTATACTCGCTATCAATATCAGCGTACGGCACTGGCACGTCAGTTCCCTTTCATGATGAGTAACAATGTATGGAAGGGAGGAGGTAACCTGAATCCGAACGATGAAGTAGGTGATGTACTGAATCAGGGTACATTAGGTATCGGGTTTATAGGTGGCCACAATGCAATGGTTGCTTTATATGGTCAAGGACATGGTCATTGTCAGAAAGCCTGGGATACGCTTTACGAAGCAGTAGAAGAGATGAATCACGTTGCAGATGAATTTAAGCAGAAGTATCATTTAAATTATTCTGTACTGGCAACCCCGGCAGAAGGACTTTCGGGACGTTTTACACGCATGGACCGTCGTAAATATGGAGTAATACCAGGAGTGACCGACCGTGATTACTATGTAAACTCTTTCCATGTAGACGTAAAAGAACCTATCACTATAGTAGAAAAAATAAAATGTGAAGCTCCTTTTCATGCTCTGACCCGTGGAGGCCATATTACTTATGTGGAGCTTGACGGAGAAGCACAGAAAAACGTCAAGGCAATTGCCAAGATTGTAAAAGTGATGCATGATGAAGGCATTGGTTATGGTTCTATCAATCACCCTGTTGATACATGTCATAATTGTGGCTATAAAGGAGTGATTTATGATAAATGTCCTATCTGTAACAGTGAGAATATTCTCCGGATGCGTCGTATAACCGGATATTTGACTGGTGATTTGAACAGTTGGAATTCTGCGAAACGTGCAGAGGAGCGTGACAGAGTAAAACACTGTTGATTAATTCGTTTGTTATTAAGGATAGAAGGCTTTTTAGATGCGGATTATCTGCCTGTAAGCAGGTTGTAGGTATATAAAAAGCCTTCTTTTTATTTCACTGGCAATTGGGAATAACTTATTCTTTATGCTACATTATTTATATACATATCCTGAAACAATTGTTGATGGTGATGGTATACGCTTTTCTATTTATCTATCGGGATGCAGACACCATTGCCGGGGATGTCATAACCCTGAATCCTGGAATCCTGCGTCAGGTCATCCTTTGACTCGTGAGAAGATAGAAGAATTTATTGAGGCTATTAATTCCAATCCTTTATTAGATGGAATTACCTTTTCGGGAGGGGATCCGTTTTATTCGCCGGAAGACTTTCTTCCTCTTATCAAGGAATTCAGTGAGCGTACCGGACAAAATATCTGGTGCTATACCGGATATACTTATGAAGAACTTTTGGAAGATCCTGTACGCAGACCTATATTGTCTTATATAAATGTATTGGTAGACGGCCGTTTTGAGCAATCCCTCTATTCTCCGAAGCTGGAATTCAGGGGAAGCAGTAACCAGAGAATCCTTAAATTGAAGTAAAAAAATGTTGCATGTTGTCTAATTTCGTTATCGCACACAAAAGAAAACTGTCGTTCCCATGATATAAATCAAGAAAACAAATACTTTGTGAAGAAAATAATTATATCTTATTGCTAATTAAACAGAAACATCTACCTTTGTGATGTGGTTGTGAAACCAGAATTAATTAAGATATAAAAGAAGGTATTAGAATAGATTTTTTAAGGTATTAGAAGTTAAGGTAAAAAAGCAATTTTAAGAAAAGGTATTAGAGATTTAAGGTATTAAGTTTTAGGTTTTTATTTTAAGGTATTAGGATAAAAGGTAATTGTTTTCAGGTATAGTTGAAATAGGATTAGGAAAATTGCTTTAAGGTAAAAAAGAAGAGAAAAGGATAACGTACACAACAACAACTAGACGAGTAAAAGATGCAAGAACCCTTAAATGGGGGTTCTTTAGGAAATCGGCGGTGTTCAAAATGTGAACAATCGCTTTTTTTATTGTTAAACGGTATAAATTTCGTACAATTGCTCTTACAATACTGTTTCTCCTTCCGTAACCATTCTATTTTCCGCCTTGACACGCATGTTCCCTAAACCTACCTTTGCGC
>ERZ840517.3527-NODE-3527-length-11943-cov-3.024899_pt1 | contig 11943 bp, 10 predicted proteins | sample MGYA00519876_ERZ840517 | MGnify/ENA primary metagenome ERZ840517 (study PRJEB31850, sample SAMEA3708882) | human gut metagenome | biome: human gut; feature: human-associated habitat; material: faeces | place: China | collected 2014 ... | reverse complement strand
TAATTGAATTAAAGAAAGAGGTTGATGAGTTGAAACATAAAGAATGATTACTTTGAATGTGTTGGCTTATTTTTAGTATTTTAGAAGGAGGGGTTATGAAAAAAATATGTTATGTGTGATTTTCATGTTTTTATGTATAGGGATATATTCACAAGCTCAGGATTTAAATGTTGGAAAAGATGTTCCGACTAAATGGGAGGGGTGGGGCTCTCGAATATTTATTAGAGGTGTTGGTGATCATTCAGATAATATTTATATTGGAAAATATTGTTTAAGTGAGAATCATACTCAAATGAGATTGAATATATGTGATGATAAATGGGGAGATGATTGTGTTGTTATTGGGACTGATGCTGGTAGTGATCTTTGGAAAGGAATATTTTATTTTTATAACAATGGTAAAGTTGGAATAAAAACTGATAATCCACAAACTGAATTGGATGTCAATGGAACTATTCGTGCTAACGAAATTAAAGTAGAATCCGAGTGGGCAGATTTTGTTTTTAAAAAAGGATATAATCTTCCTACTATTACAGAAGTGAAGCAACATATTGAGGAAAAAGGAACTCTCCCTGGTATTCCTTCGGAAAAAGAGGTAAAAGCTAATGGGGTTAATTTGGCAGAAACGGATGTTTTATTACTTCAAAAAATTGAAGAATTGACTTTGTATATTATTGAATTAAAGCAAGAGATAGAGGACTTGAAATCACAAGTGAATAATTGATATTATGAAAAGTATAATATTTGTTGAACTATAAAATACCAAACGATATGAAACGAGTATATCTATCCTGCCTGTTGTTACTTTTTGCCGTATCCCAACTATTGGCACAAACTTATAAGGTGGTTTATGAGTATGATCATGCAGGTAATCGTATAAGCAGGACTGTTATCACGATGAATGCGCAGGCTAAGTCAATGGATGCTGATGTTTCTCCTTTGGAGCAAGAACTGGTCAAATGTCAGATACATGTTTTTCCAAATCCGACAAAAGGTTTTTTGAATATGAAAATATCTGCCGGTGAGGAAAACTGTTGTTATGATTTTACGCTTTATTCTTCTTCCGGACAAAAGTTATTAGGTGAAAGGTTAATAGGAAACGGAGATGTCTCTTTTGATTTATCTGCATATGTTACCGGTATTTATATTCTTATTCTGAGATATGGTGAAGAGACCGTGCAATATAAGATCATCAAACAATAAAATCTGCTGCTATGAAAAAGATATGTTTTATAGTTAACGGTAAGGCACAAAATATACAACCCAATTGGGTATTTCAAACACCTCAGTCGGGCAATAGCTCTTATGTAGCTCGTGACTATATACTGCTTAAGCCCGGATTTTCTTATAAAGCGAACAAGGAAGAAAGCTTTCATGCGTATACGAATCCTTGTCTTTTATTTCCTCCGTCAGATAATACTTATGCCAGACCTGACGGAACAATTGTGGGAGATGCTTCGCAGGGATTTGTTGTTGGCAAAATACCGGGAGAGTTGAATGTGAGTCCCAGTGGAGCAGCAACGTATACAATTCCTATTTCTTGTCCGCCGGGAATTAACGGTATGCAGCCTAATTTGTCTTTGGTTTATAATAGCCAATCCGGTAACGGTATTGCCGGTTGGGGATGGAATTTGGGTGGATTATCCATGATTTCCCGTGTTCCTAAAAATTATTATTATGATAACGAAAAGAGTGGAATCATTTGGGACAAGTATTCTCCATTGGCATTGGACGGACAACGTTTGGTTGTAAATGGTCCTTTGGAATCTTCTTCCGATACGATTGAGTATCGGACGGAGAATGATGAATCCAATAAAATAGTCGGTTACAATATTACGGCATGGGGACCTAAATATTTCAAGGTGTTCCAAAAAGATGGGAATGTTTTGGAATATGGGGATCCATCGTCTTTGGCTTCTTATTTTCCAATTAAATCACCTTCATTAACTCTTCCGAATACTGATTTCTACAATTTAGGTTGGGCTATTCATAAAATAACTGATCCGAATCATAATTTTGTGGAATACATTTATGTAACGAATCCTTATTCCGGGTCGTATCTATTGGGCGATACTCGGCTTTCGTCTATTAACTATGGACACGAAGAGAATGGAATTACACAAACAATTGCATCCATTGATTTTGAGTATGATATCCTATCTAATATGCCGCAGATGTATATTAGTGGAATGGAAATAAGAAACCGTAACTGCTTAAGAAAGATAATTGTTAAAGGACGAAACTCTCAAGTGCTTGAAACCTATGACTTGAGTTATAAGACAGAGAGGGATCTTTATCATTTGAGTAGTGTAAAGAAAACCAATGCAAACGGTGAATCATTTTTGCCTATAGAATTCACATGGGGCGAACATAAATATACTCAAGATTATACTGCCGTAAAAGATATCTACCAATCTCCGAAAATGGAAGCTTTAGCTGCAAAAGGTTATAGAATTTCATTTATAGTGAAGTACTGGGGTGACATTAATGGAGATGGTATTTCGGATCCATTGCTTAAATTCAAACTGACACATAAAGATAATGGGGATATGAAATATTTATGGACTATGTATCGTAATGGCGGTAATGGTTATTATTATTCAGTAATTGACGCTGAGTTTAATTGGGATACTTGCACGACATTTGCATTTGCAGATAATGACAATGATGGGAAAGATGAACTTTACATAGGAGAAGCTTCTGTTAGACCTTACTATACTATAAAATGTTACAAATATAGAAATGGTGTATTTGGAACTGATAAAAGTGATGATATTAATATGGGATTATCTTCTGATGAATTTGCAGAGAGAGAGAAAGTTTATGCAATTCCTGGTGATTTTTTAGGGAATGGAAGTACTCAATTTATGATGGTAGTTGCTAACAATTATTTGGGGGTTTTTTCTATTGGTGGTGTTACCGTTAATATAGGTTACTCTAAAAAAGTATATCTTACTGATATAAATGGAAATGGCAAACAGGAGCTGATGTGTATGACGGATAATACTACTAATTTTTATGAATACAGTAAATTGTCTAATTCGTTTGTTAAAATATATTCAACAGATAAATTTCATCATAAAGATAAGATACATATTGGTGATTTTAATGGAGATGGTAATACGGATATATTGAGACAAGAGTATATACGTTCTTATGGATATTGGAGTATTTGGAGATCAACGGGTACATCATTATTTGATATCGGTATTGATAAAAAAGTAATTCCAAATGATAATACTGTCAAATTGATGTTGTTGGATATAAATCAAGACGGAAAGACGGATATATTGGTAAAATATCCGAATTATTATGATAGTGGTTACTTTCCTCAAATAAAAGATTATAGCATGAAATTATTATTGAGTGTTGGTAATACATTTGTTAATGTTTTGGGGCTAAATAATAAAAAATCACTGGATTTTGATTTTTCTGCTTATGGAAAATTTGATTCTGATTTGAATAAAAATGTTTTTGTAGAGAATAATTCAGTTGTGTCATCAACAACAAAACCTAATTATTACACATTTAGCCGGGGCGTTAAGTTCAATAAGATTCTAAAAGTAAAAAACGCTTATGAAAATGAATATGTTATCAATTATAAAAGCGTAAAAAGCCCTTTCAATGGAAATACAAGCATTACTGAAAGCGCAAATATCCTTACCTCTTTACCTGCTGAGTTTGAAGTGACAAGCCAGATAACCGGACCTCTATTTAATCAGGTATATACATTCAATACTCCATTGATCCATAAACAGGGAAAAGGCTTCTTCGGATTTAAAAAAATCCAGATAACTGATAATATTAACGGTCGGAAAACCGTTAATGAAAATGAGATGAATACTGAATATTTTGTCACGTATCCCAAAAGTACATTGGTGACTACTACGAGCAATAGCCGTATCAGTGAAAATACCAATGTTTATAACTTTGTCAAGCAGCAAAGGGCATTCCGGCTCCAACTTCAATCTCAAACTCAGAAAGACTATTTGCGCAATGTCACCGTGACCAAAGAATACAATCGCTATGACGACAGCAACAATCCTCAAAGTATAGTAACGAAGTATGATAATTCTTTCACAGAGACTCAAGAAATAAAATATATTAGGAAAGGTTCCTGGTGTGCCAATAAAATAGAAAAAATGACTACAACCAAGTCTCGGACCGGTGTTCCTGATGATATTCGCACACAAGAATATGCGTATGATGGTAAAGGCAATCTTTTGACAAAGACGGAAGACCCGAACACTTCCTTTGCCGTCTCTACCATTTATAGTAATTACGATAAATATGGAAATCCGGGCTTAATAACACTTAAGGCCGGCAATGAGTCGCGTTCTACCTCCTTAGCTTACTCTTCTACCGGACGTTTTATCACCCGGAAAACCAATAACCTGTTAAATGAAACCGTCACTTACAATTATGACGAAAGCCGGAGCCTGCTCTTAAGCGAAACCTCCAGATTAGGTACTACGAATTATGCATATGACGGATTCGGTCGTCAGACTAAAGTGGTTTCACCGGATAAGGTGGAGACCGTGAAACTTTTGAAATGGGCGAGTACCGGAAGTATGACCGGAAGCAAGTTTTATGAATATACGGAAACTTCCGGTGAGTCTCCTGTTACCGTTTGGTATGACCCTATGGAGCGTGAACTCGGACAGAAGTATTACGGGTTGGGTGGAAAAGAGATCACTTCGAGTAAGGAATATGATGCCAAAGGCCGGCTCTATCGGATTTCCGAACCTTATTTCTCCGGAGAAACAGTGACATGGGCCTCCACTAATTATTATGATACTTACGGACGTTTGCAGCGTTCGGTTACTCCCTTAGGTACTACTTCTTATTCTTATAGCGGACTGACTACCCAAGTGACAGCGCCTAACACGACCACCGTCACTGTAGAAAATGCCTTGGGTGAAACCGTTTCACAAACTACAAACGGTAAAAAGGTCTCTTATTCCTATTATGCTTCCGGGGCCGTGAAGACTGCTACTCCTGAAGGTGGAGCACCTATAAATATGGAATATGACCTGGTAGGGAATCGTACAAAACTGACTGATCCGGATGCCGGTGTTATTACGACTGTTTATGACGCTTGGGGGCAGTTGAAAAGTGAAACACAAAGTATCCATATCGGAAAATCTCCGGTGGTCACAAACTATACTTATTCGAAAGGATTACTATCGAAGGTAGATCGGCAGGGTGAGATAACGAATTATGATTATGACAGTAATAATAGGGTAAGTGGAATCCGTATGGACGGTAAGCATAGCCAGCAATTTGCATATGACCGTCTGGACAGGGTTATAAAAGTAGTGGAAAACATAAAGAATGAAAAGACATATACTACGGAAACTGTTTATGATGCCTTTGGCAGGATAAAAAAGGAGATTTATCCGGACGGATACGCTGTAAACAATTCGTATGATTCTTATGGTAATCTGATATCTGTAACGGATTCTTATGATAATAAGATCTGGCAAGGTCTGTCGGCGAATGCTCGCGGACAGCTTATCAAGTCTAAGCAGGGAAACACAGAGAAAACCCAGCTTTATGACAGCCGGGGGTTGCCTTCTTCCATTACAGCAGCCGGGATTATAATCATGGCTTATACCTTTAATGACAAAGGTAATCTGACTTCCCGAAGCGACTTGCTTACCGGTCATAAGGAGGACTTTACGTATGATACCATGAACCGACTGACAGCTTGGGATGTCAGTAAAAGCAATGTCTCACAAGTAAATAATAGCATTAACTATAACCCGACCACTGGAACAATCACTACTAAGAGTGATGTCGGTTTTACTTTCAACTATGGTGAAGAAAATGGCAAGCCCCATGCCTTGACCTCTATCAGTGGTAAGCCGGATAGGATTCCTCATTCGGCTCAAACCATTACGTATACTGATTTCAAGAAAGTGAAGAGTATCAGTTTAGGAAATAAGTCGTTGGTTTTGGACTATGGGGTTGACAAACAACGTCGTAAAGGCGTTTTTAAAGAGGAAAATGCTACTTTTACCCGTTATTATTCAGGAAATTATGAAGAAGAGATCAGCTCGTCCGGAAAAATTAAAAAGATCCATTATATCAGCGGTGGAGACGGTTTAGCTGGAATTTACATAAACGATGACGGCAACAGTAGTTTCTATTCTGCCTATTGTGATTATCAAGGCTCTCTGTTGGCTTTGACAGATATAAATGGGGTTGTCAAAGAGAAATACGCCTATGACCCGTGGGGAAATCGTCGTAATCCTGCTTTATGGAAAGATGCGGATACACGCACTAAGTTTATCATTGACAGAGGGTATACCCTGCATGAACATTTGGATGCTTTGGGGCTGATAAATATGAATGGTCGTGTATATGATCCTTTGTTAGGTATGTTCTTAAGTCCCGATCCTTATGTGCAGGCACCGGGTAATTGGTTGAATTACAATCGGTATGGGTATTGTTTAAATAATCCATTGATTTATACAGACCCTGATGGGGAACTTTGGTGGTTGATCCCTATTGCAGTCGGTGCTGTCATAAACTGGGCAACAAATGGAGCCGATTTCACTTGGGAAGGGCTTGGTTATTTTGGTGTCGGTGCTTTGGCAGGTGCCTCAACTTTAATATCAATAACGGGTGTAGGGGCAGCTATTGTACCTGCTATAACAGGAGGAATAACGGGGGCAGGAAATAATCTTGTCTCGCAAGGTTTTGCATATGGAAGTGGAAACACTTGGAGTGGCTATATCAATTGGGGAGAAGTCGGAATAAGTGGAATTTCAGGAGCCATTACCGGCTTTTTAGGAGGAAAATTGTCTGATAAATTTAGCCCTTATGTAAATAAATACGTTTCTAAAATATTCGATGGTCCTATGTTGCAAGATATGGTTACCAATAGTGTAGTCAGTGGAGCTACCGGGTTTACTGTTGGTGCAGGATGGACGGCATTCAGTGGAGGCAGTTTTGAAGAATCCATGCAAGCGGGTTGGAACTCTGCAAAAGTAGGTTTTGCTGTTGGAGGAGCTACCGGTTCCTTCTCGGGATGGCAAAGGGCAAAAGAGGCGCGCGTAAGTCCTTGGACCGGAGAACCAATTCAACGACATCATTCTGATCCAAAGTTTATGGGTGGAGATCCCAAACAAAGGCTGACTCCGATGTCAACATCTCGTCATAAAGAGTTGCACAAGAATATGTATGATTATTTAAGACAACATACGGATGATAATGGAAATCATATGCGACCTCAATCGAATAACTCAGGTGCTCGCATTCAACGATATTTTACTAGACAACAAAGGTTTGATGCTTTAAAAGGATTTTATGATAATTATCCTATTAAATATTGGGATGCAAGGCGTGGCTTTTATCGGAATAATTATATCATGAGACAATGGAGACCTTGGTAATAAAAAAGTAAATACTAAATTTATTAAACAAATAGGACGGCATGGAAAAATTAGTAGCAAAAATCGCAATGGGGTATGACATTGCACATATGTACAGTAATGAGAATAGACCAGGCACATGCCCTATCTGTCACAATACAATAGAGAAGACGCCGGATCCTTTGTATAAAGTGTCTAAAAAGAAAGGAGATATGTTTTATACTTATGATGGCTTTTGTATTGTTTCTGAAAACTTTAAAAGTTTTTGTGATGAAAGAGTATATCCGCATTTAACCTTTGTCCCATTAACTAAGTCTGTAGGATATTATTTTTTTATGCCGGAAGATATTTACAGGTTAGATAATATTCGCAGTAGAATACAATTTTTTGATAAAAGAGATTGTTGTGGTAGCTATGATGAAACAATTGGAAGTACCCTCTATAAGGCTTCAGATTTTTCAACGCCTACAAATGATTTTATTTGTCGTTCTGAATATAACTTTGGATCGTACGGATGTAAATTTCCACTTATAATCATTGGATTGGATACAGCGACAGCAATGAAATTCTATGGCTTGAAGGGCATTTATTATGATAAAGTTCTTTTATAGCATCTTAAAAAACGAAGTATGTAAAGTAGGATTCATCCTACTATAAAATATAGGAGGAAAAAATATGTTTTTAAGTAAATTGTTTTCTAAGAAGACACCCCAGCGTAAAGAAAAAGTGGAATATATCACAGGAGAGCTTTCACCTATTGAAGATGTTTGCCTATCCGATTTAGAGAAATATCCGATCTGGGTATTTGCGATAGACCATGAAGAAGATTATGAAGAAGATCAGGATGAGTCTTGGATATCGCCAGTCACGAACTCAACAGATGTCGGCGAAGAGTTTTGCGACGCATATATCCTTCTCAAAGTGAAAGAGAATGATTGTCCGGCTTTTGCTTATTTTAATATGAGGGATATGTTACTTGATGATCTTAGGTACTGGGATTTTGCAGATGAAGATTGGAAGGAATTCCGTTCGCTTGACGTTCCATCTCCTATCCATCTTATTTCAGTTCCTTCTATTTTTGGGCAGGCGGCGGTTGAGTTTGTAGTCAATGAAGATAAGGAAATAGCTAAAATATATAAGCATGCTGTCCCTTAATATCGGGAGAATAAGTGATGTAATAAATGGCATTCGATTGTTTTTGAGTTGCTAATAATACATATACTATGAGGCTTTTTTAGATTTGAACTAAGTAGATAGCTTGGATATGAAACTTCATATAAATTTATTACCATATGATATGATTGACGTCTAAAATAGGTAGGGTATGTATGATTATTTGAGACACAACATACAGATACAAATGGAAGTAACTGAAGATCAGGACAATGATGGCTTTTGGTAGTAAGGAAAATAAATGAAATTATGAAAATGAAAGGATTAATATTGTTGCTGATTTTTTTTGGGGGTGTATCTTGTGATATATCTAAACCATTAATTATTGATGGGCAAAGAGAATATGTATTGTTTACTGAGTGTGGACCCATAAAAATTAAAGGTTCCTCATTTTCGACCTTGGTAATAGTTGGATCCAGATTTAATGGGAAATATCATATAAATAGAGATTCGTTAAAAATAAAAGCATTTTCGGATGAGGATACAATAACAAATATACGTTTTGAATTAGATAATAAAGAACTTATGGAAAAGGAAATAGAGACTAAGCATGGCGAGACATTGACCGTTCTTTTAAACTACCAATCTACTGTACCCTATCAAAGGGCAAGCGGCACAATTTTACTTTTTCCTTCGAATTTCATTACATGTGAAGGTAAAGCAGTCATAACTGACACTATTAAAATACAATTAAAAAATGGCCGTTAAACGAGTTAGTATTGAAAAAAAGGAATGTTCTCCAAAACGGTATAACTATTGGACTTTTTATAAATATAAAAATATTTCTTTTTGGGATGAAACAAGGCATCCAATAACAATGCCGTCTTTTTAATTTAAAATTATCATTGAATATGAAGAAACTATTATTGCTCTTTTTTGTCACTCTAATTATTTGTGTTGCATGTAATACAAAGGGGAGTTCACTTGTCTGTGGTGAAAACAGATCAAATATATCTTTATATTTTCAGTTGGGTTCAGGGCTGGTTTATAATAATATTTGCCCTGACACTCTACTTCCGGATAAACCATTTGGACATGTAATAAACCCTTTTGAACAAATAGTAATAATAAATATGGATGCGAATGAATGGCAAGCTTATTTTAAAGGAGGGGGAGATACAACATGTATATTTATAATAGAGAGAGATACATTGTCTAAATATGACTGGAAAGATGTACGTGAAAATTATCGTATTCTAAAACGATATGATCTAAGTATAAAAGATTTAACCATTTTGGAAAATTCAAGAGGAATTCCTGTCATAGTATATCCTCCCTCTGAAATAATGAAAGGTATGAAGATGTATCCGCCATACGAACAAAAATGAATGATATGAAATATTTATTCCTTTTTTATTTTAGTACTATGTATCAAGTGGACGAGACTTATGAAACTTCATATGCAGTAATAAGAAAGATGAGGCGAGTACATTTATTAAACTAAAATAGTTTTAAAATTAAAGCGTATGGATTTTAACAGAGATTTTTATTGGCATGATGCTGTAATAAAGAGTATAATTGTTGACCGGAATAATCCAGGGGCAGTAGATGAGATATGGCTTGACATCGTATATCCAACAGAAAATGAAAAAGAAACGACTCGACGAGTTGTTTTTGAAAATGTTTTTTGGGTAAAGTTGGATCTTAATTTTGGCCATTTTGGAGATAATATATATAGTGTCGATATGTTAGATAATAACGATGAAGATCTTACTGATTTTTATTTAAAATGGAAAGGATATAGGGATAATATAATATTAAATGTTTATATTATTAACTTAACATCCGGAGGGAAAATAAAAATTATAGCAAAAGGTTTTAGGATAGAATAGCAATAAATTTTCCTTTTTATTTTAGGGAAAAAAGGTTATCATGAATTCATAAGATATAAGTGGGACTATCTTACTTTTACTTTTGAATTTTGTTACTTTTGACATCGCGTAGCTTGAAGAGGTGAATGTTAGGTAATCGGTATCTATACTTAATGATGGTTAATATTTAAATTTAATATGATGAAAAGGACTTTATTGTTTTGGATGTTGTTGGTTAGTATGGGATCGGTCTATGCCAAACAGGTAGAGAATGGCTATGCACAAACTGTTAATAGCTTTAATAGCGTGTTAAACACAGGGGTTTATGATTCGGAAAAGTCCCAAGTGAATTATCCTTATGAAATTCCTCAATGGCCTTGGAAGTATTTATTCGTTATGCGACATAATGACTCAAACCTGAATTATCAGTTTCAGATATCTACTACTTTTGAACATGATGATCGGGTGTTTTTCAGAAAATTAGCTCATTTGAAGACAGATACTCAATACAATAATAATTGGCAGGAGTTTGCGACCAGAGGAGTAAATACTTTTAATGGAGTTCAAACGATTAATGGAGACCAATATATCAATGGCAATATACATGTAAATAAATATATTTTTCTTCCAGTTAATAAGACTTTGCTTTTTGGTGATAGCTCCAACTCTGATCGTTGTTTTAAGTTGTCATATGTTGGGAATAATAGCAGGGGAGATTCTTATATCGATTACTCTGAAAATCTATATTTCCGGAATGGCAGTAAAAATAGCGATATTCCGATCATTGTGTTTACTCAAAATAGCAATGTAGGCATTGGAACTCTTGTTCCACAGCATAAATTGGATGTCAACGGAACGGTTCGAGCTAAAGAAGTTAAAATAGAAGTTGATGCCAACTGGCCGGATTTCGTTTTCAAGAAGGATTATAAACTTCCGACATTGGAAGAGGTTGAGGTACACATAAATGAGAGAGGAATCCTGCCGGGTGTGCCTTCTGAGCAAGAAGTCAGAGATAGTGGTATGAATGTTGGTGAAGTAAATGCTCTTTTGCTACAAAAAATAGAAGAGTTGACTTTATATGTTATTAAACAACAAAAAGAGATAGATAGGTTGAAGCAACAAAATGAAAGTAATAGGAGTGTGTCTTATTGATGCTTAATCTGAAATTATAGGCGGAGTATCAAACTTATTAATGGCTTATAGAGTAGTAATCGATTTTCTTTATTTAATTGATTTTTTATTATGAGGTTAATTATCTGCTATTTGTATCTCTTTTTATTTAGTATTTCTTATTGTCTCGGACAAGGCAGTTTTGGCAAGATTACTTCACAGCCGGCTGATTTCATTCGATATGGATTAACGCCTGTCTCTTATTTTTCAGGAAAGGTTAATGTGGAAATTCCTCTTTACACGCTACAAGATCCGGATTTCTCTATGCCGTTATCTCTTAGCTATACTTCAGACGGTTTGAAACCTGCTAAACACCCCGGGTTGGTTGGGCTTGATTGGGTGGTGAACTTTGGTGGGGTAATTACGCGTGAGGTATATGGTGCTCCGGATGATGCGAATGGGTATAACGG
>ERZ840517.3526-NODE-3526-length-11944-cov-2.802843_pt1 | contig 11944 bp, 9 predicted proteins | sample MGYA00519876_ERZ840517 | MGnify/ENA primary metagenome ERZ840517 (study PRJEB31850, sample SAMEA3708882) | human gut metagenome | biome: human gut; feature: human-associated habitat; material: faeces | place: China | collected 2014 ... | reverse complement strand
CAAAATACAATCCCTCCCTCTCGTGGGAAAAGAGTGGCAATATATGTTTTACGTAGACTTGGGCTTCGATGATTATACCCGCTATTCACAAAGCATCGATGCCATTACCCCACTGACCAAAGAACTTAAAATATTAGGAGAATATCAAGATGGAAGACAAACTATATAATTTCCGCATACAGCCGGCCGAAAGGCTGAGTTCCGTACAAGAATACTATTTTTCAGTAAAACTCAAAGAGGTGGCACGCATGAACGCCGAAGGCCAGGACATCATTAGCCTGGCTATCGGAAGCCCGGACATGCCGCCCTCACCTCAAACCATAGAAACGCTGTGCGAAGAAGCACGGCATGCCGACGCACACGGCTACCAACCCACGACGGGTATTCCCGAACTGCGCCGGGCGATGGCCGATTTCTATAAACGGTGGTACGACGTGGACTTGGATCCGGCCTGCGAAATACAGCCGCTTATCGGCTCCAAGGAAGGCATCCTCCACGTCACGCTGGCCTTGGCCAATCCGGGCGACCGCGTACTGGTGCCCAATCCGGGATACCCTACTTATACGTCACTCAGCAAAATCCTCGGCCAACGAATCACCTATTATGACTTGCTGCCCGAAAACGGCTGGCAACCTGACTTCAAAGCCTTGGAAGAAATGGACCTGACGGGCGTGAAAATCATGTGGACCAACTATCCCAACATGCCGACGGGTGCCAACGCCCGGCGCGAGACGTACGAAAAATTGGTAGATTTCGCCTTGCGCCACAACCTTGTCATTGTGAACGACAACCCATACAGCTTCATCCTGAACCACGAACGGCTCAGCATCCTGCAAGTCCCCGGTGCCAAACGCTGTTGCATCGAGTTCAACTCTATGAGCAAGAGCCACAACATGCCGGGTTGGCGTGTGGGCATGTTGGCCACGAACGCGGAATTCGTGAAATGGATTCTCAAAGTGAAAAGCAATATCGACTCGGGAACCTTCCGCCCGATGCAGCTCGCCGCCGCCGCCGCTTACCGGAACGACGCCCAATGGCACGAAGAGGCCAACATACATGTGTACGCCGAACGACGGGCACTGGCCGAAGAAATCATGCACACGCTGGGCTGCACTTTCGACCCGACGCAAGTGGGCATGTTCCTTTGGGGACGCATCCCGGAAAGTTGCGACAACGTGGAACAACTTACGGAGAAGATTCTGCACGAAGCACGGGTCTTCATTACGCCGGGATTCATCTTCGGCAGTAACGGCAGCCGATATATCCGGATTTCGCTTTGCGCCAAAAAAGAGAAAATAGCCGAAGCACTGGAACGCATCCGAAAAGTATTTTAAACACCAACAAGCATAGAATTAAAAACATAACGATATGGACGATTTACGATTAACTTCCCTGAACCTTCCGGGAATAAACGAAAACAAGCGACCACTCGTCATCGCCGGCCCCTGTAGTGCCGAAACCGAGGAACAAGTCATGACCACCGCCCGGCAACTGGCCGAAAAAGGATTCAAGATATTCCGTGCCGGTGTGTGGAAACCGCGTACCAAGCCGGGAGGATTCGAAGGTATGGGCGAGGCCGCATTACCCTGGCTGCAACGCGTCAAGGAAGAAACCGGCATGCTGGTATCCACCGAAGTGGCTATGCCTAAGCATGTGGAAGCGTCTCTCAAAGCCGGAGTGGATTTGCTTTGGGTCGGAGCACGCACTACGGCCAATCCTTTCGCCATGCAGGAACTGGCCGACTCTCTGAAAGGTGTGGACATCCCGGTTCTGGTCAAAAACCCGGTGAATCCCGACATCGAACTCTGGATCGGTGCTTTGGAGCGCATCAACGGAGCGGGCATCACACGTCTGGGAGCCATCCACCGCGGATTCTCCAGCATCGACCAGAAAATCTACCGAAACGCTCCCATGTGGCACATCCCCATCGAACTGCACCGCCGTTTCCCCAACTTGCCCGTCATCTGCGACCCGAGTCACATCGGCGGACGCCGCGACCTGATTGCCCCGCTCTGCCAACAGGCCATGGACATGGGATTCAGCGGATTGATAGTAGAGAGCCACTGTAACCCGGATTGTGCATGGAGCGACGCCAAACAACAAGTCATGCCCGATGTGCTCGACTTCATACTCGATCGTCTGGTGGTACGCGAGAACGTGGAAATGACAGAAAGCCTGTCGGCCCTGCGCAAACAGATAGACGAACTGGACAACGAGCTGATGAACCTGCTGACCCGCAGGATGCGTGTGAGCCGTGAAATCGCGACTTACAAAAAGGAGCATGACATGGCTGTCGTGCAAACCGGACGCTACTCCGAGATTCTCGACAAACGAGGAGCGCAAGGAGTGTTGTGCGGCATGGATGCCGAGTTCGTGAAAAAAATCTATGAAGCCATCCACGAGGAAAGCGTGCGTCAACAAATGGACATCATTAATAAGTAAGCACGGACAGAAAGAACAAACATCATGAGAATACTCATCTTAGGAGCCGGAAAAATGGGCTCATTCTTCGTGGACTTGCTGAGTTTCGACCATGAAACGGCAGTATATGACATCGACGCCAAACGGCTGCGGTTCATGTACAATACGCAACGCTTCACCTCGATGGACGAAATAGACGCATTCCGCCCCGAACTGGTCATCAATGCCGTGACGCTGAAATATACACTGGATGTCTTCCGGCAAGTGATTCCCCACCTGCCTCAAGACTGTATCCTGAGCGATATCTCGTCCGTCAAAACGGGATTCAAGGAGTTTTATGAAGGCGCAGGCATGCGTTATGTCAGCACACACCCGATGTTCGGTCCCACGTTTGCCAATCTGGGGAGCCTGAACCACGAGAACGCCATCGTCATCAACGAAGGCGACTATATGGGGCGTATCTTTTTCCGTGACTTATACAGTCGGCTCGGACTACATGTCTGCGAATATTCGTTCGAGGAACACGACGAGACCATGGCCTACTCGCTCAGTATTCCTTTCGTGTCGACTTTCACCTTTGCTGCGGTGATGAAACATCAGGATGCACCGGGCACGACATTCAAACGCCATCTGAAAATAGCTCAGGGCGTGCTGAGCGAAGACGACTGCCTCCTTCGGGAAATCCTTTTCAACCCGCGTACCAAAAGTCATGTGGAGCGCATTCGTGAAGAGTTGAAAAACCTCATCCACATCATCGACGAGCGCGACGAAGAAGGACTGAACCGCTACCTGACACGTATCCGGGAAAACATCAAATAAAAACCCCTGAAAACCTAAAGTCCAATCGTATGTCCAACTTTCCATTGTACAGATCCGGACATACGGTTGGGCTTTTTTTAAACAAGGAAACGATTTATAACAAACACGGACATGAAAAGGAAAATAAATGGCTATCTTTGCGAACATGAAAAGAATTATTCTGATTACAGGGGGAGAACGCTCCGGTAAAAGCGTGTATGCCGAACAGTTGGCACTGCGACTGTCCGAACAACCTGTTTACATGGCCACGGCACGTATCTGGGACGAGGAGTTCCGCCAACGCGTACGCATCCACCGTGAACGGCGAGGAGCGCAATGGACCAACATCGAGGAAGAAAAATACCTGAGCCGTCACGACTTGACGGGACGGACGGTACTGGTGGATTGTGTCACACTATGGACCACGAATTTCTTTTTCGACTATACGCCGCAGCCGGGATCTCCGGTCCCGAATCCCTCCGACACCGTGGAAAGCCGACAGGCTCAAGCCGGAATCCGGCAAGTGGAGGAGACGCTGCAAACCGTGAAAGAAGAATTCCTGCGATTCACTTCGCAGGAGGCGACTTTTATATTCGTAACCAACGAAATCGGGATGGGCGGCGTATCGACTAACGAAGTGCAACGCCGCTTTACCGACTTGTTGGGCTGGACTAACCAATTCGTAGCGTCCCAGGCCGATGAGGTCTATCTGATGGTGAGCGGCATTCCTATGAAAATCAAATGAACATGAAAACATTCCGAATTACGACTCCGGACGAGGCTTTACGTCCTGTCCTGCAAAACAAAATAGACAACCTGAACAAGCCGAAGGGGTCGATGGGACGGTTGGAAGAATTGGCCCTGCAAATCGGTCTGATACAACACACGCTCTCACCGGAATTGCGTCATCCGTGTCACCTTTTGTTCGGTGCCGACCATGGAATCGAACGCGAAGGAGTCAGCATATCCCCTCGCGAAATCACCTGGCAACAGATGATTAATTTCAGCCGGGGAGGAGGCGGGGTGAACCTGTTCTGCCGCCAGCACGGTTTCGAACTGTTCCTGATAGATATGGGGGTGGACTACGATTTGCATTCCTATCCCGGTATCATCGACTGTAAAGTAGCACGCGGTACACGGAACTTCCTTCACGAAGCGGCCATGACGGAAGAGGAAACGGACCAATGTATAGAAACCGGTGCCCGCATGGTGACAGAATGCCACAAACGGGGCTGCAACGTCGTCAGCATAGGCGAAATGGGAATTGGCAACACCTCTCCTTCTTCCATTTGGATGCACTTACTGACCGGCACGCCGTTGGAAATGTGCGTGGGGGCGGGAGCCGGACTGAACAATGCCGGTATCCGTCACAAATACGAGGTTCTACAAAGCGCTATACAGCGTTTCCGCACCCATCATCCTGACCTGCAAGATGCCGATGTCCGTTCGACCCGATACGCCACGGAAGTGCTCCGTTGGTTCAGCGGCTTCGAAATGACGGCGGCTATCGGTGCGATGCTGCGTGCCGCCGAACTGGGCATGGTGATTCTGGTAGACGGCTTCATCATGACGGCCTGCATGCTGATGGCCTCACGGCTTTATCCGGCCATACGCCACTATGCCGTGTTCTGCCACGAAGGCGACGAGGCCGGACACCGGCGGATGCTCGAAGCCTTGCATGCCCGCGGACTGCTCCAAATAGGACTGCGCCTCGGTGAAGGTACAGGCGCCTTGTGCGCTTATCCGCTCTTGCAATCCGCCGTCCGCATGCTCAACGAAATGAACAACTTCGAGAACGCTCACATTACCAAATACTTTTAATCCCGCATCCCGCTATGACAGACCGACTATGGGCCTCACTGATGTTCTTCACACGCCTGCCCTTCTGGCGCATCCGGCAAGTGGACGCCGAGTGTTTCAAACACGTGGTGGACTACTGGCCGTTCGTAGGCTGGCTCACGGGAGGTACGGCCGCCCTCGTTTTCTGGCTTGTTTCAGGGATTCTACCGGTCACCACGGCTGCTTTGGCAGCGATAGGCACACGCCTGTGGCTTACCGGTGCCTTGCATGAAGACGGATTGGCCGACTTCTGCGACGGATTCGGCGGAGGAACCACGCGCGAACGTACATTGGCCATCATGAAGGATTCCCATATTGGTACGTATGGTGTCCTGGGACTGGTCTTCTACATCGGACTGCTAATCAGTCTGCTCTCAGCCCTGCCGCTTTATGTGGCTCCGGCCATTATCTTCACAGCCGACGTGTATGCCAAAGCATGCAGCAGTTTCATCATCCTGCAACTGCCCTACGCCCGGACGGCGGAACAAGCCAAAACGGGTGTCGTTTACTCAGTCTGGAATAAGCAAGCAGCCGCAGGCCACGTATTCCGTTGTCTGCTCGCCCTTGTCCCATGCGTAGCGTGGCTCCTGTCCGGCCCGACCGCTTTCCCTCTTTGGGCTTTTCTGGTTCCTCCGGTAACGGAACTTTTGCTCACCGGCTGGATGAAACGCCGGTTGCAAGGTTATACGGGCGACTGTTGCGGTGCCTTGGTTTTGCTCTGTGAGTTGAGTTTCTATTTATCTATTGTCATACTTTACCATTTTATATAATCCCGTCATGGAAATCTATTTAGCCCGACATACCTCAGTAGACGTCCCACGCGGCACTTGCTACGGTTTTACGGACGTTCCCCTCCGTGCCACATTCCGGCGCGAAGCCACTGCCACCCGGCTGCGGTTGGGCGGCCTCACTTTCGACCACGTGTACACCAGTCCGCTCAGCCGCGCGGCCAAATTGGCCGCATTCTGCGGTTATCCCGATGCTGAACGGGACGGACGGCTGAAAGAAATGAATATGGGCGACTGGGAGATGCAACGTTTCGACGACATCATCGACGAACGGTTGCAACTTTGGTATGACGATTTCCTGAACCAACCGACCACAGGCGGGGAATCGTTCCGAGACCTTTACGCCCGCCTTTCTGAACGAACTGCGTAAGAAAGACTACCGGCGTGTAGCTGTCTTCGCCCACGGCGGAGTGTTGATTTGTGCCCAAGTGTATGCCGGTGCTATCCCGTTGGAAGACGGTTTCAAACATCTGACATCCTACGGTGGCGTAGTGAAAATCAATATCTGAAAATCATGAAACATATATTCCATTATTCCATCTTACTCGTCTGCTTGTCCGTGCATCTGTCCATGATGGCAATGCCTTATACCTTCAGCCGCCTGGATGCCTCAGACGGCCTAAGCGACAATCAAGTGCAACATATCCTGCAGTTACCGGACGGACGAATGGTTTTCACCACTTTAGGCAATATCAACCTATATGATGGCATGCGATTCCATTACATCCACCGGAACGACTCCGATGTATATGCTATCAAGGATTATCACGGGCATTACCATGTATATGCAGGCCATCACGACAGGCTTTGGGTCAAAGAATACGGCAAAGTATGGTGTCTTGACCTACGACATGAACAATACCTCAAAAATCCCGAGACAGTATTCCTCGAAACAGGCATACGGGAAAAAGTGACCGACTTATTCGTAGACTCTGAAAAAGACCTGTGGCTGGTCACGCCCAAAGGCATCTGGGAAGCTAAAAAGAAACGTTATCTCCTTCTCCCGAAAGATGCCGGAGAACTGCAAGACGTTGAGGTTTCAAACGATCGAATTTACTTGTTTTTCAGCTTCGGCGAAGTAATATGTTATTCACAAAACCAAGGTAAACCGCTTTATCGTAAAGCGGCTTATCCTGAGAACGAACGTACAAATTACAGCCGCACTTCACTCGTTGTCAAAGGACCTGATGGAAATTTTTACCAGGTCCGGAGCGGCAAGAAGTCCGGCTTATTTGTCTTTTCCCCCCAATCACGTACCTGGAGACTATTATTAGAAACCCACAGTCCCTTGCATACGCTAATTGTCCCCTCCCACGACATAGCTTATATCAGCAGCCTGAATGGCATTTGGTCGATAAGCCTACCGAAGGGCAAAGCCCGTTTCCAATCCAGCTTGCGCACAACCGACGGTAAACAATTACAAACCGACCTCAATACCATCTACCAAGACCGTCAACAAGGTATTTGGTTAGGTACAGGAAACCGAGGCATACTCTATACGCACCCCGAGCGCTTCAAATTCATTTCCACCCCCACATTTGAAGAATTACCTCTCGCTCCCCATACCAAAGGAGAAAACGGAATCCCCTACAAACATCCGACTATATTCCAAGGACAATCTTATAATGACGTATATACCGACCGGAAAGGACGCACATGGGCCGGCACCCCAGACGGGTTACGCCTATTCCTCCCCTGTCAAACTGGCTTCCGTACCTTCTATACAGAAGACGGATTGCCAAACAATTTCATCCATGCCATTACAGAAGATGCACACGGGCAAATATGGGTTTCCACCAGCGACGGTATTTCCCGTATGTCTATCAACGAAAAAGTAGATTCGGCATGGTTTACCAACTACCGTTACGAAGACGGCACGCTCAAAGGAGAATACCGTAACCAAGAAGTACAAACCTTACCGGATGGTCGTATACTAATGGGAGGTGTGGACGGTTGGACGTTATTCCATCCTGACAGCGTGGAAATTCCCCATAAGGACTTTTCCCCTCTCCTTATCGGTTTGTCTTTGTACGGAGAACCAATACACATCACCCCCTCTGATTCCATAAACTCTATTTCTCTTCTTCCGCAAGCCCCTCCCTACGTCAAGCATTTCGAGTTCAATTACCGGCAGAACCACATCGGCTTCGACTTCTCCTCCCTGAACTATGCCTGGCCCACTCACACATATTATCGTTACCGTCTCATCCACAGTGGAGATTCCACATGGCATGTAGTCCACCCACAATCAAACGGCGGTATTATAGACCACAAAGGCAACTTGCATTTGGCATTTTCCCTTCTTCCTCCAGGAAACTACCGTCTGGAAGTTATGGCATCCACACAATCCCGTATTTGGAACGGTCCTGTCACAGAGATTACATTCATAATTCACGCCCCGTGGTGGCTTAGTCGTTGGGCATACGCGACCTACATTTTCCTGCTCCTATTTCTGGCAGTTACCGGAATACGCTTATATGTACGCCAAACCAAACGCCGTATCCTACGTCGCCACAAAGAAGACATTCTACTTCTACGTATCCAACACCTTATTGAACGATGCGATAACTATGAACAGCAAGTTTCAATAGCCACTACACGTGCCTGCCCCCCCCAAGAAAAAGAAGAGCCACCCATCAATTCCACAGATAGTGATTTCTTAAATAAAGCTGTAGAGTTGGTAGAAGCCCATCTAAACACTCCAGGGTATACAGTGGAACAACTTAGCAAGGACTTATGTATGGAACGTAGCGGATTGTATAAAAAGTTAAATACTTTAATAGACAAATCGCCCAGCCTGTTTATCCGGAGCATACGTCTGAGACGGGCTGCCGATCTCATCAGAAAAGGCGGAATGAACATGGCGGAAATAGCGGAACAAGTGGGATTCAGTTCAGCCAGTTATATGAGCAAGTGCTTTCAGGAAGAATTCGGCTGCAAACCCTCAGAATACATAGAAAAAGAGCAAGAATCAACATAATTACCACATGTTTCAACATAGTTGGTACCAAGTTCTGCTTGTTTCGGCATAACTTTGCCCCGTCAACATTAAACTTAAAAGTTTACCAAACATGAGAAAAACCTTATTAGTAATTTGCGGCATAGCTTGCGTGACTGGCTTGCATGCCCAAGACGTAGAACGGACTCAGGACGGAGCCAAGAATTTTATCCGCACCCAAAACGTTACGGAAGAAATACGTTTTTACTCCGACGACATCGTACGTGTCATCAAGTATCCTTCCCGTCACCTCCCGGACAAAAAAAGTTATCCCGTCATCAAAACCCCGGAAGACGTAAACCTGTCCTACACGGAACAAGAAGGCAATCTGTCCATAAAGACGGGGAATATGGAAGTCGTCATGGACAAGAATTCGGGAAAAATCACTTTCAAGGATGTCCAAGGCAATTTATTAGTGCAGGAAAAAGAATTCGGCACAAACTTCATTCCGTGCAAAGACGGGCCGTATGACAGTTACCGCGTCAGCCAACGGTTCATGATGAGCCCCGATGAAACTTTATATGGCCTTGGGCAGCAACAAACCGGCAAACTGAACCAACGCGACCAGGAATTGACGTTGCGTAACGAAAACACCCGAGTGTGCATCCCTTACATCACTTCAGAAAAAGGTTACGGCATCTATTGGGACAACCCGTCTCCCACTGTGTTCTCCGACACCCCTCAAGAAACAAGTTTCAATAGCGAGGTGGGCTACATGAGCGACTATTACTTTATTTATAAAGACGGTACGCAAGACGGTGTCATTGCCGGCATACGCGATCTCACCGGCCAAGCCACCATGCTTCCGCTTTGGACTATGGGGTACTGGCAATGCCGTGAACGCTACAAAAGCCCGGATGAACTCTGCGAAGTGTTGGACAAACACCGTGAACTCGGCGTACCATTGGACGGCATCGTGCAAGACTGGCAATATTGGGGATGCGACTCTAACTGGAATGCCATGAAGTTCATGAATCCGCGTTACATCAACAAAATGGGCGACGAAGCATGGATGAAATACTTGCCGAATGGTGAAGACCCTAATGCCAAATACCCGGAACCACGCATCAAGACTCCGAAAGAAATGGTGGAATACGTGCACAAAAACAATGCCCACCTGATGATTTCCGTATGGACCAGTTTCGGACCTTGGACAGACCAATACAAGGAATTGGATGCGATGAACGCATTGCTGAAATTCGAGACTTGGCCACGCAATGCCGGCGTGCACCCTTACGACCCATTCAACCCCAAGGCACGCGACCTCTATTGGCGTTACCTGAAAAACCTTTATGACCTGGGCATAGATGCCTGGTGGACTGATTCTACAGAACCGGACCGTTTCGACATGGGCGAAAGGGAATTCAGCCTACCCACGGCAGACGGCACTTTCCGCAGCGTGCACAACGCATTTCCCCTCTTGAGTAACCAAGGCGTGTATGAGCACCAACGTGCCGTATCGGACAGCAAACGCTTGTTCCTCATGACGCGTTCTTCCTATTTCGGGCAACAACGCTACGGTTCTTTCTGTTGGAGCGGCGACATCTCTTCGCAATGGAACGTCATGCGCAAGCAGATTGCAGGCGGGCTGAACTACTCGCTCTGCGGCATACCTTATTGGAACACCGATATCGGCGGCTTCTTCGGGTGGGAATACAATAACAATTGGAAAGACGTGGCCATGCAGGAGCTGCAAGTGCGTTGGATGCAATGGGGCTGCTTCATGCCCATCATGCGCAACCATTGCTCCTCTCCCATGGAAAGCGAGATTTACAAATTCGGAGAAGAAGGTTACTGGGCCTACGACGCACAGAAAAAATTCATAGAACTGCGCTATCGCCTCTTACCTTATATATATAGCCTCTGTGGCGAAGCAACCCAAGCCAGCGGCAGCATCATGCGCCCGTTCGTCATGGACTTCCCCCGCGATAAGAAGGCCATCCGCGTAGACAACGAATACATGTTCGGCCGTAACCTGCTAGTCATGCCCGTCACCGACTCTCTCTATACGTATTACGACAAAGGCGCACACAAAGGATTCACGTCCGTACCGGATGTGGCCAAAGCCGTAAAGAACGTGGAAGTCTACCTGCCGCAAGGCGCAAAATGGTATAACTTCTGGACCAACGAAATGCACAGTGGCGGACAAACGGTCTCCATGCCCTGCCCCATCGACATCATGCCGGTGTACGTGAAAGCCGGTTCCATCCTGCCTTTCGGACCCGCCGTGCAATATACGTCAGAAAAGAAGTGGGACAATTTGGAAATCCGTGTCTATCCGGGAGCCGATGCCGACTTCACGCTCTATGAAGACGAAGGCGACAACTACAATTACGAGAAAGGGGCTTTCAGCCAAATACGCTTCCATTGGGACGATGCTGCACGCACATTGACCATCGGGGAACGCAAAGGCGACTACAAAGGCATGCTAAAGAAACGCAACTTCCGTATCCTCGTAGTGAATCGCCAATCCCCTTCGGGTGACAAAGAGCCGACCCAATTCAGTCGCTCCGTACGTTACAACGGAAAAGCACAAACCATCAAATTGTAAAAATTTTCAAACAACGAAACGCCGCACACCTTTGCGATTCATTATCGCAAGTGTGCGGCTTCCGTTTGGTCCGGGCACAGCCCTTAACTCCATTTTGGGAAACAGCAAGTCATCAATGGAACATATCCCCCCTTACAGGCTATATACATCCCCCCTACACAGGAATTTACCAAAAAGTTCCTTCATCTTTCAGAATGCGTAGTAAGACACTCATAATCTAACATTTACGAGCTGAAAGATGTTTCAGGTACCTTCTAGCCATGTTTCATTTAGTTTGGCGCAGAACGGAAAATCATTCGGCTGAGATTGAAAAAACGTTTGGCGCAGAACTTTTCACCGCTTTCTGCAATGAAAGAAAGCTGAAAGATACCTAAAGCCTCATTCAGTCCACAACACACAATATAACAAACATTTATCATACACCCTGAAAAATGAAAGACTGTTTTGCAAAACTCTTAGAGAGGAGCGTATGGGAAAGAAGTCCCTCTGATTCCCCTTCCCAATTCTTGCATTTATTATCCAATTTCTGAATAACATAATCCTACTTTA
>ERZ840517.3525-NODE-3525-length-11944-cov-12.497435_pt1 | contig 11944 bp, 8 predicted proteins | sample MGYA00519876_ERZ840517 | MGnify/ENA primary metagenome ERZ840517 (study PRJEB31850, sample SAMEA3708882) | human gut metagenome | biome: human gut; feature: human-associated habitat; material: faeces | place: China | collected 2014 ... | reverse complement strand
TGATCTCCATCCTGCCGCAGCTGATCGTCTTCTTCTGTGCACAGGATCAGTTCGTCGAAGGTATCTCCGCCGGTGCTGTCAAGGGCTGATCGCTCTTCGCTCCGCTCTGCGGGAACCTGACGCAGCAATCAAAACGACCCCTGTGCACACGGCATAGGGGTCGTTTCTCTTTTGCAGGTTCAGCGCAGGCTCAGCCGCGGCTGCTCTTGCGGTACTGCAATGGGCCGATGCCCATCATCTCCCGGAAGACCCGGCGGAAGTGAGCCGCCGAGGCAAAGCCGGTCTGCTCGGCCACCGCGCTGATGTTCAGGTCGGTGGTCTCCAGCAGATGCTGCGCGGCTTCGATGCGGCGGCCGTTGATGTAGTCCACGATGGACTGCCCCGTCACCCGCCGGAACAGACGGCTGAGGTAGTAGGGCGACAGATAGAACCGCGCCGCTACATCGGTGAGGGAGAATTTCTGCTGGTAGTTCGCGGCGAGGTAGGCGCAGATCTGTTCCACGGTCTCGTTCCGGGGGCGGGCGGTCTGCCGCTCGGCTTTGCACTCCTGGTCCACATAATGCAGCAGCAGCGAAAGGTAGATGATGCCGGGGCAGTCCGGTTCCCCGGCGGCGCTCCGCATCAGGTTCAGCAGGGTGCGCAGGCGGCTGGCCCACTGCACCGGGCCGTACAGCAGGATCGGGTCGTCCGGCTCGAACAGCGGGCTGAAATCCCGCTGCATCACGCTCTTCAGTTCGATCAGCACCGCCGCTGGGAAGCGGCAGCCGATCAGCTCCGGGGCCAGATGCCCCGCCTGCTGAAACACGCCGCCCCCCGGCCCCAGCAGCAGTACGCAGCCGGGGTTGACCAGCAGCGAAGCATCTCCCCGCCGGAACGTGCAGCTGCCGCCGGTCACCACCAGGATGCGGCAGGTCTCCTCGTCCTCCTGCAGGCGGTACTCGCTCTCGGTCATCCGCAGCTGGAGCGCCAGCGTCTTTGCATTCAGTTTATCGCGTTCCGCTCGCATTGGCATCATTGATTCCCCGCTTTTTTCGTTTTCTCCAGTGTATCACGTCCGCCCCGCGCGGGCAAGCCGAAACCCCAAGGAGGTTTTGTTTTATGAAACTGTCACTCATCCGCTCCATGACCCGCAGCGCCGTTTTCGAGCTGGAAAACGGCCTGTGCTTCCGTCCGGCCCACCCCTTCCGGGTGCTGCTGAACGGCGAACCGGTCCGGGAGGCCCAGGACACCAACGTGTTCTCCCTCTTTGCTCTGACCCCGGCCACCGACTACACCGTCACCGTTGAGTCGGAGGGCGAGACCCTGACCGCGAACTTCCGCACCCAGGACGAGAGCTTCTTTGTGGATGCGTCCCGTTACGGTCTGGTGGCTGACGGCGAGACCGACAACACCGGCAAGCTGCAGGCGGCTCTTTCCACCTGCCCCAAGGGCGGCACCGTCTATGTTCCGGCCGGCCGTTACCGCACCGCCAGCCTGTTCCTGAAGAGCTGTACGACCCTGTATCTGGAAAAGGGCGCCGTGCTGCTGGGCGACAACGACCGCACCCATTACCCCATCCTGCCCGGCGTCCTGCCCAGCGAGAACGAGGTGGATGAATACTACCTGACCGGCTGGGAGGGCAATCCCCTGAGCAGCTTTGCGGGCCTGCTGAACATCACCCAGGTGCACGACGTCGTCGTCACCGGCGAGGGCACCCTGGACTGCGACGCTCAGAACGGTGAGTGGTGGATCAATCCGAAGGTCAAGCGGATCGCATGGCGTCCCCGCGCGGTCGCCATGGTGGACAGCGACAACATCTGCCTGCACGGCATCACGGTGCAGAACAGCTACTCCTGGACCATCCACCCCATCTTCGTCAAGCATCTGGATCTGCTGAACTTCAACATCAACAACCCCTACAACGCCCCCAACACCGACGGCATTGACCCCGAAAGCTGCGAGCATACCCGCATCATCGGCGTGAACATCCATGTCGGCGACGACTGCATCGCCATGAAGGCCAGCAAGGTCTTCCTGGGTATGAAGCTGAAGAAGAGCTGCGAGCACACCGTCATCCGCAACTGCCTGCTGGACAAGGGCCACGGCGGCATCGTCATCGGCAGCGAGATGAGCGGCGGCGTCAAGGACATGGTGGTCACCCAGTGCCTCATGGACCACACCGACCGCGGCCTCCGCGTCAAGACCCGCCGCGGCCGCGGCAACACGGCCGTCATCGACGGGCTGGTCTTCCGCAATGTGGAGATGCGGGGCGTCAAGGCACCCTTCGTCATCAACATGTTCTACTTCTGCGACCCGGACGGCCACGGCCCCTACGTCCAGTGCCGCGACGCGATGCCGGTGGATGAGTACACCCCCAGACTCGGTACTCTGACTATGGAGAACATCGTGGCCACCGACGCCCAGTTCGCGGGCTGTTACTTCGACGGCCTGCCGGAGCAGCCCATCGAGCGCGTCTCAATGAAGAACGTGAGCATCACCTTTGACCCCAACGCCGAGGCTGGGCAGGCTGCCATGGCCGACAACCGCCCCCATGTCAAAAAGCTGGCCATCTACGCCGAAAACGTCAAGGAGATCGACCTGCACAATGTCAAGATCGAGGGCTACGAGGGCGAACGCCTGCACTTTGCCAACGTCGGTCATTTTGAGGAGGACTGAACCATGACCCATGAAGAGATCCTGTCCATGCTGGGCGACTACGTGGACTACCTGATCGCCAATTCCAGCGCCGAAGCCCCGATGTGGAACATCGAGAAAGTCCGCAGCGGCAAGCCCAACAAGTGGAACTACATCGACGGCTGCATGATCACGGCCTGCCTGAGCCTCTACCACACCACCGGCGACAAAAAGTATCTGGACTTCTCCAAGCAGTTCATCGACTATTTCGTCCAGCCGGACGGCTCCATCCAGACCTACGACCCCAAGGAATACAACCTCGACAACGTGAACCAGGGCAAAAACCTGTTTGTTCTGTACGATCTTTACGGCGAGGAAAAATACCGCAAGGCCATCGACCTCATCCGGAGCCAGCTGGAGACCCAGCCCCGCACCAAAGAGGGCAACTTCTGGCACAAGGACATCTACCCCTGGCAGGTCTGGCTGGACGGCACCTACATGGCCCAGCCCTTCTATATGGAGTACGAGACCCGCTTCAACAAGATGCAGGGCTGCATCGACAGCTACAAGCAGTTCATGAACATCCGCAGGCACATGCGCGACCCGAAGACCGGTCTGTACTACCACGGCTACGATGAGAGCCGTGCGATGTACTGGGCCGACCCGGAGACCGGCTGCAGCCCCAACTTCTGGCTGCGGGCCATGGGCTGGTTCATGGTGGCTATGGTGGATGTGCTGGAGCGGATGGACGAGCAGCTGTACAACGAGTACCGCGGCATCCAGGCCATGCTGAAACAGACCATCGAGGACGTGCACAAGTTCCAGGATGAGGGGACCGGCATGTTCTGGCAGGTCATGGACCACCCCGGCGTCGAGGGCAACTATCTGGAGACCAGCGGCACGGCCCTGTTCGCCTATGCGGTGCTCAAGGGCGTCCGTCTGGGCCTGCTGCCCAAGCGGATGGCTGCCTGGGCCGAGAAGGCCTTTTACGGCACCTGCGACAAGTACCTGTCCAAGAATCCGGACGGCAGCCTGCAGCTGGACGGCATCTGCTTGGTGGCCGGTCTCGGCGGCAAAGACCACCGCGACGGCTCCCTCGCTTACTATTTCAGTGAGCCTATCGTCTGCAACGATGCCAAGGGCGTCGGCCCGCTCGTGCTGGCCTACACCGAAATGATCGCCCGCTGAGCACACGAACCAAATAGAAACTGCATTGGGGCCGGGAGCTTTTCCCGGCCCCAATGCGTTTTCCGGGCGCAAAAAAGAGGAACTGCACGGGGCAGTTCCTCTGGGAAAAGGCTGTTTACTTGAGCACCGCACCGAGGTTTGCACTCGTGACCATGCGGGCATAGCGGCTGAGCCAGCCGGTCTTGATGTTGGGTTCGGGTGCGACATACCGGGCTTTGCGCTCGGCCAGCACGTCGTCGGAGACCTCCAGCGTGATGCTGGCGTTGGGGATATCAATGTGGATGGTATCACCCTCCTCGATGAGGCCGATGGGGCCGCCGGAAGCAGCTTCGGGGCTGACATGGCCGATGGCGGCACCGCGGGAAGCGCCGGAGAAGCGGCCGTCGGTGATGAGGGCGACGGTCTTGTCCAGCTTCATGCCGGCCAGTGCGGAAGTCGGGTTCAGCATCTCACGCATACCGGGGCCGCCCTTGGGGCCTTCATAGCGGATGACCACCACATCGCCGGGCACGATCTGGCCTGCGTAGATGGCCGCAATGGCGGTCTCCTCGCTGTTGAAGACGCGGGCCGGGCCGGAGTGCTCCTGCATCTCCGGGGCGACGGCGCTGCGCTTGACCACGCAGCCGTCCGGTGCGATGTTGCCCCACAGGATCTGCAGGCCGCCGGTGGGGGAGTAGGGGTTCTCGATGGGGCGGATGGCCTTATCGTTCAGGATGCGGGCACCCTGGATGTTCTCGCCCAGCGTTTTGCCGGTGACGGTGGGGACATCCAGATCCAGCAGGCCCTTCTTGGCCAGCTCGGCCTGCACGGCGGGGATGCCGCCTGCAGCGTAGAGGTCGGGCATGTGGGTCGGGCCGGCGGGGGCCAGATGGCAGAGGTTCGGGGTCTTGGCGCTGATCTCGTTGAAGAGCTTCAGGTCGATGGGAACCCCGGCCTCGTAGGCGATGGCCAGCAGGTGCAGCACGGTGTTGGTGGAGCAGCCCAGCGCCATATCGCAGGTGAGCGCGTTGCGGATGGAGCGCTCGTTGATGATCTGGCGGGCGGTGATGCCCTGATTGACCATCTCCATGATAGCCATACCGGCGTGCTTGGCCAATTGCAGACGCTTCGAGTAGACCGCCGGGATGGTGCCGTTGCCGGGCAGGGCGATGCCGATGGCCTCGCACAGGCAGTTCATGCTGTTGGCGGTGTACATGCCGGAGCAGCTGCCGCAGCTGGGGCAGCAGTTGCAGGTGCAGTCCTCCAGCTGATCTTCGGTGATCATACCGGCCTTGTAGGCACCCACGGCCTCAAACATCTTGGACAGGCTGACTTCCTCGCCGCCGTAGGTGCCGGCCAGCATCGGGCCGCCGGAGCAGACCACGGCGGGCACATCCATGCGGACGGCAGCCATGACCATGCCGGGCACGATCTTGTCGCAGTTGGGCACGAGGACCAGGCCGTCCAGCTGGTGGGCCATGAGCATGGTCTCAACGCTGTCGCAGATGAGCTCGCGGGAGGCGAGGGAATACTTCATGCCCACATGGCCCATGGCGATGCCGTCGCAGACGCCGATGGCCGGGATGAGGATGGGCGTACCGCCTGCCATCTCGACACCGGCCTTGACCGCATCGGCGATCTTATCCAGATTCATGTGGCCGGGCACGATCTCGCTGTAGGCGCTGACCACGCCGATGAGGGGGCGCTCCAGCTCTTCGGGGGTGTAGCCCAGGGCGTAAAACAGGCTGCGGTTCGGGGCGCGCTCCGAGCCTTTGGTCACGTTGTCACTTCTCATGTTATCCTCTCTCTTTTCTGAAACCCTCTCAGTCAACGCCTGACGGCGTTGCCAGCTCCCCCGAAGGGGGAGCCATTGGCACGCCGGGCAAGCCAAGGGTGTTTATCACAAAATGCCGGGCCCCGCTCTCCTTATCAGCAACAGCAGACTTGATGCTGCTGGGTGAGAGAACAGCGCCCGGCGCTTTATAGGAAAATGAAATTCAAATCGTTCAGCAGGAACTTTGCCGATACGCCAGCGGCTCGCCCTTCGGGAGAGCTGGCGCGAAGCGCCTGAGAGGGTTTACTTCTTCAGCCAGCTCATCATGCTGCGCAGCTCTGCACCGACCTTTTCGATGGGCAGCTCGGCTTCCATGCGGCGCTTTGCCAGGAAGTGGACCTTGCGGCCGCCGTTGGGGCTCATCTCGGTCAGGAACTCAGAGGCGAAGGTGCCGTCCTGGATCTCGGTCAGAACCTTCTTCATCTCCTTGCGGGTCTCAGCGGTGATCAGGCGCTTGCCAGTGCGGTAGTCGCCATACTCTGCGGTGTTGGAGATGGAGTAACGCATCTTGGAGAAGCCGCCCTCGTTGATCAGGTCAACGATTAGCTTCATCTCGTGGCAGGTCTCGAAGTAAGCCATCTCCGGCTCGTAGCCAGCCTCGACCAGCGTATCGAAACCGGCGTGGATCAGCTCGGAGACACCGCCGCACAGAACGGCCTGCTCACCGAACAGGTCGGTCTCGGTCTCCTCCTTGAAGGTGGTCTGCAGGATGCCTGCACGGCCGGCACCGATGCCGGAAGCGTAAGCCAGAGCGATGTCCTTGGCCTTGCCGGTGTAGTCCTGCTCCACGCAGATCAGAGAGGGGCAGCCCTCACCCTCGGTGTACAGGCGGCGGACGATGTGGCCGGGGCCCTTGGGGGCGATCATGATGACGTCCACATTCTTGGGTGCGGTGATGGTCTTGAAGTGGATGTTGAAGCCGTGTGCAAAGGCCAGAGCCTTGCCCTCGGTCATGTAGGGTGCGACCTGCTTGTTGTAGATGTCGGCGCACAGCTCATCGGGCACCAGCATCATGACGACGTCGCCAGCCTTGGCAGCCTCTTCGACTTCCATGACCTTGAAGTTGTCGTGGGTGGCGGCGAACTCGGAAGCCTTCTCCCAGTGTGCAGAGCCTTTGCGCAGGCCGACGACGACGTTGACGCCGCTCTCGGCCAGGTTCTCGGAATGGGCGTGGCCCTGGCTGCCGAAACCGATGACGGCAACGGTCTTGCCGTCCAGCACACCGAGGTTGCAGTCGGAATCGTAATATTTCTTGATGGCCATGGTAGTTGTTCTCCTTTTGCTTTTTCTGTTTGGATTTTATATTCGGTTGATTTGAAAACTGGGTGAAACCCTCTCAGTCTCGCGTTGCTCGCCAGCTCTCCCAAAGGGAGAGCTTTTGTGCGAATGTTTCCGTCCCTGCAAAAACCTCGCCCTTCGGGAGAGGTGGCAGCGCGTAAGCGCTGACGGAGAGGGTCAAAAACGTGTTAGTGGCACGTCGTTCCCGGCAGGGGCAGCTGCGCGTCGCGCACTTCCTGCGAGGGCTTCTGTATGTGCTGGTGCATCCCGCCGCGTTCCAGCGCGGTGACGCCGGTGCGGCACAGTTCGAGGATGGTGTAATCCGCGAACATCTTCAGGAAGGCATCGATCTTTTCGGGCTTGCCGATCAGTTCAAAGACCATGCTGTCCGGGGACAGGTCGATGATCTTGGCCTTGTAGATGCTGCCCACCTCCCGCAGCTCCGCGCGGTTGTGGACATCGGCGGCGACCTTGAGCAGCAGCAGCTCCCGCTCCAGCGCGTTCTCGTGGTTGAGCACGAAGACCTGGCGGGTGACTTCCAGCCGCTCGGTCTGGAGAATGAGCTGGTTCAGCTCCTTTTCGGTGCCGGACACCGCGACCGTGATGCGGCTGACGGTGGGATCGTTGGTGGCGGAAACGGTCAGGCTGTCGATGTTGAAGCCGCGGCGGCAGAACAGGTTGGACACACGGGCCAGAACGCCGCTCTGGTTGTCCACCAGCAGACTGATGACTCTGCGTTTGGATTCCATGGTGCGTTCCTCCTTACTTCATGATGATATTGTTGATGTCGCCGCCGCCGGGGATCATGGGCAGGACCTTTTCGTCCTTGTCGATGATGCACTCAATCCAGGTGGGGCCTTTGCGCTTCATCGCTTCGGCAAAGGCAGACTGGAACTCGGTGAGATTCTGGCAGCGGTATCCCTTCAGGCCAAAGCCCTCGGCCAGCTTGACGAAGTCGGTGTGGCGGTGGGGGTCGGTCTGGGAGTAGCGCTTGCCGTAGAACGCGCTCTGCCACTGGCGGACCATGCCCAGCACCTGGTTGTTGAAGATGACCGTGATGATGGGCAGCTCGTAACTGACCGCCGTGCAGGCCTCGTTGAGGTTCATGTGGAAGGAGCCGTCGCCCGTGAACATGACTACCCGCTGGTCGCGGCCCAGCGCCATCTGTGCGCCGATGGCTGCACCGTAGCCGAAGCCCATGGTGCCCAGACCGCCGCTGGTGATGAAGCCGCGGCTTTTGGTGTGGCGGATGTACTGTGCCGCCCACATCTGGTGCTGGCCCACGTCGGTGACGTAGACGGCCTCCGGGCCGCACTGGCTGCACACCTCGCCGATGACTTGATGGGGCATCAGGCGGGACGCGTCGGACACAGGATGATAATCCTGGGCCTGCCACTCGCGGATCATGGCCATCCACTCCGGGTGCTTTGCCTCCTGGATGAGGGGGAGCATCCCGCCCAGCACGTAGGCGGCATCGCCGGAGATGGCCAGATCCACATCCACATTCTTGCCCAGCTCGCTGGGGTCGATGTCGATCTGGATGATGGTGGCATTTTTCGCAAAGGTCTTGGGGTTCAGGGCCACACGGTCCGAGAAGCGGGTGCCCAGCGCGATGAGGACATCGCAGTCGGCCACGGCCCGGTTGGAGGTGTAGCAGCCGTGCATTCCCACCATGCCGATGTTCATCGGGTCGCCGTAGGGCACGACGCCTGCCGCCATCAGGGTGTAGGTGGCGGGGATCTCCGCTTTGTGGATGAGGTCCCGCAAGGGCTGGCAGGAGGCTGCGCTCCGCACACCGCCGCCAAAGTAGACCAGAGGCCGCTTGGCCGCGTTGATGAGGTCGGCGGCCCACTTGACCTGTTCTTCGTTGTAGGTGGTCACGGTGCGGATCTTTTCCGGCTGCTTGGGGGTGAACTCGCAGACCGCAGCGGTCACATCCTTGGGGATGTCCACGAGGACGGGGCCTTTGCGGCCGCTCTGCGCAATGCGGAACGCGGCCCGCATGGTGTCGGCCAGGTCTTCGACCCTGCGCACCGTGAAATTGTGCTTGGTGATGGGCATCGTGATGCCCTCGATGTAGGCTTCCTGAAAGCTATCCGTGCCAAGGGCCGCCGTGGTGACGTTGCCGGTGAAGGCGACCATGGGCACCGAGTCCATGTAGGCCGTGGCAATGCCGGTGACGAGGTTGGTGGCACCCGGCCCGCTGGTGGCCAGCACCACGCCGGTACGGCCGGTGGCGCGGGCATAACCGTCTGCCGCATGGGAGGCGCCCTGCTCGTGGGCGGTCAGCACATGGGTGATGCGGTCGGCGTTCTTGTACAGCTCATCGTAAAGGTTCAGCACTGCGCCGCCGGGGTAACCGAAGATGGTATCCACCCCCTGCTCGCAGAGCACCTCAACAAAAATCTGCGAACCATTCAACTGCATGTCTTGTCTCTCCTGTTTCCTGTCTCTTTTCCAACTCTACACTTTCAAAATTCCCTCAGATACGTCAAATTTCGCATCCTGCATCCTCGATGGAACGTTGGGTCAATTATACTATAAATCGGTCAGATGTCAAACAATGATTTGTAAAGTGAATCACCCGAAAGATGAAGATAATTAAACACAGGGTTGCACTGAGCCTGCAACAGCGGTATAATTTTGGTACATTCGTTAAATGTAAGAGGGAAAAGGCTATGAAACTTCGTGAATGGAACGCCCGGCTGCACGGGCTTGTGATCTTCCGCGCCCTGCTGGAAGACCCGGTGGTGGCCAAATTATTGGACCTGACCGACCGGATGGAAGCGGGCACCCGCAGCATGGGCCCGGTGTGCGATGCCGTGGCGGCCTTTGAGGCGGCTTTGTTCGAGCAGACCACCAATCTGGGCGAGTATCTTGCCAATGCGGTGCTGGAGACCGAGACGGTCTGTGTGCGGCAGGCTGCGGCGGGCGGCATCGCGCCGGTGCTGCAAAAGGCACTGGACAGTGAACTGAGCTTTTTGCAGGAGCTTTGCCGCCTGACGCTGGATGAGCTGTTCCAGACGGCTTATTCCGAACAGGCCCAGCGGCCGGAACTGGCCTTCCTGCCCCGGTGGGAGACGAAGGACATCGACCTGGCAGCGGCTTACGCCCAGCGGATGCAGGAGGCCGGGAAAAAGGGCTACGGCATGTTTGCCAAACACCATGTCTTCACGGTGGAGAACGGGCGTCTGGTGCCGGTCAAGTACCCGGACCCCCAGCGCCTGTCCGAACTGCCCGGTTACGAGGGCGAGCGGGAAAAGGTCATCGCCAACACCAAAGCCCTGCTGGCCGGGATGCCGGCCAACAACGTCCTGCTGTACGGTGACGCGGGCACCGGCAAATCGAGCGCGGTCAAGGCCATCGCCAACGAGTTCGCGCCCGACGGCCTGCGTCTGGTGGAAGTCAAGAAGAACCAGCTCTATCAGATCCCAGACCTGATGGACAAGCTGGCGGCGAACCCGCTCAAGTTCATCTTCTTCATCGATGACCTGAGCTTCACCGCCAACGACGACAACTTCGCAGCCCTCAAGGCCATCCTCGAAGGCAGCGTGGGCGGCCGGGCCAGAAACATTGCAGTCTATGCGACCTCCAACCGCCGCCACCTCATCAAGGAGACCATGACCGACCGCACCGGTGATGACATCCACGAGGCCGACACCCGGCAGGAGCTGATGAGCCTGTCGGCCCGCTTCGGCCTCACTGTGACCTTCCAGCGGCCCGAAAAGGCCCGCTTCGAGGCCATCCTCACCGAGCTGGCCAGACAGCACGACATCCGGATGCCGATGGATCAGCTCCTCGTCAAGGCCGAGGCGTTCGCCATCCGCGCCGGTGGCCGCAGCCCCCGCGTGGCCAAACAGTTCATCGAGCAGTGTGAGAGCGGCGTACAGAAGTAAGAACAAGCAAGAAAGGCAGTGCCCATGCGGGCACTGCCTTTCTTGCAATAAAATCAAACGCGCTCGGCGACGAGCTGGAAACCGGCCTTGGTCAGCTCCGTGCGGATCTGCTCGATCTGCGCATGGTCGCGGGTCTCCAATGCCAGTTTGAGGAAGCAGCTGGAGATGGGCATGTTGGGGTCAGAGCCATCGTGCAGGACGGAGACGACATTGCTGCCGCAGCGGGAGACGATCTCGGCCACCTTCTTGAGCTGGCCGGGCTTGTCTTCCAGCGCGATGGTCAGGTTGGCTTTGCGGCCGCTCATGACCAGACCGCGGGTGATGACGCGGTTGAGGATGTTCACGTCGATGTTGCCGCCGGAGATGACGCAGACGACCTTTTTGCCCTCAATGGGCAGCTTGTGGAAGAGGGCGGCCGCCACGGGCACTGCACCGGCCCCCTCGGCGACGAGCTTCTGGTTCTCCATCAGAGAGAGGATGGCGGCTGCGGTCTCGTCCTCGGTCACGGTCACGATGTCGTCCACATACTCCTCGCAGAGCTGGTAAGTCAGCTCACCGGGGGTCTTGACCTGGATGCCGTCCGCGAAGGTGGAGGCAGCGGAGAGGGTCTGGTATTTGTGCTCGTGGAGGGAGCGGTACATGCTGGGGGCACCCTCGGCCTGAACGCCGTAGACCTTGACGTCCGGTTTGAGGCTCTTGATGGCAAAGGCCACACCGGAGATGAGGCCGCCGCCGCCCACAGGCACGATGACCGCATCCACATCGGGCAGCTGGTCCAAGATCTCCAGACCGATGGTGCCCTGACCCGCGATGACCTGTTCGTCGTCGTAGGGGTGGATGAAGGTCATACCGGTCTCGGCCTGCAGCTCGACGGCCTTGTCGTGGGCGTCGTCGTAGGTGCCGGGCACGAGGCAGACCTCCGCGCCCAGGCTCTTGGTGTTCTCCACCTTCATGATGGGCGCACCGTCCGGCATACAGACGATGCTTTTGATGCCCCGGCGGGTCGCGGCCAGCGCCACGCCCTGGGCGTGGTTGCCTGCCGAGCAGGCGATGACGCCCTTTTCGCTCTCCTCTTTGGAGAGCTGGCTGATCTTATAATAGGCACCGCGCACCTTGAAGCTGCCGGTGGCCTGCAGGTTCTCGGTCTTCAGGTAGA
>ERZ840517.3524-NODE-3524-length-11946-cov-11.984022_pt1 | contig 11946 bp, 10 predicted proteins | sample MGYA00519876_ERZ840517 | MGnify/ENA primary metagenome ERZ840517 (study PRJEB31850, sample SAMEA3708882) | human gut metagenome | biome: human gut; feature: human-associated habitat; material: faeces | place: China | collected 2014 ... | reverse complement strand
CCTCGTAACCCTCAGCATCAAACATCTGACGGAAAGCCAGACGGCCAATACGACCAAAACCATTGATAGCAACTCTAACAGCCATGTTAATAATACCTCCTAAATGTTCTTACCCTTTTTTATCGGATAATCTCACGGTGTCTTTATTGTAGTCCAAAACGCGAAAAGTTTCAAGTGTCTGCTAAAAAATTAACAACTCGTTTGTTCACTTTTTGGCTTTTGTATGATTTTTGCCCCTTATCTGGGCCGGTTTTCAGCAATTCAGCCAACAGAGTGCTGGCCTTTACTTCTTTCTGGCCGCAGGCCCTGCGGTGCGCACGGTGCAGAACACGCCCAGCGTCCCAAGGCAGGCCATGCCCAGACCAAAAAAGATGGAGGGCAGCGCCGTGAGGACGAACTGTGAGGGCATCGCCAGCGTCAGGGTCTGGGGCAGCTCCCAGCAGAATCCGAGGACAAAGGCTGCCAGACCGGAGGCGCACAGAGCTTTTCCATCCGACGTTTCGGGCAACCAGAGCGCCCGCACCAGACTGGACAGAAAGACGAGCATCCCCAGCAGCACCCAGACCTGCGCCGTGGGTGAAACGCGGTGCCAGCTGGAGCTGTTCTCCATGAAGCGGCTCAGAACGCACCAGTAGAACACCAGTGTGCCCCAGATGCCGGAGGCCATGCTCTTTGCGGGCGGCTGCCAGTCCTTCCGCAGCCAGCTCTTCGCCAGCCGGGCCAGCCACTGGCCACACAGAATTTCCAGTATCGCGCGAACAAACGAGCCTGCGCCAGTCATTCCAACGGCGAAGCGCAAAAATCCTGCGGCAGTAAAGAATGCCCCTGCCATCGCCGTGACGATGCCGGACGGTTTGCAATGGTTTTGCAAGTTTTTCGGCTCACGGGCCAGCTTCCGGCCCGCAAACAGGCTCACCAGCACCGCGATGCCCAGCGCAGCATACCGCAGCCAGACCGAACCGGCGATGCACAGGCCGCTTTCCAGGTCGGTCCAGAAGCCCAGATCCAGGCCCCGGCCAAGGGCCAGTGCCGTTCCTACAACAAAAACAAGTGTGAGTAATGGATTCATCAGCGTTCCTCGATCGGTTTATATTTCTGGTGCACGCCCAGATACTTGTAGGCGGGCCGGATGATACGGTTGGCGAAGATGACCTCCTCCACGCGGTGGGCGCACCAGCCCGGCACACGGGCAATGGCAAACAGCGGGGTGTAGATGTCCTCGGAGATGCCCAGCATGTTGTAGATCAGGCCGCTGAACAGGTCCACGTTGGCGCAGACGGGCTTCGTGCTGCCCTTTTCCTCGGCGAAGATGCCGGGGGCCAGCCGCTCGATGCTGCACAGCATGTTGTACTCTTCCTCAAAGCCTTTCTCGTAGGCCAGGTGTCTGGCGCGGTTCTTCAGGATGACCTCGCGGGGGTCGCTCATGGTATAGACCGCGTGGCCCATGCCGTAGATGAGGCCGGAGCCGTCGCCCGCCTGCTTACGGAGGATGCGGCGGAGATACTCGCGGACCTCGTCGTCATCGTCGGGGTGCTCGACATGCTTCAGGATATCCTGCAGCTGGCGGTTGACCATCAGGTTCGCGCCGCCGTGCTTGGGGCCTTTCAGTGCGCCGATGGCCGCCGCGATGGCCGAATAGGTGTCGGTGCCCGAAGAGGACAGCACACGGGTGGTGAAGGTGGAGCAGTTGCCGCCGCCGTGGTCCGCGTGGACCAGCAGGCACATATCCAGCAGCTTGGCCTCCTCGTGGGTGAACTTCTGGTCCGGGCGGTAGGTGCTGAGGATGTGCTCCGCCGTGCTCTGGCCGGGCTTGGGCAGATGGAAGAACATGCTCTGCTTATCGTAATAGCGGCGCTTCATCTGGTAGGCGTTGACCATCATGGTGGGCATGCTTGCAATGAGGTTGATGCTCTGGTTCAGGATGTTCTCCAGGCTCAGGTCCTCGGCGTGCTCATCGTAGGAATACAGGCCCAGCACACAGCGCTGCATCTTGTTCATCACGTTGGGCGAAGGCGCGTTCATGGTGTCCATGAAGCCATCGGGCAGTGCGCGGTGCTCGGCCAGCAGCGCACAGAAATCGTCCAGCTGGGTCTGGGTGGGCAGGCTGCCGAACAGCAGCAGCCAGATGACCTCCTCAAAAACGAAGCGGTCGTTGCGGTAGGCTTCTTCCACGATCTCCTCGATGTTGACACCGCGGTAGATCAGCTTGCCGGGGATGGGGATGACATGCCCCTCCTGGTCCTTTTTGTAGCCGACGACGTCGCACACGTTGGTCAGGCCTGCCAGCACACCGGTACCATCCGGATTGCGCAGGCCGCGCTTGACCCCCAGCCGCTCACTGGTCTCCGGGTCGATGTAGTTGTTGGCAATGTACTCTTCGCAGAGTGTCTGCATCGTCTGCGGGTCCAGCGTTGCCACTTCTGCATGTTGATAGTTCATGCGCAGATTCCCCTTTCTGTTTCGAATTTCTTATACCTTTCCCTGCCATCCGCGCTGATGGCATATGTCTATCATAGCGCTTTTGTGAAATAAATTCAAGAAGAAGATGAAATCTGCGCTTTTTCTCCGCGTGTTCCTGCTACACTGGCCCAAACAAAACTGCCTGTCCGGGAGGGGCTGCTATGAAACGTTCCTTTTTTCTGCTCTGTGCCGTGCTGTTCGTGCTGGGCAGTCTGCTGCCGCTGGCCGGATACCGGCTGGCCAAAACCGTGCTGGGGCCTTCGGCACCGGCGTCGTCCGCCGCGGTCCCGGAACCGGAAACGCCCGATGCCGCCTCTCTGCCGCCCTCCGACCGGGACAGCGAGACCTTCCTCATTGCCGACCAGAGCGATGGCGCGGTCGTGTCGGTGCCCCGCCGGGACTACCTCATCGGGGCCGTGGCGGCGGAAATGCCCATCACCTGGCCGGACGAGGCGCTGAAAGCCCAGGCCATCGCGGCCCACAGCTACGCCCTCTACTGCCGCGACCACGCACAGGACCCCACCGCAGGCTGGCTCACCGCCGACCCGGCCCGGCGGCAGGGCTATCTGACCGACGCCGTTCTCCGCAGCTATTGGGGCACGGCCTATGAGGCCAACTACGCCCGGCTCTCGGCTCTGGTGGATTCGGTCCTGACGCAGGTGCTCTACTATGAGGATGCCCCCGCCGGGACCAGCTATTTCGCCATCTCCAACGGGCAGACCGAAGCCAGCGAGAACGTCTGGGGCACCGCCGTCCCCTATCTCATCCCGGTGGACAGCAGCACCGACCAGAACGCCGACAACTACATCTACACCGTCTCGTTTTCTGCCGCACAGCTTCAGCAGCTTCTGACCGGGCTGGGCCTCACGCCCGACCTCTCCGCACCGGAGGGCTGGTTCGGGGAGGCTGCCCTCACCCCCTCCGGCTATGTAGCCTCCCTGCCCGTCTGCGGCCAGGCCGTGACCGGCCCGGCGCTGCGGAAGGCGCTGGGCCTGCGGAGCGCCTGCTTCACGGTGCAGTATCAGAACGGCAGCTTTTTCTTCACCACCAAAGGCTACGGCCACGGGGTCGGAATGAGCCAGTGGGGAGCCAGAGCGCTGGCCGAGCAGGGGCAGACGGCTTCGCAGATCCTCGCCCACTACTTCCCCGGCACCCAGCTGCGGCAGTGAGCCGCGCCGACAAAAAACCGCCGTGTGCATCTGATCTGCACCCGGCGGTTTTTCGGTATTTTTTACTGGAACAGACTGTCCAGCCAGCTCAACACGCTGCTCTGGGTCGTCGTCTCCGTTGTGGGGGTCTGTTCCACCACGGTGGTCTCGGTGGCCGTCTCTGCAGCCGTCTCCTCGGCCACGACTGCGGCCTCCAGCTCTTCCAGACCGACGCCGTCGTCGTTGGCGTCGGAAGTGATGTACCAGTAGCAGGACGCCCCAGCGATCGAGATGCTGGCGCTGGACAGCGGCACGCGGCCCGCAGAGACGCCATTCGCCGGGTCTGAGCAGTAGAAGACGCCGTCTGTGTAGTCGGTCAGCAGCACCGCGTGGGGCTGGCTGCGGTCATATAAGACGATGCCCTCCGGGTGCTCCTGCAAGATCCGGATGAGGGCTTCGGTCTTGGCCGCCTTGCCGGAAGGAAGGGTGGCGTAGCCAACGTGCATCGCATTGTATGTAAAACTGTGGGACAGACCACCGGCCCACGCCGTGCTCTTGATGCTGTTCTCGGTCACATCGACCCAGCCGTCCAGACCATCGAGGTAAGCGCGGCGGCGCAGCATCATCGCGGCCGAAGCCAGTGTGCAGGTGCCGCCCCGGCTCTGCTTGAAGTAGAACCCAGCGTCAACGTTTAAGTCCACAGCCAGAGCCGCAGGCAGAAGCGTCATCATCAGCGCCAGCGTCATGAGCAGCGCCGACAGTTTTTTCCATGCGTGATGCGGTGCAGTTTCCACGTTGTTCCATCTCCCTTGAATCGCGTCGTTATTCACTGCCGTAAAGTATACCAGTTTGTTACTCTTTTGTAAACAGTTGCTCGGCTTTTTTCTCATATTTTACACGCTTTGGTCACAATTCAGGAGCAGATTGCACAAAAGGCGCTTTTGTCTGTTGTGGTTTTCGTACAAAAGTCTGTTGGTTCTTTCCGTTTTCTTTTTGTGCAGATTATGGTATACTTTCAAACAGGATCAACGAAACCGAAACTTTGCAGGAGCAGGTAGATATGAAAGCAACCATCGTCATCCCCAACATCAACGGCAAGGGCTGGCTCAGGGACTCCATCGAGTCCATCTATGCCCAGACCGAACAAGATTTTGAACTCATCGTCGTGGACAACGGCTCCACCGACGAAAGTCTGGAGCAGGCCCGCAGCTATTGCACCCGCCCGAACTTCACCCTCATCGAGAACGGCCGCAACACCGGCTTCTCCCATGCGGTCAATCAGGGCATCGCCCGCGCCAAGAGCGAGTTTGTGGTGCTCTTCAACAACGACGCCTTCGCCGAACCGCAGTGGCTGGCGGAGCTCATCCGCACCGCCGAGACCGACCCCCGGATCTTCGCCGTGCAGAGCCTGATGATCCGCCACTTCGACCGCGAACTGGCCGACGACGCCGGGGATTACGTCACCTGGATGGGCTTTGCCTGTAAGACCGGCGACGGCCGCCGGGCCAGCCGCTACACCAAAACGAAGCGCATCTTCTCGGCCTGCGGCGGCGCATCGCTCTACCGCAAGAGTATCCTGGACGAGATCGGCGGCTTCGACGAAAACTTTTTCGCCTATTTTGAGGACGTGGACCTCAGCTGGCGCGCCAACAACGCGGGCTATCAAAATGTGCTCTGCCCTGCGGCCAGATGCTACCACATCTGCGGCGCCAGCACCGGTGCCGTCAAGTACAATGCCTTCAAGAGCCAGCAGAGCGGCCGCAACAGCATCCTGCTCCCGCTCAAGAACGAGCCGCTGCTCATGCTCCTGCTCAACTTCATCCCGCTGGCGCTGGGCTATCTGCTCAAGTGCTACAAATTCCACAAGCAGGGCTTTGGTGAGGCCTGGGACAAAGGGATGCACGAGGCCTTTGCCCTGCTCCGCTCCGGCCAGCTCGGCAAGCGCCCCTTCCGCCTGAAAGACCTGCCCAACTACATTCTGATGGAACTTTGGATGATCTGGAACATGGTGCCGTATCTGTGGTATCGGCTGGTCATCGTCCGGTTCGACCTGAAATAATTTTGATACAAAAAAGCACCGGAACCTTCCGTTATAACACCCTCAAGCACATCGTCAGCAGTTTCCCGGTGGAGACAAGCGTGTGAAGACGGGCCGGATGTGAGGGGATAAAAAGAAAAGCAGCCCAAAACCTTTCGATTTCGAGCTGCTTGCAATGCCGGTGGTGGGGGTCTCCCGCGCACTGAGCAACAGCCCGCAGGGCTGATTGCTCCCCTGCTGTGCAGGGTCGTGCTGTTCGACCCGCTCACACGCCGCAGATAAAAAGAAAGCCCCCCAGACAAGCTGGAGGGCTTCCTTTTTATGCCGGTGGTGGGGGTCGAACCCACACGTGTTATTAGCACGAGGGATGTTCAGGAGGGATGCAGGGCAAAACGCTCCTCTGCTTAGGCACAAAACGAAAGGAAAGTCAAGGATAATGAATCAAAATCAAGCAAAAGAGTATTATAAAAAATTATTTGTGAACTATCCTGATGTGCTGTCTGTCGAAGAAGCAACAACTTTACCAGAAATTCAACTTCGCCCGCCCGACGGATTATCATGGGCACAGCCTGTCGGTCAGCGATGTGATCATGCTGAATCAGGATGGGAAGATTTCGGCGCATTATGTGGACAGCATCGGCTTCAAGGAGCTGCCAGGGTTTCTGGATAAAAAGCCGGAACGCACCTCGGTTTTGCAAACGCTCAAAGAGAAGTGCGATGTCCCGGAGTGCAACCCTGCCGCCTGCCGGAAAGCGAGGGATGCCCATGAACTTTGACCATGAAGAACTGATGCTTTACAACACCGGCTCCCGGCTGGGGCTGATGCAGGAACTACGGCTCATGCAGTGCTATCTGATGCCCGATGAGACCGCCCTGCGCGAACTGTCTGATGGTGTTATCGAAAAACTGAAGCTGATGACCGATGCGCAGTTTGCGGAAGTTGAGTTTCCTATGGACTGATTTTTGCCGCCTGCGGGCGGCGTACATAGAATTTTTCATTAAAGAAAAACAGCCGTTTCCGCTTAAATAAAGAGAAACAGCTGCCTTTTTCAAAAATTTGTTGTCACATGGAAATCCAGCCAAGAGTATTGGCCACTGAACTGATCAGAATGATTGCTGCGAAGACAGGGCAAAGATAGCGAATCATAAAGTTGAAAATCTTTTTGCGGCGGAACGGCTTACCGTCCATTGTGATTTCTTCTTCGATTTTTTCTACGCCGATGACACGGGATACCAGCACGCAGGTGGAAATGGCGGCGATGGGCATCATAACAGAGTTTGTCAGAAAATCGAAGAAGTCCAGAAACTGCATCCCGAACACCGTCACACCGGCCAGCGGGCCGTAGCCAAGCGCGGACAGACTGCCTAAGACAACCATGATAATACCAATGCAGGCGGTAGCCATCTGTCGGTTCCAGCCGAGTTCATCCTCAAAGGTGGAAACGGCACTCTCTGTCAAGGCAATGGAACTTGTAACAGCGGCAAAGAGAACCAACAGGAAAAATAGCACACCTACAACGTGTCCGAAGCCCATACTCTCAAACACTTTGGGGATGGTAATGAACATCAGCGAAGGGCCTGCCTGCAGGGTGTTCGGGTCACCGCCAGAGAAGGAAAATACAGCAGGTATGATCATCAGACCGGCCATGATCGCAATGGCAGTGTCAAAAATTTCGACATTTTCCGTGGATTCTTCAATGGAAACATCCTTTTTCATATAGGAACCGAAAGTCACCAGAATGCCCATAGCAATGGACAGAGAGTAGAACATCTGCCCCATGGCGGTGACAACAGTCATCCATGAAAAGTTTGCAACGTTGGGAATCAGGAAATACTTGACACCGGCCAATGCGCCCGGACGGGTGACCGAGTAAATCGCAATGACAACAGACAAAACCACCAAAACGGGCATCATCAGCTTAGACACTCGTTCCACGCCATTACGGACACCGGCAAAAATGATGGAAAGCGTGAAAATCGTAAAGATGAGAAAGCATACCTCAGCAGACAGGCCGCTGGAAATAAAGCCGGAGAAATAGCCATCCTGTGCTAACTCACTGCCGTGTCCACTGACATAGGCGGAAAGATAACGGATGACCCAGCCACCGATGACCGAATAGTACGGTACAATCAGAATGGGAATGATGGCATTGATCCATCCACCAAACTTCAGCTTGCCGCTCTTGCCAAATGCTCCGAAAGCGCCGACCGGGCTCTTTTTGGTCATGCGGCCCAGCGCGGTTTCTGCCACGATCATGGTGTAACCAAAAGTAACGGCCAGCACAATGTACACCAGCAGAAAAATACCGCCGCCATATTTTGCGGCCAGATACGGGAAACGCCAGATGTTGCCAAGGCCCACGGATGCGCCGGCAGCAGAAAGAACAAAGCCGATCTTACCGGAAAAGGCGCTCCGTTTGGGATGCTGTGAATCCATAGTAACACACTCCTATTCTTTTTTTCCTATCCAGAAACAGGATTAGTGTACCATATATCTTAAAGAGATACAATACATCTACCTGCGGGCAATCACAAAACGGTTGCCCGCTGTTTTTATGCTCAAAAACGGAAGGAGGCAACAATGCCAAGCAAAACCGAAGAATATCTCGCCCTTGCCCAGCGCACGGAAAATGGTCTGACGCGGTACTGGGAAAGCTGGACGGACTATGGTGTATCACTTCCCTCTGTTTGCTGTTTCAAAACATTTTTCGACTTTTTTCAAAAACGTCTTGGCAAGGATTTATTTCTATGGTAAACTTTTTGTAAAAGTTCATAGGCAAACCCGGCGCAAGTCGGCGACGCAAAGCTATAGGGACCCACCGGGTCAGCCAGTTGCCAGTAAGAAATTGCTGTTTTCTGCTGTCCGCAAATATCGCTTTATGAAGTCAGATAACGCTTTCAGTCATGGGTTCGCCATGCCTTGAAAGCGTTTATTTATTTTCCAGCGGCAGAGTTATAAAAATGAAGGGGTCATGTTATGAATGTTACAAAGCGAGCCAGAACTTGCAGGGGTCTGGCAATTCTAATGACGATGCTTCTGCTGACGGCATTGCTGTCTCTTTCGGCAAGCGCAGCAGAAACAGTAAGCCAGCATGAGCGTGTGAGGGTTGGCTTTTTTGCAATGGACGGCTATCACATGATGGACGAGGACGGAAACCGCAGCGGTTATGGCTACGATTTTCTCCGCTTGATGGCGCGCTACTGGGATGTAGACTATGAATACGTCGGCTATGACAAAAGCTGGGAAGAAATGCAGCAGATGCTGATCGACGGCGAGATCGACATGGTAACTTCTGCCCGCAGAACGCCTGAGCGCGAAGAATTATTTGATTTTTCCCGTCCGATCGGAACCAACAATGGTATCCTGACTGTCCGCAGCGATAATAGCACCATCGTTGAGGGAAAGTATAGTACCTACGATGGGATGCGTGTTGCACTCCTGCGCGGAAACTCCCGGAACGATGAATTTGCGGAGTATGCACGAACCAAAGGCTTCACTTACAAATCGGTCTATTTCGATTCGGCTGAGGAGATAGCAGAGGCACTTCAGAATGGAACGGTTGATGCCATTGTCACCAGTTCCCTGCGCAAAATGAACAATGAGCGCATCCTTGAAAAATTCGGCAGCAGTGATTTTTATGTGATTGTCAAAAAAGGAAACACTGAACTTCTGAATAAGATAAATTATGCGATCGATCAGATGAACGCTGCCGAAGGCAGCTGGAAAACGACCCTCTATAACAAAAACTACGAAACTACCGATACCAAAAATCTGGAGTACACGGAAGAAGAAAAGCGTATCATTGCCCAATATTCCAAGGAAAATCCCCTTCATGTTCTGTGCGACCCGACCCGGTATCCCTATTCCTATACAGAAAATGGCGAAGTAAAGGGCATTCTCCCGGACTATTTTCGGAAGATAGCAGACTATGCAGGACTCTCGTATGAGTTTCTTGTTCCTGCGACCAGAGATGAGTATATCGCATATCAAAGCAATAAGGATGCGGTAAACATCAGTATTGATGCACGATTGGATACGGATAATTACGCAGAGACCAAAGAATGGGGATTGACCGCTCCCTATATCACGATGCGAATGGCAAGAGTGACGCGGAGAGACTTTGATGGGAAGATCCATGTTGTCACCACAGTCAATCAGACCGCATCCACATCGATCGAAGATGTGCTGGCACCCGGTGCGGAAAAACTGATGTGCAGTACCCGTCAGGAGATGATGGAAGCTGTCCGCAATGGCAAAGCGGATGCAGCCTTTGTCTACTATTACATGGCACAGGCATTCGTCAACAGCGACACAACAGGTACAATGACCTACACGCTGCTGGAACAACCCACATTCAGTTACCGCATGGTGGTTTCCTCTACGGAAAACCATGCGCTGGCAGGTATCCTGACAAAAGCAATGTACGCAATGCCGGATAATCTTGTTGAAGACCTTGCAACACAGTACACCACTTATAAAGCAACGAATCTGACACTTGCAGATATGATCCGTCTGCATCCGGTCACGGTTGTCGCCATCATCGTATTTATCTCGTGGATGGCGGTCACGCTGATCGTTATTTTGAACCGCTTGCAAACACGCAGAAAATTACAGCTTGCAGCCCAGCAGAAAGCGAAAGAAATGGCTGTCCTTGCAGAGCAGGCGCAAGCAGCCAGCAAAGCCAAAAGCACATTCCTTTCCAATATGTCCCACGACATCCGCACCCCCATGAACGCCATCATCGGCTTTACAAATATCGCATTGCATCAGGATTCTGTGCCGGAAATGCACAGCTGTCTGAAGAAGATCGAGGAAAGCTCAGATCATCTGCTGTCCCTACTGAATGATGTGCTGGATCTGAGCCGCATCGAGAGCGGAAAGGTGGAGTTTTCCCCTGTTCCGGCGAATATCACCGCAGTTACAGACAGTGTGATCGAGATCGTGAAGGGGATGCTTCTGAACCGGGAACTGAACTTTGAAGTGCATCGTGAACCGCTGCAAAATCCCTATGTCATGACGGAACCCGTCCGTATCCGGGAAATTCTGGTCAATATCCTGAACAATGCCGTGAAATTTACCAAGGATGGCGGCACCATCCGTTTTGATGCAGGCAACCGTCCGGGAGCCGATGCACAGCACATCGTGATTTGCTATCGGATCAAAGATACCGGCATCGGTATGAGCGAAGAGTTCCAGAAAAAAATCTTTGACGAATTTGCGCAGGAAGAAAATGGCGTACGGACACAGTATAAGGGCACGGGTCTGGGAATGCCCATCTCAAAGAAGTATATTGAACTGATGGGTGGCACGATCACAGTAGACAGCCGGAAGGGCGTCGGTACGACCTTTACCGTAGAGATTCCCATGGAACTGACAAATGCTGAGAAAGTCGAAAAAACAAAGCCGTTTGTACAGCACAATGACCTGAAGGGGATCAAGGTGCTTCTGGCAGAAGATAATGATCTGAACGCCGAACTTGCCACGATTCTGTTGGAAGATTTGGGAATGACAGTAACGCGTGCAGCAGATGGGCAGGAAGTTGTTGATCTGTTCGCAGAGCATCCGGCGGGCACTTATGATATTATCCTGATGGACATTATGATGCCTAAAATGGATGGACATCAGGCGGCAAAGGCGATCCGTGCAATGTATGCTGACCGCCCGGATGCAGAAGAGATTCCCATCATCGCATTGTCGGCAAATGCTTTTTCGGAGGATGTTCAGGCATCTCTGGACGCAGGCATGAACGGTCATGTTTCCAAGCCTCTTAACATGGAAGAAGTAACCAAAGTTATTGAGCGTAACTTGAACAGGCCGTAACTCCAGCGGATTATAGCAGTTTGCGTTTTTAATGCACAAGCAACATCCGCAAACTGCATATCGCAAAGATGCCGTTTTGATTGGCACTATTTTTGAAAATTGCGATAATACCTACATATTTCCCCCAAGCGGGCGACCACAAAAAGGTTGCCCGCTATTTTTATACCCTGAAAACGAAAGAAGGAGGCCAAAATGTAGTACAAATCTTATGCGCAATTTTCGTATATTGGGTTAATTCTTTGCTTCCAAATGTAATGGGAGTGATGAAATACATCGGAGCAGCTTATATCCTGTGGCTTGCGGCAGGGTAAAAGCGTTCCATAGAAAACAAGTGCTCTTTACGAGAAAAAAGCCTTGAAACGCTTTTGTTATAATGTTACAATATATACCATATAATAGTATATCTATATATTCAAAAAAGCTACTGACAGCAGAACGAGAATGATATTGCAAGCACCTTCCTGAAATCGGTGAAGTGA
>ERZ840517.3522-NODE-3522-length-11952-cov-2.783895_pt1 | contig 11952 bp, 9 predicted proteins | sample MGYA00519876_ERZ840517 | MGnify/ENA primary metagenome ERZ840517 (study PRJEB31850, sample SAMEA3708882) | human gut metagenome | biome: human gut; feature: human-associated habitat; material: faeces | place: China | collected 2014 ... | reverse complement strand
CTCAACATCTTAGGCAACCATCCGGAATGGATTCCGGAAATCCCACAAGACACGATTCTCACTCCGCATCCAAAAGAATTGGAAAACCTCGTGGGAGCGTGTACCGACAGTTACGACCGTATGGCTAAAGCCCGCGAGCTATCCATCAAAATGCAGTTATATGTCATCGTGAAAGGACACAACAGCATGATTTGTACACCGACAGGACGCGTTATCATCAATCCCACGGGCAACGCAGGCATGGCCACGGCCGGAAGCGGTGATGTGCTGACCGGTATCCTTACGGCTTTACTGGCACGGGGATATACGGCCAATGAAGCTTGCCAGTTGGGTACCTATCTCCACGGCTTGGCCGGCGACATCGCACGCGAAAGGTTAGGCGAAGAAAGCATGATTGCTAGCGACATCATCGACGCACTCCCCGAAGCCTTTAAGAAATTAAAAGAATAAACACTGATAAAAATAAAGTTTATGAAAGCAAGAACCCTGTTATGCGGACTGGCGCTTTGCACACTCGGTGCCGTCGCACAAACCGAAGTAAGCCCGTACGTACCCGGTGCCACGGTGGAGGGCGTAACCTATTACTTGCCCCGTACAGCCCTTCGTTTGGTCGTCGTGGCTGAAAAGCAAGTCTATACCCCCGGAGAATTCAGCAAATATGCTGACCGCTATCTCCGTTTATCCCAAATAATTCAGGAACCTTACACGAAGTGGAGTATAAAAAGTATAGATATGGTACCTTACGGAGTACCCGATCCTCAAAAAGTTTACAGCATACAGCTTAAAAAGAGAACCGTAGCCCCGTTGGTAGGCCTCACTTCCGAAGGCATCCTCCTGTCCATCAATACCGACGGGGAAGAGGAACCGTTGCCGGCCATACCGAAAGGAAATGATGCTCCTAAAAGACTCAATCCCAGAGATTACATGAACCAGGAAATCCTTTCAGCCGGAAGCAATGCCAAAATAGCCGAGCTGACGGCCGAAGAAATCTACGATATCCGGGACAGCCGCACGGCATTGATTAAGGGCGAAGCGGACAACATGCCGAAGGACGGCGCCCAACTCAAATTGATGCTCGACCAATTGACGATGCAGGAAACCGCTCTTACACAACTGTTCAAAGGCACAGTGGACACCAGTACGGAGGTTTTCACCATAGAACTCACACCTGCGGAATTCACAGACCGTATGGTGCTGTTCCGTTTCTCGGAAAAACTGGGCGTAGTGGATAATGACGATTTATCCGGAGAACCGGTCTACCTCTCTTTGAAAAACATGAATACCCTCCCCCAACCCGTCGTGGACGAAAAGGCTGCCAAAAAGAAAGGTAAGATGGAAGAAGGAGTATATTATAATGTACCTGAACGAGTGGCGGTCAGCGTATTCAATGCTTCCAGAGAGTTCTGCAAAGGAGAGTTCCCCATGGGCCAATTCGGCAATGTAGAAATCCTGAGCAATGTGCTCTTCGACAAAAAGACCACCACACAAGTCACTTTCTACCCCAGCAACGGAGCTATCAAACAACTGACGGACAACGGCGAGGAAAATTGAAAACCTACTAAACATGCAATAAGCATGAAAAAGGGCTGCCCGAAAGCAGCCCTTTAACTTTTATACGCCGTACGACCGGATTACAACTTGTTGTCAGAACCCAAAACGTTGACAATCTTGTGCTCGTACAATTTCTTCATGTTGTCGCGAGCCGGACCCAAATATTTACGAGGGTCGAACTCTGCCGGCTTCTCAGCAAATACCTTGCGAACGGCAGCCGTCATAGCCAGACGAGAGTCTGAGTCGATATTGATCTTGCAAACCGCACTCTTGGCAGCCTTACGCAATTCGTCTTCGGGGATACCGATAGCTGCTTCCAACTTGCCACCGTATTTGTTGATGGTATCTACTTCTTCCTGAGGAACAGATGAAGAACCGTGCAGAACAATGGGGAAGCCCGGAAGTTCCTTCATTACACCGTCCAATACGTCGAATGCCAAAGGAGGAGGAACCAAACGGCCTGTAGCGGGGTCAACATGGCACTGTTCGGGTTTGAACTTATATGCACCGTGAGAAGTACCGATAGAAATAGCCAAAGAATCGCAACCGGTCTTGGTTACGAAGTCAACCACTTCTTCAGGACGAGTGTAAGTATGATGTTCAGCCACAACGTCGTCTTCTACTCCGGCCAACACGCCCAACTCACCTTCTACAGTTACGTCGAACTGATGGGCATATTCAACAACTTTCTTCGTCAAAGCCACGTTCTCGTCATACGGAAGGTGAGAACCGTCGATCATCACAGAAGAGAAACCTGAATCGATACAGCTCTTGCAAGTCTCGAAAGAATCACCGTGGTCAAGGTGCAACACGATTTGGGGATTGGCGCAACCCAATTCCTTTGCATATTCAACAGCACCCTGAGCCATATAGCGCAACAATGTAGCGTTGGCATACTGACGGGCACCCTTAGAAACCTGAAGAATCACCGGAGACTTGGTCTCTACGGCTGCTTGAATGATAGCCTGCATCTGCTCCATGTTGTTGAAGTTGAAAGCAGGAATGGCATAACCGCCATTAATGGCTTTTTTGAACATCTCTCTGGTGTTCACCAAGCCTAAGTCTTTGTAATTAACCATATCTTTATAATTTATAAAAAGAACAATTCATTTCACTCTTTTTGGTAGGGCAAAGATAGACATTTTTCTTCAAATCCATACCTACCGCCTGTATCTTTTAAGCAAAAAAAATCCCCCGAAGCGTATTTTACCGTTTCGAGGGAGTGCTTGCAGTGTCATTTCATCTCTTTCACCAAATATACCACAACCGGAAGGTGGTCGCTATAACCGTTCAACCACACTCCACCGGCATGCGTACGCTTGGTATTGCCTTTGTATCGCCCTTCGGTTTGGAACAGGTAATTACGCGAGAATATCTCATGCTTAAAGAACTTCAAGGTCGAATAATCCTTCTTGCCGTCCAAATTCAATAAATTGGGAGTCATTACGATTTGGTCGAAAAGATTCCACTTGCCGTCGTACATCAACGTGCCCCGTCCTTCTTTAGTTAGCACATTCCACCAAGGATTATACAAATCGGACTCGCCCACATCTTTCATTTCGCGTTTGGCTCCCAAAGCTTTCGCCATACTCGGACTGAAAGGATCGTCGTTCATATCCCCCATCACAATGATTTTCATTCCCGGGTTTGCCTTGCTGATACTGTCTTTCAACATACGGACCTGTTTCCCGGCACGCTCCCTATAATATGAAACCGCAGCACGGCTGGGCCAATGGCATACGATAAAGGCCACGTCATCTCCCGCCAGTTTTCCTTGTACGGTCAGGAATCCACGCGTATGATAGGCACTGTCCTTTGCCTCATATATATAAGGTTGCAGGAACGACTTTTCCGGTGTAAAGAAACGGGGATTGTATATCAGCGCACAATCTACGCCACGTCGGTCCGGTCCCTCGATATGGACGAACTTCATTCCACGTGCCTTCAAAGGCGGTTGTTCCACCAAATCCTGCATCACACGGCTATTCTCAACCTCAGACACTCCGATGACAGATGCACCGACATTGGGCAACTTGTCCGTTCCCATCTCCGACAACACCGTGGCCATGTTCTTTAATTTGGAGAAATACTTCATTCCGTTCCATTTCATAGCCCCGTCCGGCAGATACTCGAAATCATTTTTCCCCTCGTCATGAATGGTGTCGAAAAGATTTTCCTGATTATAAAACCCAACCGCATACATGCCGAATTTCTTCTCTTGGGCACGAGCTGCCGTAAACAGCAACACGAACAAGCCCATAACCATAAACATTCGTTTCATAAGATGTTTTTTTAACGTTTTGTTAATTCTCTATTACAAATATGGCTTTTTTCGACAACCGAGCCAAAAAAAAATGGCAAAAAGTTAGTCCGGGATGGCTTTAATTTGAAAATTATGTGTTTCTTTGTAACAACAATACAATAAATCTACGAGATATGGGGAAAAAGACAACTTTGATTCTATCGGCATTCTTCGTGTCGGCCTTGCTCCACGCACAACAGGCAGATACTCTGGCCGTGCTCCAACAACGGGCACAGAACGAGAATGCGGACTTTTCGTTCACAGAATCGCAACTCAATGAAGATGACGATGCGGGCCAGACCGTCTCGGCCATCACAGGGGTCGGCAACGACCTGTATTTGTCTGAAGTGGGCTATCTATTCAGCCCCATGCGTTTCCGCCTGCGGGCCTATCAGAACTCCAACAACGACATGTTCATCAACGGCATCCAGTTCAATGATGCCGAGCGAGGCGTATTCAGTTACAGTTCTATCGGAGGACTGAACGACGCGACCCGTAATCGTGAAGGCTCCCCGTTTTTCCTAATGAACCAATTCGGCTATACGTCGGTGGGAGGAGCGGATAATATTAATGTACGGGCCGGACAATACGCCGCAGGCCACAAATTATCTTTGTCCGGAACCAATCGGAACTATCGTGCACGAGGCATGTACACCTACTCTTCGGGGCTGATGAGCAACGGATGGGCCTTCACGGGTTCTATCGGTTACCGTTGGGCCAATGAAGGATTCGTAGAAGGCACGTTCTACAATTCGTTCAGTTACTTGTTAGGGTTCGAGAAACGCTTCAACGACCGGCATAGTTTGAGTTTCACGACCTGGGGTTCTCCCACTGAACGCGCCCAACAGGGTTCTTCCACAGAAGAAGCTTACTGGTTGGCCAACGACCATTACTACAACCCGAACTGGGGTTACCAAAACGGTGAAAAGCGTAATGCACGTGTGGTAAATTCTTTCGAACCGACGGCGATTGTCACTTGGGATTTCGACATCAACGAACGAACCAAGCTGTCTACATCGTTCTCCGGAAAATACAGCATGTACGCCAGCAGCGCTTTGGGATGGAGCGGAAATGCCGCCGACCCGCGTCCGGATTACTACAAAAAGTTACCGAGCGGACAAATCAGCGGCAACGTATTCAACCAACCGTTGAGCGACGAGGATGTGGAAACTTGGCAGAACGCATACAATTACTGGACGAGCGCAAAGTCCCACCGCCAACTCGATTGGGATGCCATGTACTTTGCCAACGCCCAGCAAAACACGTTAGGGGGCGAAGCCTTATACTACGTAGAAAACCGTCATAACGACCAAATGGCCTTCAACTTCGGTTCCACCCTGAAACGCGACATGGAAAAGTACGGCAATATCACAGCCGGGTTAAATGTCAGTACCACCAAAGGCATGCACTACAAAACGATGAAAGATTTGTTGGGTGCCAACAAATACACGGACGTAGACAAATTCTCCGTGCGCGACTATGGTTACAATTCCAGCATGATTCAAAACGATTTGGACAATCCTAATCGCCTGATCGGTGAAGACGACAAGTTCGGCTACGACTATAATATATTCGTCAACAAAGCCAACGTCTGGGCCAACTACCAATTCGACAAGAGTTTCTACAGCTTGTTCTTTGCCGGACGTTTGGGCGGAACGACCATGGAACGCGAAGGTTTGATGCGCAACGGCCGTGCGGCCAACAACTCAAAAGGCAAGAGCGGCACAGCCAAATTCTTGGAAAGCGGAGCCAAGGCCGGGGCAACGTTCCGTATCGGAGGCAAACACGTGTTCAACGTCGGGCTTGGATATGAAGAAAATGCACCGTTGCCTTACAATGCATTCATCGCCCCCCGTTTGAAGAACGACTTCGCCACGGACCTCACCAACGAAGAAGTAATGACAGCCGAAGCCAGCTATGCGTTCAACGGTCCCATCTTCGCTTTCAAAGTCAGCGGCTACTACACGCGTTTCAACAATGTGACCGAACTCGACCAGTTCTACAACGACCAGGAGTCGCGCTACACTTACCTGTCGATGACCGGAGTCGAGAAAGAATATATGGGAGTAGAACTGGCTGCCAGCGTAAAACTCACGTCAAACCTGACCCTGAAAGCGTTGGGCACATTCAACAACGCCGAATATGTGAACAACCCGAACGCCAATCTGACTTACGAAAACGAAAGCGAGACTAAGCAAGATGTCGTGTATATCGACGGAATGAAAGAAAGCGGAACTCCGCTCTCTGCCTACAGTCTCGGACTGGACTACAATGTGAAAGGCTGGTTCTTCAGTATCAACGGTAACTACTACCACCGCGGATTCATCGACTTCTCTACTTACCGCAGATTAGGTAATGTGTTGGGCATAAAACCAGGAAATAACGGTACAGTAAACGATCACGGAAACCCTGTTACGGCCATCATCCCCGGACAGGAAGAGTTCGATGGCGGTTTCATGCTCGACCTTTCCATCGGCAAATACATCCGCCTGCAAAAGGGCCGCTCTCTGAGCATCAACCTGACGCTGAACAACGTGACCAACAATACGGACATGAAAACCGGAGGATACGAACAGAACCGCGACGATAATTATGACGATGGCCGCGATCGTCCTTACCAGTTCTCACGCCACTCTAAATATTACTATGCACAAGGACTCAACGGTTTCCTCAACGTAGGATTCCGCTTCTAACCTTTTAAAATGAACTTGAATATGAAAAATATTAAATTATTGCTCGTCTCCATGTTGGCGGCCGTCTTCTCCGGCTGTATGGACCACCATGACGACCCGACTAATTATACATACGGCAATCCCGCTGTAGGAGAAGCCAATACGACTATCGCTGACTTAAAGACAAAGTATGCCGGCATAGTCAGCAGCAACAAAGCGGAAGAAGTACAAGAGAATCTGGTCATCTCCGGTGTGGTGGTAGGCGATGACGAATCCGGTAACATCTACAAGAACCTGTACGTCAACGACGGAAGCGGTACTTTAGTTGTGGGCATAAACGCCACCGGACTGTATGCGTTCTTGCCCGTAGGACAAAAAATAGCCATCAACTGCAAAGGGCTTTATGTAGGCGGCTACGGCTCCATGGCCCAGTTGGGTGCCTTGTACCAAGGCAAGATAGGCCGCATGCCGGAATACACATGGAAGGACCATGTCAAAGTCATCGGCCAACCAGACCTATCTTACCCCGAACTGGTTCCTATGGAAATCGACGAAGCCTGGCTTTCTTCGGCCAATAAAGCCGACGCTGCATTCTTTGTCAAGATCAACGATGCGGAATTTGTAGAAGCCGACGGACTGACCCAATATGCTCCGGAAGCAGAAGGCGACGGAGGAAACGGTGTAAACCGTACCCTCAAAGTCGGAAACACCAACATTCCTTTCCGCACCAGCACTTACGCCAACTTCGCCACGAATTACATGAAGATGGGAAAAGTGGACGTCACGGGATTACTCACCCAATATAACGGCGAATGGCAACTCACCGTACGCACTTCAAGAGACATTCAATAAAAAGCATTCACCAACAAAAACGAAACAATATGAAAACCAAAAGTTTTATCAGCTTATTATGCCTGACATTAGGCGTGTTCCTGTTCCAGGCATGTAACGACGTCCCTGCTCCTTACGACATACCGGGCAAGGGAGATGCCAACAGCATATATGGAACCGGTTCCAAAGAATCTCCCTACACCATCAAGGGGGCTGCATTGAACCAAAACGGCGGTTACGCGTGGGTAAAAGCCTATATCGTAGGTTACATCCCGACTGGCGACAATACTTCTTCCACGATTTCCGACATCGTATTCGGAACAGAAGGAGCCGGCACTACCAACATCGTGATTGCCACTTCGGGCGACAGCAAGGACATCAACAACTGTATGGCCGTACAGCTCCCGAGCGGCGACGTACGTAACGCACTCAACCTGCAAGCTCATCCGGAAAACTTAGGCAAGGAAGTCATGCTCTATGGCACCATGGAGAAGTACTTCGGCAGCGCCGGGGTGAAAACCGTTACTGCCGCCATCCTTGACGGACAGGAGATAGGTGATGTCCCTGAAGAGCCGGGAGACGCCATCTTCAGTGAAACGTTCGCAGAGGGTATGGGTGAATTTACAATTAATAACGTCAACGTACCGTCTGAAATGGGTAGCGAAGTGTGGACCTTCGACAGTTACAAATACATGAAAGCCACATCGTACATCAACAGTGTAAACTATGCCGCCGAAAGTTGGTTGGTATCTCCTGCTATCAACTTGACGCAAGCTTCGGCTGCCACTTTGACTTTTGATTATTGTGCCCGTTATTTCAACGACTTGGAAAACAACATGACCGTATGGATTACGGAAGCATCCAATGAAAACTGGCAAAAACTTCCTGTAGAAATCAAAGATTGCAGTGATTGGAACTTTGTTGATTCTAAAGACATCGACCTGAACGCCTACAAAGGCAAGAGCATCAAGCTTGCTTTCGTCTACAACTGCACGGACAAAGCCGGTACATTTGAATTGAAAAATATTCTGGTTGAAGAGCGTAATGCCCAAGCCGACCAACCCATCACAGGAGAAAACCTCCTCAAAAACGGTGGCTTTGAAACTTGGGAAAACGGTGTGGCCACAGGTTGGAAGTCAAGCAACAGTGCAGGAAATGCCACCGTTACCCAATCTACCGACGCCCATGCAGGAAGTTATTCAGCCATGATAGAAGGATCAACCGATGCGAACAAGCGTCTGGGCAGCACGGAAATAACCTTGAAAGCCGGCACGTATGCTATCAAAGCCTACTTCAAAGCCGTAGATGCCAACGCCAGCATACGTTTAGGCTACGCTGTAAACGAAGCTGACGGAAGCATTGCCGGAGGAGATAGTTACAAATATGGAGCATACGTTAATGACATTACCAAAGATACATGGGTAGAAGCCACCCACGAATTCACATTGGAGGCAAATACCACAGTAAACTTGGTGGTCATGGTCGGCAAGAATCCTGGACAAAGCGTCCTCATAGACGATTTCTCCTTGCAAACTAACGACGGGGGAATCATCGAAGGAGGCAATCCGGAACAACCGGAAGAACCGGGAGATGCCATCCTCTCTGAAACCTTCGCCAACGGCTTCGGCGTGTTCACCCCACAAGACATAACCGGCACACAAGCATGGTATGCAGACACCCAATACCACTACGTAAAAATGTCGGCTTACCAACAAGGCAGCACTTACGACAACGAAGACTGGTTGGTTTCTCCGGCTGTCGACTTGAGCAAATCTCGCACATTGGCCTTTGAACAGGCTTTCGGCCCGGCCAACAAAGACATGAGCAATGCCGCAGAGATTTACACCTTGTGGGTTTCTGACAACTATTCCGGCGATGTGGCTACAGCCACATGGACACAAGTTGCCATCGAATATCCTTCTGAATCGGGTTGGACTTTCGTGCCGACATCCGTCACCCTTCCGGCTACCGGAAAAAATGCACATTTCGCTTTCAAATACAAGAATACAGCGAGTGATGCAACCCTGACTTGGGAAATCAAAAACCTGACCGTGAAATAAAGATTGGCGAACTATCATAGAACATAATAACAGAATAAGGATACGCCTGCACGGGCGTGTCCTTATTTGTATACAAGATTCATCCGTATGAAGAAAAAGACTTTATTCCTCTGCCTTTTGGCTCTATCGTCCACCTTTACCGCCTGCAACGACGACTCTTCCGATGGAGCCTCGGGCGACACCACGAACCAAAACGCCAACCCTTCGGTCATCCCCAATGCAGCCAATCTCGAGATGCCGAGGTTGGACGACCAGACAGGCGACATTTATTCCCATTACGTGACCTACAATGGTACGCGAGTATTGAACTACACCGTAGATTGGCATAAAGAAAAAAAGCATTCACGTTGGGTGGCTTTCATTTTTACCAATACAACGGCGGGCACTTCCTGGAACCGCAACAACTGGAAAGGCACAGAATGGAACGGCACCGTATGGGAGGGGGATCCCTTCCAAGCCGACCCGGATATTCCGGCCGGAGAGCGCACGGAACTGGAAGACTACCGGGGAAGCGGCTACAACCGGGGGCACCTTTGCGCCTCGGCCGACCGGCTGTTCTCCAAAGATGCCAACGGGCAAACCTTTTACCTGTCTAACATGAGTCCGCAAATGGGACGGTTCAACCAGGACGACTGGGTGGACTTGGAAGGTCAGGTACAAAACTGGGGGCGCAACAGTTCCTTTCGTGACACGCTCTTCGTCGTGAAAGGCGGCACGATTCTCGACGGCCAGATTAAAGCATACACCCGAAGCGGAATGCCCGTCCCGAAGTATTATTTCATGGCCTTGCTTTGCAAGAAATACGCAGGTGGACAAAACACTTACAAGGCCATCGGATTTTGGGTGGAACACAAGTCGTATGGCGGTAACCCCGACCTGCGTAGTTGGGCCGTAAGCATCGACGAACTGGAAGAGAAAACGGGCATCGACTTCTTCTGCAACCTGCCCGATCGGATAGAGACACCTGTAGAACAAACTTATAATATAGAAAGTTGGAACGGATTATAGCCGAAAATATTCCGCAGAAAGTTTGGTGGTTCTGAATAAAAGGCTTAACTTTGCACCTCGTAAATCAGACCATTACACATATAGTTACCAACTATAAGTTGAACTGACAAAAAATTATAAGACAATGAAGAAAGATATCCATCCTGAGAATTATCGTCCCGTAGTGTTCAAAGACATGAGCAACGGCGACATGTTCCTTTCACGTTCTACTTGCAAAACGAGCGAGACCATAGAATTTGAAGGCGAAACCTATCCGGTAGTGAAAATTGAAATTTCCAGTAGCTCTCACCCTTTCTACACAGGCAAGAGCAAGTTGGTGGACACGGCAGGTCGCGTAGACAAGTTCATGAGCCGCTACGGAAAGAGCCGCAAATAAATCGGGATTCCATATTTTATCGAAAAGATAAAAAACGGTGTGGTGACAACAGTTTCCACACCGTTTTCTTTTGCACAAAAAGGAGACACACCGCAGAATGAAGTCGCATTTTTTCGCCATTTCCTACCCCTGAGGAATAGGCTTCAAAAGACCGTGATTCCATTCTGCGCCAAATGAAAAATCAATCACAGCAGAACGAAAAATCAATCACAGCCAAACAATTTTCCGTTTGGCGCAGATTTTTCCTAAAAGATATAATCAGCTAAAATACAATATTTTAATCTTCAACTCGTACAAACCGCTTACCTTGCCACCCATACACGACAGGACGTAAAACTTTCTTCATACGCTCCGCCTCATCCTTATCCACCTCGCCGGGCTGCAAAACAAAAGTCAGCCGCATATCGTCCGGTTGCAGGGAAGCCGTCACAAAGCGCATGTCCTGCAAATGCTGCAGACGTGCCACTTCCTCCTTGTCCACCGAATCGTTCGTTTCCCAAAAATCGGCATACACCGGACGGGACATCCATTTCTCTTCGGGCAATGTTTCCCAATCCGGTGTGTAAAGGGCTACCTTCGTCTCTGCCATCGGTCCGGAATAAGTACGTGCCACACAAATATAATACAACGTGTCCTCCGACGGCAAAAGCTTCATCTCCACCCGGCAATTCTTTGTCAGCTGCAATTCGAGATAGTCCACCGTGAGAGCTTTGGCGGCCATGGTGTTCTCGATGAAGTCGATACAATCCAAACGGTTATTTTTCGTCATGATGCCCAACACGCTGTCGGGCATGGCGGCAAACACGTCGCGCATCTTCTGTGCCTGAAGAGCCTGGCCCAATGCCAACGTTATGACAAGAGGTAAAAAACGTTTCATATATCCATTTTATTTTACGGGCACAAACTTAGTCATTTTTATCGACATTCCGCGCCTCGCACCTTATTAATAACATCTCTTCACGTTAACGGGAACCCAAATAAAGGAACACCATCCCGAGCAAGACCAACACCAAGTCCACGGCCTTGCTCTGCAAGTTCTTCTCGCGGAAAACCATGGCTCCGAAAAGGAACGAAACGATTACACTGCCGCGGCGTACCATGGAGACAATGGAAATCATGGCACCGTCCAGGCTGAGTGCATAAAAGTAAACG
>ERZ840517.3512-NODE-3512-length-11988-cov-2.467108_pt1 | contig 11988 bp, 6 predicted proteins | sample MGYA00519876_ERZ840517 | MGnify/ENA primary metagenome ERZ840517 (study PRJEB31850, sample SAMEA3708882) | human gut metagenome | biome: human gut; feature: human-associated habitat; material: faeces | place: China | collected 2014 ... | reverse complement strand
TTTAGCCGCCGTAGGGCTCCCACTTTCCGCGATTGAGCTTCATGTAGTCCCGGCCCTTGTATTCGAGGACGGCCGCCTGGCCGTTTTCCGAGACCATGTGCGTGGTCGGGAGGTCCTTCACGAGGTTTTCGAGCGGAACGGCTCCCTTCGAATTCGAGAAGAAGTTCGTCTCGATCGTGCGCCCGATGAGGGTGCTGAGCGCGAGGTAGCTCGAATTCCCCGTCACGTGGATCTGTTCCTTCGGGAGGTTCTTGAGACCCACGAACTTCACGAGGACGGGCACCTGCGTGATGCGGCGCGTCGGAATGTCTCGAAGACGCGGCGTCTGGATGCGGTCGCCCCGCACGGCCGCGCCGTGTTCGGGAACGACGATGAGCATCACCTTGCGCTTCCCGCGCTCGAGCTCGTTGATGAAGGTGTTGAGCGAATCGAGGAAGGTCTTCGCGCGCGGCTCAAAGGCTTCCCAGCGGCTGTGCAGAGGCAGGCGGTTTCCGTCGTGGAGCGCGATGAAGTTGAAGAGCGACACCGAGCGGACGTCCTTGTCGCGCGTCATCACGCGGTTCCAGTGGCGCAGTACCGCGAGCGTGTCGGCGATCTCTTCGTTGTTGAAGGACATGTACTTGAGCGGGAACTTCCGCTGCTCGAAGGTGGCCGTCAACCCGGCCTGCGTGCGCATCGTGTTGAGGTAGTTGTCGTACGCGCCGCTGTGGTCGAGGAAGAGATGCTGCTTGAAGCCCAGAGCGTCCAGACGGTTCATGATCTCGCAGTCCGGGCGGCGCGCGTCGTAGAGCGCGTCGTGCGAGGGCTGACCGCAGGCGCCCGTCAAAAGGCGAAGCGCGGCCGGGCCCGAATACGAGGTCGCCGAATTGAACTTGTCGAACCGGATGTTGAAGCGCGAGAAGACGCGGTGGTTCTGCAGGTTCGAGGCTTCGAGGTCGTCGTTCGAGAGCGAGCAGATGTTGAGGATGATGATGTCAAAGGGCGTGTCCTTCGCGGAGATCCCCGTGGGCAGCTGCGCGACGCGGTCCTTTTCGTAGTCGAGGAAGGCCTTGTACCAGGTGTCCACTTCCTCGGCCGACACGACGGCGTCGGTCGTGGTCGCGGCGTTCGCGAGGTTGAGGATCTCTTCGTTCGTCTTCGGGGTGTCGGCCGCGACTGCGGGCACCGCGCGCACCGGGGCTGTGGGCGCCGTAAAGAAGGGCTGCACGATGAGGAAGACGAGATAGAGCGCCGTGATCGTCGTGACGCGCACGAAGTCCCGCAGGAGATAGTAGGCAAGGAGAATCACGAAGCCCCAGCCCACCATGCGGAAGTTGATGAAGTCCCAGGCGAGCTGCACGACGTAGTTCACGGAAAAGCCCGTGATCCCCGACTTGTTGGCGAGGATCGAGTCGATCCCGGGGAGCCAGCTCTCCGACCAGAGAAGGGCCGTGCCGAGGACGAGCGCAATGAGCGCGTGCAGGCGATGAAGCCACTTCCCGCGGATCGGAATGAGAAGGAAGAGGAAGAACGCCGCGTTCAAAAGGAGGTCGAGGCGCAGATAGCCCGTGTAGGCGAGCGCGAACTTCCCGATGAAGTAGACAGATGCCGAGCCCGAAGTAGGCGGGCGTCGGCACGGCGGTTTTCTGCGAAGCGGTCACTTATTGGCTCCTTCCGCGGCGGGCGTCTCGACGGCGGGCGCGGCCGGGGTTTCAGACGGGGCGGAGGAGGCCGCCCGGGCGGGTGCACGAACCTCCTGAGCGGCCGGAGCGGACTCGGCCTTTTCATCCCCCTTCGCCGCGGGGGCTTCCTGCTTTTCGGCGGATTCGGGCTTCGCCTCGGAGTTGCCTTCGGACTCGGCTTCCGACTTGGCCTCGGACTTTTCGTCCTTCTTGGCTTCGGTCGTCGCGGCCGGCTTCTTCGCGGGTTCGGCAGGTTCCAGAGCTTCCGACGCCTCCCGGTCGTCGGCCTCCTCGGCCTTCTTTTCGGGAGCGGGAAGGGGCTTGGCGTCCACCGCCGCGCGCGAAACGACGAGCTTGCCTTCGCGGTCGAAGCGGAAGAGGCCCGCGTCAAAGCCCGCGCCGTAGAGCATCAGGACGTTGCGGTAGTAGTTTTCGCCGATGATGGGTTCGGCCTGAATGACGGTGCGCAGAAGATCGGCCGTCTTGGAATTCCCGAGCATTTCGAGAACGCAGGCGCCGAAGCCCGCGTTGCCGGCGCGGTTCGCTTTGCCCGTGAGAATCTCCACCTTCTCGGGCGGCATGTTCATTTCTTCGGTGAGGCGGCGCATCGGGTCGAAGTGCTTCATGAGGACGCCGTAGGAGGGATCCGACGGATCCGTCATGGCGGCCCAGAGATAGACGCGGATCGCGTTGTAGCTTCCGAGCGTGTAGTCTTCGCCTTCGGGGGCGATGAGCTTTCCGGCCTTGTCAATCTTCGCCCAGTCGGGGGAGAAGCCCGCGGGGGCCGTGCGCACGAGCGCGCGGATCGTCCCTTCGGCGACCTCCTTCCAGTAGGGGTCGACGAGCGCCAGGCGGCGCAGGATGAAGACCGGGTAGTAGCTCGGGTTGAGCGTCACGTGGGTCGGGTGGTCAAAGCCGCTTCCGCCCGGAAGGAGGACCTTGCCGAGGTTCGGAATGTCGCGCACGTCGCGCTTGAGGCCCTCCATCATCGCGCGGGCCTTTTCTTCGTAGGCGGGCTCGTTCCAGAGACGTGCGGCTTCGAGAAGGTCGTAGGCGATCCAGAGGTCGGAGTCGGTGGCGTTGTTCGTGTCGATGATGCCCCAGCCGTTTCCGGTCTTCCCCCAAAGCCACGAGGGAAGATTCTTCGTGATGTCGCCCTTGCTCAGATTCTTTTCGGTCCACTCGAGGAGCTTCGCGAAGGTTTCCCGGTCGTCGGCGACGAGCGCGAAGAACATGGCGTAGGACTGCCCTTCGCTCGTCGTGATGGAGCGTTTGTCGCTGTAGTCGATCACACGGAAGTTCTTGTCGATGTTGACCGTCTTGAAGCTGTCCCACATCGGCCAGGCCGCGGCGCGGTCCGCCATCGAGAGGAGGGCCGTCATGGCGCCCGCGAGAAGAAGAGGAGTGAGATGCGATTTCATGGTTTTCGTCCGGACGGGCCTTCGCGCGGGAAGGCTCCGTTCTCTAAAAAGTTTCGGGTGCCGGCGGAAGGTCCCGCCGGCCAAAGAACGTTCGGAGGTCAGTGGGCGCCCTGCGAGCGGCCGCGGATCCAGCGGCGCATGAAGAGGAAGATCCCCGCGCCCGCGACGACCGCGGCAAGGAGCGCGCAGAAGACGAGAACGAAGGGCCGGTCGGCAAGAGAGAGCCACACGCGGCGGAACCACGGCATGTCGCCCACCGTGTAGGTGGACGCGGGTTCAAAGCCGCGCAGTTCGTCTTCGCCCACGAAGACGATGCCGCCCTTCGCAAGCGCCAGGTCGCCCGGGTTCGCAAGGCGTCGGTTGAGAAGATGACCGCTCGCGCCGTCTTCGGCGAGAAGCGCCACGGCCGTGCGGGCGTTGTCGACGGGGGACTTCACGGAGACGATCGCGGCAAAACCCGTGGCGAGGCGTTCGGGTTCGGCAGCGCCTTCCGTCTTTTCGGCGGGCTTCGCAAACCACTTCGAGACGCCGTCGGCCAAAGCGGCGGCCGATTCCGGACTGATGTCCATCACGCCTTCGGGCATGGGGCCGACGATGAGCAGATCCTTCTCTTTGAGAGAGGCCGAATCTTCGGGATTCGCCACGGTGAGGTGCAGGGGCGCCACGCCCGTCGTCGCCGCCATGCGGCCGACGGCGTTCAAGAAGGTCGTGAGTTCAATCGGACGCGCGTCCTTACGGATGACCGCGGCCGTCCGACTCAGGTCCGCGTACATGGAGAAGGGGAAGGCTCCCTGCGTGAAGAGTCCGATCTCGGGGAGCTGCGCATAGTGGTACATCCCGGAGAATTCGATCATCGACGAGGGATCGATCTGCACCTGATGCGAGGTGAGGGTCGCCGCACGGCAGTTTTCGGGCGTGCCTTCGTTGGGGTTTTGCTGATAGCCCGCCTCAAAGGAGAGGTCGTTCACAAAACCGAGTCCCCTCTTATGCAGGGCGCCCGCCGTCACGGCCGGTCCTTCGGGGACGGGCAGATTCACGACGGCGGCGCCGCGGCTTTCTTCGTCGGAGAGGTTCTGACTGTCGGCGAGCGCGCCGTTTACGAGGGTGCGAAGCTGCGCGGCCTGACCCGTGACGGGCTTCGTGTAGCGGTAAAGAAGATTCAGAGTCGCCGACGAAGCGCTCGTGAGATAGGTGTCCGGAGCAAGTCGGAAGGCGACGTGAAGGGGCGGCAGCGTTTCACCGCGGGCCGTCAGCTGTTCGGGGTATTCGATGAGCTGGCTCAGGGGCACCGCGAAGTCGGTGTTCACCCAGTTGGGCGACACGTAGGCGGGAAGAGGATCGGCCGCCTTGAAGTCCTTGATCGCGGCGCGCGGTCCGATGAGGATGCGCCCCGTCGTCGCGAAGGCCTGCGCGGCCGTCACGAGGTCGGCGTCGGGCTTGCCCGCGACGACGAGCATCTTTTCATAGAGTCCGCCCGGGGCGTCGAGCATGAGAAGTTCCGGTCCTTCAAAGGGTGCCAGTTCCCGCAGAAACGCCGGACGATTTTCGTTCGTAGCGAAAACGACGAAGTGACCCTGGGCGGGAACTTCCGAGAAGTAGACCGGGAAGTCGGAGCCGCGCCAGGCGCTCGCCGCGGCGACGCGGCCCGTCACGATGGCGGCGGCGCGAAGGGCGTCCTTGGAAGGAGCCGAAGCGAAGACCACGGGGAGCGTCGTCGCCTTTTCGACCGAGGTGTCGACAAACGGCAACGGGAGCTGCGCGAGGTCGTTCGTCAAGCGCAGGTTCTGCTTTTCGAGCGTCAACTGGCTCGTCGGAGAAATGTCGAGCCAGAGCGCGCTGTTTCCTTCGTTTTCGCACACGATCGAGTAGTGCCCGACGAATTCGACGCTCAGCTGATTGCGCGTCTTCATGGACTTCGCGTTGAGCGCGACCGAGAGGCTCGTGGGCTTGCCGAGCATTTCCTTCGTGATCGCGGTGACGCCCTGAAGTTCTCCGTTGAGGTAGACGTTCAGCTGCGAGGTCCCGGGAATCAGCGAGGGAGAGGGCGTAAACGAGAGGTCGAGCGTCGCCTTCGAAACGATTTCGTCCGCGCGCACGCCGAAGTCGAAGTACTGCGTCGGCATCGCGCCCGTAAGCTTCACCGCGGTGGCGAGTCCTCCGGGGACGAGGCGGATGAGGTCGTGCGACTCGGTGACGGAGGCCGTCGCGTCGGTGCGCCACACGGGCGCGGGCGCGTCGGCGGCGAAGACCGGCTCGGCAAGACCGAGGGCGAGCGTAAGCGAGGCCGCGATCGTGGTGAGCGCGGCTCGGTGTGTACGGTGCTTTCTCGTAAGGAAGGACATCATGAAACCCTTTGGGTGGCGGCCTGACGCGGGATGCGCGGCAGGAGCGAAAGAAGAAAACGGATCAGTCGGCCGACGCGGCCGGGCAGGAATTCCAAAAGCGACTTGTAGCCGTAGAGCGCAATGCGGATGAGGCGCAGGAAGCCCGCGACGAAGCGGTCGTCGACCTCGCCTTCGGGGGGCTCGGCCCAAATGCCTTCGCGCGCGAAGGTGCAGCGGTTGAGCCGCACTTCTTCGGCGCGGTCGGCGAGAAGCACGCGCACTTCGAAGGCCTTGTCTTCCAAAAGCGTCACGCTCGTGCGGAAGACGTGCGCTTCGCCTCGGGTCGGAATTTCGACGAAGAGCTCGTCCCCTTCGGCGAGGTTCTTGAGCGCTTCGGGATCGACTTCGAAACGGAGGTGCTCCTGCGAGAATTCGCGAAGCCGCGCGGCGAACGCGTCGGAAAGCTTTTCCCCGCGTCCCACGCGGACGCCGACGTTGAGCGGCACGCGCGGGAGGCGGTGCTTCTGCACCTCTTCCACGGCGACCGCGGCCGATGCGCCGAGGACGACGAGGTTGTAGAGAATCCAGCCGAAGTTGATGAGGAGGGTCGAGACCTGCGGGTCGGCGGCGACGATCGTCTTGTAGATGCCGACGGCGAGCCCCGCGAGATTCAAGGCGATCAGAACGAGGATGGGCTTCGCGATTCCCCAGTCGACGTACTTCTTGTCGATCGTCATGCCCTTGGCCGTGACGTTGAACTTCCCTTTGTGCGGGAATATGAGGGCGACGGTCGTCGGAAGAAGGATGTACCAGGAGAGCACCGTTTCGTAGACGGCCCCGAGGAAGGGATAGCGGTAGCCCCGCTGCAGGATCTTGTTCGTGATGGCCGAGTGCACCATGTGCGGGATCACGTAGGCGAAGATGGCCGCGGCCGACGCGTAGATCACGTAGATGTCGGCGAACATGTAGGGCAAAGGCGCGGCGAGGAACACCAGGCGCGGAAGCCCGTGCAGGAAGTGCACCATTGCGTTGAAGAAACACAAACGCTGCGGAAGCGTGAGGCCCTTCCCCGTGAAGGGGTTGTCCAAGCGGAAGATCTGAATCATTCCTCGAGCCCAGCGGATGCGCTGGCCCACGTGGGCGGAGAGCGATTCGGTGGAGAGCCCCGAAGCGACGGGCTTCGAGATGAAGGCCGACTTCCAGCCGAGGCGGTTGAGCTTCAAGGACGTGTGGGCGTCTTCCGTCACGGTTTCCACCGCGATCCCGCCGATCTGCATGAGCGCGGCGCGGCGCATGACGGCGCTCGAGCCGCAGAACATCACGGCGTTCCAGGTGTCGTTCCCCTTCTGAATAAAGTCGTGAAAGAGCGAATTTTCAATCGGCATCGCCCGCTCGAGGTGAAGGTTCTTCTCGAAGGGGTCGGGCGAATAGAAGTGGTGCGGCGTCTGCACGAGCGCGATCTTCTTGTCCTTGACGAGCCAGCCGACGGTGGACGTCAGGAAGTCGCAGGAAGGCACGTGGTCGCAGTCGAAGATCACGATGAATTCGCCGTTCGTGATCCCGAGGGCGTGATTGATGTTCCCTGCCTTGGCGTGGTTGTGCTCTTCGCGCTTGATGTAGCGAACGCCCACCGATTCGGCGAACTCGCGGAAGGCGTCGCGGCTTCCGTCGTCGAGCAGGTGAACCTTGAGCTTCTCTGCGGGCCAGTCGAGGTTGAGCGCGGCAAAGACGGTGGGCTTGATGACTTCGAGCGACTCGTTGTAGGTCGGGATGAAGATGTCGACCGTGGGCCAGACCGAGCGGTCGGCGGGGAGGGGATAGGGCTTGCGGTTCAGAACCCAGCAGACCTGGAAGTACCCCAGAACCGTCACGACGAAGGCGTAGAATTCGGCCGCGAGAAGGAGGACCGAGAAGAAGAGTTCCACCGGGGAGGAGGGCTGTAGCGTCGCCGTGCAGCGCCACCAGAGATAGCGGGCCGACACCACGACCGAAATCACGAAGAGCACCATCAGCGTCACGCGGGCGCGGATGTGCGTGAAGCTCCACGCGGAAATCAGCATGATCGAAAGGAAGATCACCTGACCGCTAAAGTCGAAGGGCTGCGTGATGCAGAGGACGGCAAGACCGATCGCGAGCACGGCGGCCGTGCCGACGAGGATCGACTGCAGGCGCTTTTTGGGTTCCGAAACGGGGTCCGGGCGGCGTTCGCCCCCGTCTTCGCTCAAGGACCCGATGCCCGAAAGCCAACGGCTCCCCAGTGCGCCGATTTTCTCGCCCAGGGCCCCGACGGCCGCCGTCACGCCCGCGACGAGGCGGGCCAGCGGATTTTCGCGGCGGAATCGCTGCCAGTCGAAGGCGTAGATGACGAAGAGAAACACCGACTGCAGCGCCACGCGCACCATGTCGGCCACGGTCGGACACTCGAAGTTGACGTGCGGATAGAGCTCTTTGCGGTGCTCGCGGACGTTTCGCCAGTAGCCGCTCTCAAGCGGCACGAAAAGCCAGGCCAAGAGAAGCCCGAGGCTGTTCAAAAGAAGCGAAAGCGTCCCCGTACCCGCATCCGCCCATTCGGCGATGCTGCGCGTAAAGTGTTTTCGGATCGAATGGATCGATGAAGAGAACATGTAGGGGGACCGTGTCGATGTCGCCGGGGTCGGGACGGTGAAAATAAAAACAGACCGAAGGTCCGGAAGACGCCCGGCCTCAGTCTGTCTTATCAGGTCAGGGAATTATACGGCTATCCTTTCGGAGGAGGGTAAATTGCTTAGGGGAAAGCAATGTTTCGAAACGGTTTTATGACGTTTTCGTGACGGGGACCGAGGGGAAAAGGTTGGAGGCTGTCTCGGGGCGACAAAGGCAGCCTCGGTTCCTATTCCGAAAACCTCGGGAAATTCCTGAGGGAGAGAGACTCTCGTCGAAAACGGAGGTTCCGGTATTTCGGAGCCTCTTCCCGAGGTCAAAGCTCAAGGAAAAGATATGTGTTCTCGTCTGACGAGGACTGCCGACGAAGGCCTTGTCGCGGGCGGCGCGGAAAGGCGGCGGAGGCCGCCGCATTTTCTGCGTTTCCTCTTGGAAGCGGAAAAACTACGGAATTTCTTCTAGAAGACAGAGCTTTTTGTCAACAGGATTTCTCCTCATGGTGATCTGGATCAAAAGTCGATAGAGTTTGCGTCGGGTTTCGCGACCGAGCGAAATCCGGACCAACCGCCGCGAAGACTCGCCGTAATCCTGTTGGCGACGATCCGCGGCATCATCAATGAACACGCATGAGGGCCAAACCATGTTTACTCGTCGTACTCTTTTCCGCACCGCCACCGTCGGCGCCCTTTCTCTTACGTCCCTCGCCGGCGTCGCCGAAGCGAAAATCAAGAATCCGCTGCCCGCCGCCAAGGTGAGCGAAAAGCGTCGCGTGCTGATGCAGTCGAGCTCGCGCTATCACAACTCGGGCTACCTTGACTTCTGTGATGAACAGTACGAAAAGCTCTACGGCTCCGAAAAGCACGAAATTCTCTTCATCCCCTATGCCCGCGTGAGCAGCTCCTACGACGGCTATGAAAAGCAGGTCCAAGACGCCTTCAAGCGCTACGGCCACAAGATCGTCTCGATCCACCGCTTCGACAACCCGTCGAAGCCGTCAAGAAGGCCGAAGCCATCGCCGTGGGCGGCGGCAACACCTGGGCGCTCACGACCCGCATGTACGAAGCCGGCATCGTCGATCTGATCCGCGACCGCGTCAACGCCGGCATGCCCTACGTCGGCTGGTCCGCGGGCGGCAACGTCGCCTGCCCGACGCTTCGCACGACGAACGACATGCCGATCGCCGAACCCCCGTCCTTCAACACCTTCGGTTTCTGCCCGTTCCAGACGAACCCGCACTTTATCTCGGGCGGTACGGCCGGTCTCAACAACGAAACGCGTGAAGACCGTCTCGAAGAGTTCCTCGCCTACAACCGCGACGAAGAAGTGATCGGCCTCCCCGAAGGCACGGCCCTCTTTATCACCGGTGAATTCAACTGCGAAGTGCTCGGCCCGAAGGACGCCGAACCGCTCTACTGGTTCCGTCAGCCCGAAAAGAAGTTCGGCAAGATGAAGCTCGAACGTATTGCGCTCGGCACGAAGTTTGATCTCCGCAACGTCGTTCCGGGCGGCAAGCTCTAATCCGCTTGGCGGCTTACTGCAAACCGAAAGTATTCGGCAGCCGAAAGGCTGCCGAATTGCATTTAGGAAGGTGCTCTGACGGCGGAAGTTGAATGACAAGTGAGGGTCGTTCAAACAAACCGGCAGAGCATCCGTTCTAGACCGTTCAGGCTTACCAGAGCCAGCGGACCACGGCGTGGGCTTCGGTCTGCTCGCGGTTCTCGCCGTAAATGTAGCCGCCTCCCAAGGTGAGCGTCATGGCGTTCTTGCGGTCGTAAAGCGTATAGGCGAGCGTGGCCTCCGCTTGCCAGCGGTCAAGCGCCACGAGTGTCCATTCGCCGGCATTTCGGCCGCGGAAGTCTTTGAAACGCCCTTCCATGTCCAGGTCGGATAGGGTGACTTCTCCTCCCAGGGAGAACGCCACGTTGTGCCGCGTCGAGTCTTCTCCCGCCCAATCGTGGCGCAGAGTGCCCTTGACCGGAACGCTGAAAATGCTCATGGACTCTTCTTCGCCGTGCAGAAGTTCCGTTCCGCCCTGAAGCTTGACGTCGAAGTCGTGCTGATTGAGCCAGGCGTACTGAAGACCAATTTCGGGCGCGAACGTCGTCTTCTTGGCAACGTCTTCAGACAGTGTGAACTCATACGCGGCGGAGACTCGCGCGAGGATCACGTCGTTGGTCGTGTCGGTATGCAGCTCGGCCGCATCGTTCATTTGATCCTGGTCGGCGTTCTGGTGCAGATAGGCCAAAAGCGCGCGGTACTGCATGCGGTCGCGGCGATGTTCACCGTAGAGTGCGGCCCAGGCGCTCTTGAGATCTCCGGACGTATAGGCGGCGGATCCGAGAGAGTGCAGGGCGCCCGAACCATAGCCGACGGCGGCACCCCAGAAGCCGTTTTCCGTACGGAAATCCTTACCCGCCGTGAAACCGCGCAGGTTGGCGTCAAAGCCCACCGTGGCGTCGGGCGTACGACGGTCATGAATGTAGACCGGGCGAACCCAAAGCGCATCCGAATGATCAGGTCGCCAGTGGAAGAGGCCGTCCGAAATGGTTTCAAGACTCGAGAAGGCAAAATGACTCGTGGCGCTCGTCATGGTGGAGGCGGATTCGTCGGGCTTGATGGTGCTCTGAAGCGAGTACCCGATGTAGACGTTGTCTTCCGTACCGGCAACGAGGTTGCCTTCGGCGTCCGTCATCCCCTGTTGAATGCCGCCGGATTCTTCGTCAAACGAAAAGATCCAGTTCTCCATCGGAGCGAAATCAAGGGTCGCCCCCTTGTCGTCGAGCGAAGCGTTTTCGGCAAGAATGAGCCAGGACGATTCGCCGGCGTGCGCAAGAGCTTCGTCGGCGTTCAGGATGCGGACGTTGACCGCACTTCCTTCTTCGAGGGTCAGACGATTGCCGGCAAGACACAACGGCGCGAAGTCTCCGTGGGCCGAGGTTTCCTGTTCGGTGACGTCGTAAAGACCAACATTGAAGTTGGTATTGGAGCGCAGGGCAAAGATGTTTCGATTTGCGTCGGGAGTGCTTTCAGTGCGATACCAGATGAGCTTGGCGTCGTCCTGAAGAGAGAACGATCCTGCGGTAACGTCAAAAAGCGTGTCGGCTTCAAAGTGCGATTCTCCGCCGAGCGTCCAGTTGGCCGAGCCGGTCTTCGTTACTTTCAACAGCCCGTTGGCAGAACCGTTTGAATAGTATTTGGACGCGTGAATGCCCAAGTCGCTCGTGAAGTCAGCATTCGTTTGCACCTCAAGGTTGACCGTCCGGTTTTGAGAGCCGAAGACCACGCCGATTGCGGAAGCTTTTTCATTATCACTGTCCGCGGCATTTTGCCAAGTGATCTCCTGATCATTACTGAGGAGAACATTGGCGGAGGCACCATAGTCCTCAAACTGTCCATAGATGCTCAGAACCTTTCCATAACGTCCGCTTCTGCTACTGGCGTTGTTACCGGTGGCTGAAATATTGTGGAAGGTGGCGCTGGATGTCGTCCCTTCGGGGGAAACGAGCGTCATCGCGCCGGTCGAGGAAGAGTTGTTCGTGAACGTGACGTTTTGAACGGTCAGCGAGTCATTGCCGGAGAAATAGCTCGTGAACTGTCCTCCGCGGTTTCCGTCAAAGAGGGAATTTTGGATCGTAGCGCTCTGGAAGCCGGTGACTGAGAGCATGCCGCTGGTTTGCGTTTTGGTGGCGGTATTGCCCGTAAAAGATGCGCCGGTTATGGAGAGGGCTCCGCCAAGTTCATCGGCAGTGGCGGAGGTGGGAAGGTACCGATTGTAGGCAAAGGAAGCTACGTAATTTCCGACAGTGTTGCCCGTGGCAGTGAACTCGTTGATTGTCCCCCCGGCAAGATCCAAATAGAAAGCGGAACCGGTTGCCGTATTGCCTTGTAGGACCAATGTGGAGAGCGTGGCAATGTTGGCGCCGAGTCCGAAGTTAAGGATAG
>ERZ840517.3505-NODE-3505-length-12011-cov-3.192539_pt1 | contig 12011 bp, 9 predicted proteins | sample MGYA00519876_ERZ840517 | MGnify/ENA primary metagenome ERZ840517 (study PRJEB31850, sample SAMEA3708882) | human gut metagenome | biome: human gut; feature: human-associated habitat; material: faeces | place: China | collected 2014 ... | reverse complement strand
TACAGCGGATGCAGGAAGCTGTATGTGGCATTGCAGGAAGCCGTTGCCGCAGGAGCGTTGAACGCAGGAGTACGGATCCTGCCGGGAATTTCTTCCGTGGCCACACTGGCGGCCCGAGTGGGAGAAAGTTATGAAGATGCGGCCATTTTGAGCATGCACGGCAAGAAGCTGAACCGGCTTTCGGCAACGGTGGAGAGCCATGAAAAGGTATTTTTACTGACCTCAGGAAGTGAGGACATCCGCAAGATCGGACATTTGCTTGCAGAAGCGGGACTGACAGACTGTGAAGTGATCGTAGGATATCAGCTGTCCTATCCGGAGGAAAGCATCCGGATCCTGACCCCGGGGCAGTGTGAGGAGATTACGGAGGAAGGGTTATATACCTGCCTGATCCGCAATCCTCACTGGCAACCGGAACGCCTGACCCATGGAAGAGCCGATACCTGTTTTCTGCGGGATGCGAAAACTCCAATGACAAAAGAAGAAGTCCGCGAGGTCAGCATCTGCAAGCTGAACCTGACACAAAACGCCGTGGTCTATGACATCGGCAGCGGCACCGGATCCGTTGCCATAGAGATCGCCGGGGTGCCCGGAGGAGTGCAGGTCTATGCCATTGAGAGAAAGCCGGAGGCGGTGGAACTGCTTCGAAAGAACAGAGAGCATTTTCGCATGGATAATATACAGATCATTGAAGCCCCGGCACCGGAAGGACTGGAAGAATTACCAGTGCCGACCCATGCCTTTATCGGAGGCAGCGGCGGCAGATTGCTGGATATTTTACAGGTCTTGTACCGGAAGAATCCCCATATGCGTATTGTGATCAATGCCATCAGCATGGAGACCATTGCAGAACTTAAGGAAGTGCTGGATACTTTTCCGGTGGAGGAAGAGGAGATCCTGCAGATGCAGGTAAGCCGGGTGAAGAAGCTCTTAAGCTATCATTTGCCCCAGGCGGAAAATCCGGTGTGGATCTGTTCATTTACGTTCCGGGAGACAGGAACGGATCCTATGGATAACGCGAAGAAAACAAAACAGGACGCAGGGGAGACCGGAAACGGTAAGAATGGAGAAGTACAGAGATGACCGGAGCACAGAAAAAGAAGATATGCCGCATCATGATCGCCGCACCGAAGAGCGGCAGCGGCAAGACTACGATCACCTGTGGATTATTGCAGATTTTTAAAGAAAACGGCGAGAATATTTCTTCCTGCAAATGCGGCCCGGATTATATTGATCCTATGTTCCACAGACAGGTGCTGGGGGTGCCCTCTCGGAATCTGGATACCTTTTTTACCGGAGAAGAGGGCACCCGTAAGCTGTTTTTGAAGGATCGCAGAGAAGACGAGCTTGTGGTCATGGAAGGTGTTATGGGATTGTATGACGGGCTGGGCGGCATCCGTGAGGAAGGATCCTCCTATCATCTGGCAAAGGTGACGCAGACCCCCATCCTGCTGGTGGTGGATGCAAAAGGCATGGGGAGATCGGTGATCCCTCTGATTGCCGGATTCCTGGCTTACGATAAGGCACATCTGATCCGAGGCGTGATCTTCAACCGGATGTCCGCATCCTATTATGAGATACTGAAGCCCTTGGCAGAAGATGAACTGGGCATTGCGGTACTGGGGTATTTTCCGGAAAATAAGGACCTGCAGATCGCCAGCAGACATTTAGGTCTGTACATGCCGGGAGAACTGGAAGACTTGCAGGGACAGATCCGTATGACAGCAGAGAGATTACGGGAGACCGCAGACATTTCAAAACTGTTGCAGATCGCAGAGGAAGCGGAGCCGTTGGAGGAAGAGCCGGTAGTGGAAGATTCCGTAGAAACCAGCGAAGCAATACACCCACGGATCGCCGTAGCCCGGGATGAAGCCTTTTGCTTTTATTACGAAGAGAACCTGCGTCTGCTGGAACAGGCGGGCGCGGAACCGGTGTATTTTTCCCCGCTGCATGACAGAAACTTACCGGAAAACATTCACGGATTGTTACTGGGCGGTGGATATCCGGAACTGTATGCCGGACAGTTAAGCGAGAATGATGCCATGCGCACAGCGATCCGGAAGGCAGTCACAGACGGCCTGCCCACGGTGGCAGAGTGCGGCGGTTTTCTATACCTGCATACGACCCTGACGGATCGGGAAGGACATTCCTATCCCATGGCGGGAGTCCTGCCCGGTAAATGCTTCGACACCGGACACCTGGTGCGCTTCGGATACATTGAACTGGAAGAGAACAGCGGATATTTTATGCCTCGTGGCAGCCGCATCCGTGCCCACGAATTCCACTATTATGACAGTGAAGACAACGGCGCAGACTGCATCGCTACCAAACCCTCCACCGGACGAAATTATCCCTGCATCCACGTGGGAGAGAATCACTGGTACGGTTTTCCCCACCTCTATTATCCATCCTGCCCGGAGTTCGCGGAGCGCTTCGTGGAGAATGCAAAAAAATTCTCAAAAAGCGGAAAAGATATGTTATAATCGTAGTATCTTTTTTGCTCGGAGGATAAATCAATGGAAAAATCAAAGGTATATTTTACAGATTTCAGGACCCGTCTGGGAGAGGGGCTTCCCAGTAAGTTAAAGCGTCTGATGAAGGCGGCGGGGATTCAGAATATTGATATGGATCACAAATTTGTTGCCATCAAGCTGCACTTCGGAGAGCTGGGCAACCTGGGCTTCTTACGTCCGAATTATGCGAAAGCGGTAGCGGATGTGGTAAAGGAGCTGGGCGGTGTGCCTTTTCTGACCGACTGCAACACCCTGTACCCCGGCAGCCGTAAGAATGCCATCGAGCATATGTACTGTGCCTGGGAGAATGGTTTCACGCCACTGACGGTGGGATGTCCCGTGATCATTGGCGATGGACTCAAGGGAACGGATGACATCGAGGTACCGGTAGAAGGCGGCGAATATGTGAAGAATGCGAAGATCGGTCGTGCCATCATGGATGCGGATGTGTTTATTTCCCTGAATCATTTCAAAGGACATGAGACGGCGGGGTTTGGCGGTGCTATTAAAAACATCGGTATGGGCTGCGGCTCCAGAGCGGGCAAAATGGAGCAGCATGCGCAGGGCAAGCCGGAGATCGACGAGAGTCTGTGCCGGGGCTGTAAGCGCTGCATGAAGGAATGTGCCAATGATGGACTGGTATATGATGAGACCACACATAAGATGCACATTGATCATGAGAAGTGTCTGGGCTGCGGACGCTGCATTGGTGCCTGCAATTTTGATGCGATCCACAGCGGCTATGATGCGGCAACGAAAGATTTTAACTGCCGCATGGCAGAATATGCGAAGGCTGTCGTGGACGGCAGACCGAATTTCCATATCTCTCTGGTAGTGGATGTGTCTCCGAACTGTGACTGCCACTGCGAAAACGATGCTCCTATTCTGCCCAATATCGGTATGTTTGCATCCTTTGATCCCCTGGCGCTGGATCAGGCCTGTGTGGATGCCTGCCTGAAGCAGACACCGCTGCCGAACAGTCAGCTGGCGGATGCTATGGCAAAAGAAGGCTTTTGCGATCACCATGATCATTTTGAAAATACCACTCCCAATGCGGAGTACAAGACCTGCCTGGAGCATGCGGAGAAGATCGGCATCGGCAGCAGAGACTATGAACTGATCACGATTTCGTAAGCTTGAAAAGCGAAGAAATCGTTTATGAAGTGATTTTTGGAGAGGATGAACTTATGCGGCCAATGGTAAGCATCATTGTTCCGATATACAATGCGGAACAATATTTACGACGCTGTGTCGACAGCATTTTGAACCAGGAATATACGGATTATGAACTGCTGCTGGTCAATGATGGCAGTACGGATGCTTCCGGCGATATTTGTGAAGAGTACGGAGACCAAGATCCCAGAGTCATTGTGATCCAAAAGGAGAACACCGGAGTCTCCGACAGCAGAAACCGGGCGCTTGACCGTGCCCGGGGAAAATATCTGCAGTTCCTCGACAGTGACGACTGGATCACACCGGATGCCACCAGACTGTTCGTGCGGGCAGCGGAGGAGTACGGCTGTGACATGGTCATTTCTGACTTTTACCGCGTGGTGGGAGAGCGTCTGTCCCCCAAGGGAGACATCGAAGAGGAGGGCGTGCTCACCAGAGAAGAGTTCGCAGCACATATGATGGAGAATCCGGCGGATTTTTATTACGGTGTGTTGTGGAACAAGCTGTACCGCAGGGATATTGTGGAAGAGCATAAGCTACGCATGGATACGGATATCAGCTGGTGTGAGGATTTTATGTTCAATCTGGAATATATCCGCTATGCGAAAGTATTCTATGCCCTGCATGCGCCCATTTATTATTATGTGAAGAGGAAAGGCTCTCTTGCCAGTCAGGGCATTAATATCTCGAAGACTGTGAAGATGAAGCTGAATGTATTTGAGTACTACAATAACTTCTACAAACATGTTCTGGAAGAGGAAGATTATGAGAAGAACCGTCTGCAGGTATACCGTTTTTTTATCGATGCTGCGGGGGACGGCACCGTTCCGCCTTCAATCCTGCCCGGTTCCAAGAAGCTGGGAGACGAGAGAGTCTTTGTCAATACAGAGATCTTACAGGCGGAAGGACCTGCAGGAGAGGATTACCGTAAGAGAAAGTTATTAGAACATTATCTGGAGCCGGTGGCGTTAAAAGGAGATCTGAAGGTCATGGATGTGTGTCTGCTTTTGTGTCTGTGTGAAAAGCACGAATGGGACAGCAGACGGGAACTGGCGGATTTCGCCGGAATCACCCGGACGAATCTGACCAGCGGATTGCAGCGCCTGACCATGAAGGGATTCCTGAAAGTAGAAGAGGTGAAGGAACCCAAGCCATCCAAAAAAGATAAGACGACCGGAAAAAATAAAATGAAAGCAGCGGAGATGGCAGAAACGAAGCGGAAGGGACGGGGAGGCAGGATCGCCGTGACGATTCTTCCGGCAGCAGATGCCGTTATGAAAGAACTGGAGATGGCACAGAGGGATTATGATGCTGCCAGATTCGCCGGCTTCACAGAGGAAGAACTCATTAAATATGCTGAGCTGTCTGAGAAGATCAAAGAGAATACAAAGAATATTTTATATTTTCTTAATTGACAGGGTAGTTTCTGAAAAGTTATGATAAGTAGGTATATAGAAATGTGAGGGAAAGGAAGGTATTTGGATGAAGAAAAACGCAGAGTATATGTTGGAACATGCCGGCCTGTGCAGAGCGGCAGATAGATTGGAACCCCAGATGTTCGATGAGTATGGCGTGCAGAGGGGGTTGCGTGATAAGAACGGTAACGGCGTAGTCGCAGGCCTTACCAATATCTCCCGGATCGAATCCTTCAAAATGGAGGATGGCAAAAAGATACCCTGTGAAGGTAAGCTGTGGTATCGCGGTTATGACTGTATCGAACTGGTCAACGGATTCCGCGGGGATCATTTCGGATTCGAAGAAGTGGCTTATTTACTTTTGTTCGGTAAGCTGCCGAATCGTGACGAACTGAAGCATTTTAACGATATTCTGGCATCCAGCAGAACTTTGCCTACCAACTTCACCAGAGATGTCATCATGAAAGCTCCCAGCAGTGACATCATGAATTCCCTGACCAGGAGTGTTCTGACACTGGCTTCCTATGATAAAAATTGCAGCGATACTTCCATTGAAAATGTATTAAGACAATGTCTGGGACTGATCGCTGTGTTCCCTATGCTGGCAGTCTACGGCTACCATGCATATAATCACTATTCCAATGATGAGAGTATGTACATACATCGTCCGCAGAAGAAGCTTTCCACAGCAGAGAATCTGCTGATGATGCTTCGTCCCGACAAACAATATACCGAACTGGAGGCCAAAGTACTGGATACCGCACTGGTGCTGCATATGGAGCACGGCGGCGGTAACAATTCCACCTTCACTACCAGAGTCGTAACCTCTTCCGGATCCGACACTTATTCCGTAGTGGCAGCAGCGCTTTCTTCTCTGAAGGGACCCAAGCACGGTGGTGCCAATATCAAGGTCGTAGAGATGATGCGGGATATCGAAGCCCATGTGTCCGACTGGACTGATGAGGATGCGGTAAGAGTTTATCTGAACAAGATTTTGAATAAGGAAGCCTTTGACGGCAAGGGACTGATCTATGGTATGGGTCATGCTGTCTACTCTCTGTCCGACCCCAGAGCCCAGGTATTTAAGAGCTTCGTGGAGAAGCTGGCAGTAGCCAAGGGCAGAGACAAGGATTTCGCATTGTATTCCATGATCGAACGGATGGCACCGGAGGTCATCTCCCAGAAGTCCAGGATCTATAAGGGCGTCAGCGCCAATGTGGATTTCTACAGCGGATTCGTATACAGCATGCTGGAGATCCCGCTGGAGTTATATACACCGATTTTTGCCATTGCAAGAATCGTCGGATGGAGTGCGCATCGTATTGAAGAATTGATCAACATGGATAAGATCATACGTCCCGCTTATAAGAGCGTGATGCAGGAACTGGAATATGTTCCGTTGGATCAGAGATAAGAAAAATAAAAGGGACTGCGTATTTTTGCGCAGTCCTTTGATGATTGTTTAATGATCAGGAATAGATCTTACAGATAATGGATACGATCTCTTCAGCGGATTCCTTGGAATTTTCCATGATCCAGGTGACGTAGATATTATAGAGGGAACCGGAGAACGCACGAAGTGTGTAATAGAAATCCCGGCCTTTATCTTCCGTATAATAGGTATCGAGGATATAATTGTCCAGGGCCTGCAGCAGCAGATGCCCCAGACCTGTTTTTACCAGACAGGCAATGAATTCTCTGTAATGATCAAAGTATTCATAGCAGTGCAGCATATTGCGGTAGTCGTTATAATTGCCTTTATCCGGCCAGCCAGCGACATCCTGACGGTAGGCATCTACCAGATCCTTCAGATAACTGATGAAGATTTCGTCCATGGAGTTGTAATTGCGGTAATAAGTCATACGGGAGACTCCGGCCCGCTCGGTCAGCTCTGAGATGGTAATATTGGACAGAGATTTTGTCTGAAGCAGCTGTATCAAAGCCTGCACCATGCAATCTCTGGAAAATTGTTTGGAATGATTCGTGGACATGGCAGATCACCTTCTTAATGTTTTCTACTGACAGTAAATGATTCGCATATTGTGGGATCATCATTACATAAAACCTAACACAATCCGGAAAAATACGCAAGGAAAGTTCCTCGCGGAAAGGAGCGGTATATGGCGGGAACAGTCATAGAATATTTAAAAAAATACGGAGATATTCCATTTCGCGAAAAACCTCTGAATGATGTGGACAGTCTGGCCTTATGTCAGCTCTCTTATCTGAAGTTCGACGGAATGGTCAGTGACGTACGTCACAACGGTCCTTCTGTGACGTTGCAGGAGATCGCCAAACGGCCGGATGTGGAGCAGCTGTTCGGAGATGTGCGTTTTGAAAAGGAGAACCGGGCACTGTTTGAAGGGCTGCTTAGCGGCAGACGCTTCCGGAATATGAAGCTGAATTGTTATATTAACCTGGTGGAAAAGGAGTGGGAGACCCAGTTCTCTGCGATTACCTTTATCCTGGATGACGGAACGCTGTTTTTGGCATTCCGCGGCACGGATGAGACTATTGTGGGGTGGAAGGAAGACTTTAATATGGCATTCCTGAATCCGGTACCGGGGCAGGAATACAGTGTAAAATATGTAAATATGGTCACCGGATGGCTGCATCAGCCCTTTTACATCGGAGGACATTCCAAGGGCGGCAACCTGGCGGTGTACAGTGCCATGAAATGTGCGCCCTTTGTACGGAAGCGGATCCAGAAGATCTACAGTCTGGACGGACCGGGATTCCGGCCGGAGGTGCTGAAGGAATGTCATTACAATGCGATAGAAGACAAGGTGGTAAAGCTGCTTCCGCATTCTTCTATGATCGGGATGATCTTCGAGCGGGATATTCATTATCGCGTAGTGGAGAGTAAAAACCACGGTCTGCTGCAGCATGATCCTTTCTCCTGGCTGGTGAAGGATGATCATTTCGTGGATGTAGGCGATATCTATGAGAGCCAGAAGATCATGAACGAGACTCTGAATGAATGGATCCTGTCCCTGAATGAGGAGCAGGTCCGTACCTTTGTAGACACACTTTATCAGGTAATCTCCGCATCACAGGCGGACGATCTGATCACTTTTACCGCAGATTGGAAAAAGAGTATGAATGCGGTAGTTACCGCATTGAAGGAAGTGGACGATCAGACCGCAGAGATGCTGCGGGGGATCATCCGTTCCCTGTTCGAGATTGCGAAGGTTAAAGTCAGGGAGGAATTGGTTCCGGTGAAAAGACCGCGACACCGGTTTAAAAATAAGGGAAAGCAGAGGAAGTCCGGCCGGATCCGGCAGCCTCTCCGGATGCCACTGTAACCCAAGGATCGGCAGCTCGTCATGCTCCAAAGCTTCGGGGCAGCCATCGTCAGGGCAGACCTGGATGATCTTAAGGTGCTGACCTAAGCGGCCGATCCGTTGGTGGTGGGCACTGTTGACGCGCATTTTGACAGGAAAATACTTGAAAAGACGGGAATCATCTACCATAATAGTATCATGAAACACATCGCCGGAAGGGGAACTGTGCAGGCAGTCTTCGGGCATATCCTGTGTGATCGTACCGCCGAAGGCAACATTGATGACCTGCATCCCTTTACAGATACCGATGACAGGGATTCCGGCGGCAATCGCTATGTCGAGAGCCTGGAATTGCAGGATGTCCAGTTCGGTGTCAACAGTGCGGGAACCTTTGTTTTTTTCACCGAAAAAAGCAGGAGTGATATCTCCGCCGCCCGGCAGGATCAGAGCGTCGCAGGAAATGACCTCTCCGGGAACCAGAGTAGTCACGATCTGCGCGGGAAGTGCACGGAAAAAGGCTTCATAATTTCCTGTTTTGGACTTGCGCCCCAAAATGACTAATTTTGTCATATAATTTTCTGATACCTCATTTTTTTATAGTTAATATATGCCATAACTTTTGATTTTTGCATAGGACAAATTAGCAAAATTGTATCTTACGCTTTTTTATAAATAGGAGTAAAATAGCAACGACCATGAGGGAGTGGAAACTTCTTCAGGGATGTTTACGGAAAGGAAGTGGTATTATGGAGGAATTGGCATCAGAACTGCTCAAAGAACTGAACTGTGATACGGCGTTTTCGATCAAGCTTCCGGCAGGTCTTCCACTGATCGGCGGAGTACAGCTGGATATTGCGGAATCGGTAGTGATCACATGGGTAGTCATGGCAGTCATTCTGATCTTGTCGATTATCCTTACAAGCAACCTCAAAGTACACAATGTCAGCAGACGACAGCTGGTGGCAGAGACGATCGTGACGAAGCTGGAAGGCATTGTTACGGGAATGATCGGAGAGGAAGGGAAACGGTATGTACCGTATCTGGTAAGTGTACTGTTATACCTGGGCATATCCAATATCATTGGATTGTTCGGTATGAAGCCCCCTACCAAGGATCTGAACGTAACAGCGGCACTGGCACTGATGAGTATCATCCTGGTGGAAGCAGCAGGCATCCGCAAAAAAGGCGTGGGCGGATGGATCAAGAGCTTCACCGAGCCTATCGCGATCGTAACACCCATCAATATCCTGGAGGTGTTCATCAAGCCCCTGTCTTTGTGTATGCGATTGTTTGGTAACGTTTTGGGAGCATTCGTTATCATGGAGCTGCTGAAGCTTCTGGTTCCGGTAGCATTGCCGGTACCCTTCAGCTTTTACTTTGATATTTTTGATGGACTGATCCAGGCGTATGTATTCGTATTCCTGACATCTATGTACATTAAGGAAGCCATTGAATAAGTAACTATTCACTAACAACACTTTTTTAAAACTAGGAGGATTCATTATGATAGCTATTGGAGCAGGTATTGCAGCACTGGCATGTATCGGAGCAGGTATCGGTATCGGTATCGCAACAAGTAAGGCAGCAGAGGCTGTGGCAAGACAGCCGGAAGCAGAGAGCAAGATCACCAAGATCTTACTGTTAGGTGGTGCGCTGGCAGAGGCAACCGCTATTTACGGATTCGTTATCGGTATCCTGATCATCTTGTTCATGGCATAAGGAACGGTATAACGACGTAAGAAAGGATGAAAGCACATGCTGAGATTAGATATTAATATTGTATGGACCATCCTGAATCTGTTGATCATATTTGCCATTGTGAAGATCTTCCTGATCAAGCCCATCCACAAGATCCTGGATGCAAGACAGGCAGAGATCGATAAGCAGTATGCAGATGCAAAAGCCGCGCAGGACAGTGCCGAAGAACTCAAGACTAAGTATGAGGCATCCTTAAGCGGTGTCCAGGCAGAAAAGGAAGGCATCCTGAACGAGGCAAGAGGCAAGGCCAGCAACGAGTATGACCGTATCGTGGCAGATGCCCAGACCGAAGCAAAAAAGATCCTGGACAATGCCGATAAAAATGCCGCACTGGAAGAGCAGAAGCGTATCCAGCAGGCACAGGAGCAGATCGCCGGTCTGGTAGTGGAAGCTACTGCAAAGCTGGTGGCAGCCAAACAGAATGCAGATTCAGACAGAGAACTTTACAACCAATTTATAGCAAAGACAGGTGAAGAGATTGATTAGTACAGCTTTAGAATACGCAAAAAGATTGCGTGAACTGAATATCCCCGGAGACATTGTAGGTCAGACAGGCGATATCTTTAAAGCCGTACCGCAGGTGAAACTGGATTTCGAATCTCCTGCCGTGGCACTGTCTGCCAAGCACAATGTAATAGAAAAAGTATTTCCCTTACAGATCAGAGATTTCCTGAAGGTCCTGTGTGATAACGGAGATATCTATCTGTGGGATGATATCTGCACTGCGTATAGAGAACTCTCTCCCGAGAAAAAGGGTGAGTTCGTTGTGACCCTGTCCTATGTGACAGCACCGACAGAAGAGCAGTTACAGAATATCCGTGATTTTGTACAGAAGAAATATCACAGAGACGATATGGTCTTCGAGACGAAGGAAGACCCGGCTTTAGGCGGCGGTTTCATCATCCGTGCCGGTAACGAAGTCTATGACTGGAGTACCAATGGCCGTATGAAGCAGTTCGCGGACAAGCTTTCCCAGGTAGGTAAGACTGCCAGCGAGCAGGGGATCATCTCTATCCTGAAGGGTGAGATCGAAGATTTCCACCTGCAGGCACAGGAGCATGAGATCGGTTCCGTCAGCTGGGTAGGTGACGGTATCGCAAATGTCAATGGTATCGACCATGCCGAGTACGGTGAGATCGTTATCTTCGATTCCGGTGTCAAGGGAATGGTACAGGATGTCCGCAGAGATGAGATCGGATGTATCCTGTTCGGTCATGATACCGAGATCCGTGAGGGTACCAGAGTCGTTCGTACCGGTAAGAGAGCCGGTATCCCCGTAGGTGACGGATTCAAGGGCAGGATCGTGGATGCTCTGGGAGCACCCATCGACGGCGCAGGTCCCATTAAGGAAGAGGGGTATCGTCCCATCGAGCAGCCTGCTCCTTCCATCGTGGACAGACAGTCCGTAGGTGTACCTATGGAGACCGGTATTCTGGCAATCGATTCCATGTTCCCCATCGGTCGTGGACAGCGTGAGCTGATCATCGGTGACCGTCAGACCGGTAAGACCGCCATCGCCATCGACGCCATCCTGAACCAGAAGGGTAAGGATGTGGTATGTATCTATGTAGCCATCGGTCAGAAGGCATCCACCATTGCAAAGCTGGTAGGAACCCTGAAGAAGAACGATGCCATGGATTACACTATTATCGTATCCGCAACCGCCAGCGATCCTGCACCCCTGCAGTACATCGCACCTTATTCCGGTACGGCACTGGCTGAGTATTTCATGTATCAGGGCAAGGATGTCCTCATCGTATATGATGATCTGTCCAAGCATGCGGTAGCTTACCGTGCACTGTCCCTGTTACTGGAGCGTTCTCCCGGACGTGAGGCATATCCCGGAGACGTATTCTATTTACATTCCA
>ERZ840517.3498-NODE-3498-length-12039-cov-3.182410_pt1 | contig 12039 bp, 10 predicted proteins | sample MGYA00519876_ERZ840517 | MGnify/ENA primary metagenome ERZ840517 (study PRJEB31850, sample SAMEA3708882) | human gut metagenome | biome: human gut; feature: human-associated habitat; material: faeces | place: China | collected 2014 ... | reverse complement strand
TAGTCCACGCCTGCCCGCCTCGCCTGCTCTTCCTGTTCCTCCTCCGCGATCCGGTATATCCGGTTCCCTTTCCGGAAAAAAGTGCCGGTCCGCAAAAAGCGGAATGTAACCCCGCAGTTCACGCACTGGTTCATCAGTTCCAGCACCCAGGCAAAATCGCATACACGCGCGTCTGCTCCCTGTTCGCCGCCGCAGAGAACCTGCGCAATCTCCCCGGTCTTTAGATACGCATCCAGCACCAGTTTTTCAAGGAGCGGTTCGCAGAGAATTCCCTTATGGCGCACCGGCAGTTTTAAAAATGCAGGAATCCGGTCATCCGCGCGTCTCTGAATCTCCACCGAACAGAGAATCGTCACGTTTTCATAGCCGTCTCCCCAGTCGCCGGGCAGTGCTTTAAAAAAGCGGTGCTCCCTCTTTGTCTCAATCACAAAGGAAAGATCCTGCCGCTCCTTGATCATCGCCCACGCCTCGCTCCGCCATTCATCCGCCTCCGGCAGGAAAAAATCCGACGTCATGCACACATAGACCGGTTCCTCCTGTGGCAGCAACTTGTATTCTCCTCTCCGGTTCTTCTTTACCGGCAGATCAAAATTGGCTGTCCTGCGGATCACGGACGCATTTTTGCCGTACATCGCATCTTTTTCATATACATAACAGATATCGCACCCTGCACTGATTTTCTTGCAGCCATGCCAGGGATTCCAGACCGCCATACGAAACGCGCCTCCTTCTTCTTCTTTCCTTTTTGTCCGCCGGATGGTATACTTATCACAAATCTGGAAAAAGTAAAACCGCTGCCACATCCGGGCAGCCACAGAAAGGAATTGTCTATGAAACTGATCTCATGGAATGTCAACGGTCTGCGCGCCTGCATGCAGAAAGGCTTCGCAGAATTTTTTACAGCAAGTGATGCTGATATTTTCTGTATTCAGGAATCCAAACTGCAGGAGGGTCAGATTGATTTTGCACCGGAGGGCTATTACGCCTACTGGAATTATGCGCAGAAAAAGGGCTACTCCGGCACCGCCATTTTTACCAGAAAGGAACCTCTGTCGGTGCATTACGGCATCGGCATTCCACAGCACGATACCGAGGGACGTGTGATTACGCTGGAATTCCCGGATTTTTATATGGTTACCTGCTACACGCCGAATTCCCAGAATGAACTGGCACGACTTTCCTACCGCATGGAGTGGGAAGATGCATTTCTCTCATATCTAAAAGGTCTTGACCAGAACAAGCCTCTGATTCTCTGCGGTGATCTCAATGTCGCCCACGAAGAGATCGACCTTAAGAATCCGAAAACCAACCGGAAAAACGCCGGTTTTACCGACGAGGAGCGCGCCAAAATGACAGTTCTTTTATCCGCCGGCTTCACCGATACGTTCCGCCATTTTTATCCGGATACCGAGGGCATCTACTCTTGGTGGTCCTACCGCTTTCACGCCAGAGAGAAGAATGCCGGATGGCGTATCGACTACTTCATCACCTCATCTGCACTCGATGACCGTCTTGTGGATGCAGGAATTCTCACCGATGTCACCGGTTCCGATCACTGTCCGGTAACACTTACCGTCGATCTGCCATTCTGTCCATAGCACTATTTCTGCCGATAGACATGACAATACAGCACGTCCCGCATGGTCTCAAATTCATCCGCCACAAGCCGCTTCGGATAAGACATAATCCGAAGCGGGATGGCATGCCTGTCCTCTCCCATCGCTGGCTGCATATACTCAAACGGATTCATCACAAATCCGTTTCTCTCATAAAATGCAATCCGTCTGGCTTCCAGTTCACCGGTCGGCAGTTCCACCTCCAGTATGACCGGTCTTCTGCACTGCGCTGTCAGCTGTGTCAGAAGTACCGCTCCAAGTCCGCCGTTTCGGCATGATTTCCTCACAGCAAAATGCTCCACAAACAGGAATGTATCAAACTCCCACACTGCAAGAAACGCCATCAGTTCCCCGTGTGCACGGTACCCGTACAAGTGATACCATGAGACATCCAGTATCTTTCTCTGCGCCTCCCTGGATCGTCTCTCGTCCCGCGGAAAACTCTCCTCCATAATCTCCCATACGCTGTCAAAATCCCGTTCTGTCAGTGTCTCTAAACTCTGCATGTTCTCTCTCCCGGCTGATTCTTTCTTACTTACTTTTATACCATAAAACAAGATTATAGCACAAATTTCCTATGGAATCAAACCGCGCTGTTCTTTGCCTGCGTCTCACCCTCTCCGATCCTGATGGTGCGGAAGCCCTCTCCGTGCACTTCATTGGACTCTAATATAATCATAAAGGATGCCGGGTCTGCCTCCTTGATGGCATGCTGCAGCAGATACATCTCTTTGTTGTTGCACACGCACATCACAATCTGTTTGTTGTCACAGCGGTAACCGCCCTGTCCCTGTAATATCGTAGAGCCGCGGCCGCAGCAGGAATCGATCACATCGCAGATCTCCTTTCCATGCTCCGTCACGACAAGTGTCATCTTTCCGGAATTGATGCCGTACATCAGCTTGTCGACCACGATTGCCAGCAGAAAACTTACAATCATTCCGTAGATAATTCCATCCACATCCCGAAGCAGAAATCCACCCAGAAGAATGATGATCACATCCGTCACGAACGAAATTTTCCCGACAGACCAGTACGGCTTCAGATTCTTGACCGCCATAATAATAAAGTCGGAACCGCCGGTCGAGGAATTCTGCATGTAAATCACCGCATATCCCAGTCCGGCAAACACACCGGTACAGAGTGCCGCAAGCAGACGGTCTCCCGAGTAAACCGGGAACAGTGGCGCGACATAGTCAATCATCAGGGAAGAAATCAGCATACAGCGCAGTGAGCTGAAGAAAAAGTGTCTTCCCAGCAGACGATAGCACAATATTGCCACCGGTATATTCAGCAGTATCGTGGAAAATCCGATCGGCACGCCGAACAGCTGGTATAAAATGATCGAGATACCTGAAAATCCGGTCATCGGGAATCCCGCCTGCACCGCAAAATTGTAAATACCGCCAGCGATAAACGCACTTCCCACAACCTCCCAGAATATCTGTTTTAAAAATATCTCTCTATCTTCTTTTTTCATTTTCATTCATCCTTCCTTTGCATGCGAGTGTCTCCACAACACAAAAAAAGAGCACCAGCAGATTATACGAATATAATATGCTAACGCTCTTTTCCGTATCCTATTGTAACACCGGAATCCGGAATTTGTCAAATATGTTTCTCTTTACAATCCGGATGTGTCGTGTTAATATGCTTCATATATGAACTATTCATATGTGAAGCATTATTTTATCCCATTGAAAGGAGCATTTACTTATGAATACCGGTATTGAATTTACCATGAAGCTATCGGCTGCCTACAGTGCTGTATGCAGACCTTTGTGTCACGAACTGAATCTCCCGCAGACCGCGTTCGATATTCTGATGTTTCTGGCGAACAACCCGGAATATACCACCGCACGCGATATTGTGGAAATCCGCAAGATCAAAGCCAACCTCGTATCGATCAACGTAGACAAGCTTGTCGGTGAAGGTTATCTGCGGCGTGAGGCGGACGCAGACGACCGCCGAAAGACCCATCTGCTCTGCACAGACAAAGCCGACGCTGTCATCGAACAGGGGCGCACCCTTCAGAACCGCTTTATGGACAGTCTTCTGGCGCATATCGATGATGCTGACAGAAAACAACTCACAGAAAGCATCCATCAGATGGAGCAAAATCTGGATCACATGTTAGAGGAGGAACACTGATATGACATTATTATTCACGATACTCGTCACCTTTTTTGCCGGCATGGGCGCCGGACTCGGCACCGGCTTCGCCGGAATGAGCGCAGCCGCCGTCATCAGCCCGATGTTAATCACTTTTCTGGGCGTTGACCCCTATATGGCAGTCGGCATCGCCCTCTCTTCCGACGTGCTTGCAAGCGCCGTCTCCGCCTACGTCTATGGTAAAAACAAAAATCTGGATATCCGCAACGGAGTGATTATGATGGTAAGCGTCTTAATCTTCACCGTCATCGGAAGCTACATCTCAAGCCTTGTCCCGTCCACCACCATGGGGAATTTTTCCGTCTTCATGACGTTTCTTCTCGGCATCAAATTCATTGTAAAGCCGGTCATGACGACAAAAGAATCCATGGCGCAGGTCTCCGCAAAAAAACGTGCCATCCAGTCGGTTGTCTGCGGCGTGATCATCGGATTTATCTGCGGTTTTGTCGGTGCCGGAGGCGGCATGATGATGCTCTTAATTTTAACCTCCGTGCTGGGCTATGAGTTAAAGACCGCGGTTGGCACGAGCGTATTTATCATGACTTTCACCGCTCTCACCGGAGCCGTGTCGCACTTTGCCATCGGCGGCGCTCCCGACTGGACAATCTTTCTTCTGTGCGTGGTGTTCACGTTCCTCTGGGCGAGAATCGCATCCGTATTCGCCAATAAGGCCACACCAAAGACGTTAAACCGTGCAACCGGTGTCATTCTTGTAGTCCTTGGCATCGTCGTACTGGCGTTTTCCTTGTTGTAAAATCTGTAAAATAGCAGATAACCAGAATATACTTACAAATATGCCGACCGGACGCTGGCAGCTTTCCACCGCCGCCAGCGCCCGGTTCCCCGCAAATCTCCCGGTCACAGCCATACCTGCCTGACATCTTTAAATTCGGTGCCGATCATCCAGTCTCTCACAATTCTTGGAATTCTCCATGCATAGGCCGGTGTAACAACAAAAAGATATCGTTCTACAGGGCATTATAAAACCTGAGACGTACAAATACAAGAGTGCGCAACGCCAGCTTTTGTACAATCCATAATCATTTTCTCACACATCTCATACCCCAGCCTGGAGCTGTTCATAGACAGTGTATAATTGCCCGCCATTCCCCATTTCTGCTCCGTGTAAAAACGATAATTTGTCATACGCCTTTTATCAATATCCGCCATCATTTTTACTGCTTCGGCTTCGGTGACATGGTACAGCCTGCAGATGCGCTGCACTTTTTGGGGCATATCGCCGTGTATAAATACATTCAGCACATCCTCTCTGTCCTTCAAAATAAAATCTGCATTTCTTCCTATAATGACGCAGCTCTCCTTTTCTGCGATCTCCAGAATCACCTTTCTCTGTGCTTCGTACACCATATCTTCCACGGATTTTCCGGTAAGGTCGCGTCCGGCAAAAGCATAGCCAAACAAACCTTTCTTTGGAGAGAGCTCCGCATTTTCCTTTATGTACTCCGTAGAAAATCCTGACTTCTCTGCAATCTGACCGATGATATCCTTATCGTAATAGGCAATTCCAAGCTTCTTTGCCACTTCTTCGCCGATAAAAACGACCGCCGCTTCCGAATTCTCTGCTGATTGTAATGATTCTTTTCGCCATGTCAATTCCTCCCTAACTTAAACGCTCCACTTTATTTTTTCTGATTCTCTTTAAAAATACATAGCCCATCAGACACGCTATCATCTCCGTGATCGGAAATGCCCACCAGATCAGTGAGATGCCCATCTGACCGTTTCTTGCAAAAATTGAAAAAATTCCTGCCAGCGGCAATATGATAACAAGCTGTCTGAGCAGCGAAATCACCAGTGACTCGATACCTCCGTCCAAAGCCTGATAAATGCCCTGATATGCCACATTGATTCCGGCAAAGATAAAGCTGATGGAGATAATCCGCATCGCTCCAATAAAATATTCTCTGGACTGCCCGGCATTAAACAGTGTCGCAAATGCTCCCGGGAACACTTCCGTGATAATGATACCAAAAATCATCAGCGCCGCTGTATACAAGAGACCGTATTTTATTCCGTCCTTGATTCTCTTTTTGCTTCCCATTCCATAAGCAAAAGCAATAATCGGTGTAATTGCATCTCTGAGTCCGAATGCTAAGAACAACACAAACTGCTGGACTTTATAGAACAGTCCGTATGCGGTCTGTGCAGAAGGGCTGAACTTCAGAATCAGGTTCATCACATAAACCATGATCGACATCAGCGCCTGCGCAATGATTGCCGGAAGTCCGATCGCATAGATTTCTCTTATGATACCGGCATCCGGCTTCATGTACTCCACTCCATGCTCAAATTCCTGATTCAATTTCATATGGAACATAAACAGCAATACCGCGGATGCCACCTGACCGATCACCGTCGCGTAGGCCGCGCCTTCCACTCCCATTTCAGGAACCGGTCCGATACCATAGATCATAATCGGATCAAGAATGATATTGATCACGGCTCCCACAACCTGACCGATGGTCGAATATAGAGAACGTCCGGTTGCCTGCAATAACTTTTCAAATAAAGAAAAGAAAATAATTCCAAAGGAAATCACGCAGCATATTCTAAGATAGCTTGTTCCCATCGAAATTACTTCCGGATCAACCGTCTGTGAGGAAATATATGCCTTCACTCCGACAATTCCAAACAACAGGCATACTGCATAAATGATTCCTCCGAGGAATAAACTGTTGCCTGCAACCTTCGCTGCCTTTTTTGTATTTCCCTGCCCGAGTGTCCTTGCCAGAAGTGCATTTGTTCCCACACCCGTTCCGATTCCAACTGCCACCATAAGCATTTGAACCGGGAACACCAGCGTAAGTGCATTTAATGCCGCCTCACTCCCCACTTTCATGTTTCCGACAAAGGCACTGTCCACAATATTGTAGACAGCCTGCAATGCCATTGATAAGATCATCGGTATTCCCATCTGCACCATAAGCTTCTTTACCGGCATTTCTTTCATCTTGTTACTCTCTGTCATATAATCCTCCTTGTTTTTCCGCACAAAAAAAATGTGTACCTATCTCATAAGCTGGACTTACGCTGATAAGCTACACACTTCTTTATGGCATACTATTTATTTTAAAAACAGAAAAACGAGTAGCAAAACTGGATTTACGCTAGTCTGCTACTCGTTTGATCCTTATTATATTTCTCATTTTAGAAAAAGTCAAACAAAATTTTGTTGCAATTTTACTGTCATTATAATCCAATGATACTTGTAAATACCACCTGCCACACTACCATAAAAGTCAAAATAGCAAAAGCGCAAAAGGACAGCCACACACATACATGTGTGACTGTCCTTTTCCCTATCTATACATTACCTTCTCCTAAAAATAACGCATATGATTTATTTGTTTGCGATTGCTGCCTGTGCTGCTGCAAGACGAGCGATCGGCACACGGAACGGTGAGCAGGATACATAATCCAGACCGATCTTGTGGCAGAACTCTACAGAAGAAGGATCTCCGCCGTGCTCTCCACAGATACCTACATGAAGCTTCGGATTTACCGGCTTGCCAAGCTTGATTGCCATATCCATCAGCTTGCCGACACCTGTCTGATCCAGTTTTGCAAACGGATCGTTCTCGAAGATCTTTGTATCATAGTAAGCATTTAAGAACTTACCTGCATCATCACGGGAGAAACCGAATGTCATCTGTGTCAGGTCGTTTGTACCGAAGCAGAAGAAATCAGCCTCTGTTGCGATCTCGTCTGCAGTCAGAGCTGCTCTCGGGATCTCGATCATTGTTCCTACTTCATACTCAAGCTTTACACCTGCTGCTGCAATCTCAGCGTCAGCAGTATCAACAACAACCTTCTTCACATACTTTAACTCTTTTACTTCGCATACAAGCGGAATCATGATCTCCGGCTTTACAGTCCAGTCCGGATGAGCCTTCTGTACGTTGATTGCTGCACGGATAACAGCCTTTGTCTGCATCTTTGCAATCTCCGGATAGGTAACTGCAAGACGGCATCCTCTGTGACCCATCATCGGGTTGAACTCATGCAGAGAAGCGATGATGTTCTTGATTGTCTCAACAGACTTGCCCTGAGCTTTTGCAAGCTTCTCGATGTCAGCTTCCTCTGTCGGAACGAACTCATGAAGAGGCGGATCCAGGAAACGAATGGTTACCGGGCAGCCTTCCAGTGCTTCGTATAACTTCTCAAAGTCACCCTGCTGATACGGAAGAATCTTATCAAGGGCAGCTTCTCTCTCCTCTACGGTATCAGAGCAGATCATCTCACGGAATGCAGCAATTCTGTCTTCCTCGAAGAACATATGCTCTGTACGGCAAAGTCCGATACCCTCAGCGCCAAGCTCACGAGCTTTCTTAGCGTCTGCCGGTGTATCTGCATTGGTACGAACCTTTAATGTTCTGTACTTGTCAGCCCATGCCATAACACGTCCGAACTCGCCTGCGATGGTAGCGTCAACAGTCTTGATCTCGCCATCATAGATATTACCGGTTGTACCGTCGATGGAGATCCAGTCTCCCTCATGGAACTCTTTGCCGGCCAGTGTAAACTTCTTATTCTCCTCGTCCATAGCGATGTCGCCGCATCCGGATACACAGCAGGTACCCATACCACGTGCAACTACGGCAGCGTGAGATGTCATACCGCCACGAACGGTTAAGATACCCTGGGAAGCCTTCATACCAGTGATATCTTCCGGAGAAGTCTCAAGACGTACTAATACGACCTTCTCTCCTCTTGCATTCCAAGCCTCTGCATCCTCTGCAGTGAATACGATCTTACCGCAGGCAGCACCAGGAGATGCTCCAAGACCTTTGCCCATCGGTGTAGCAGCCTTTAATGCAGCAGCATCGAACTGCGGATGAAGCAGTGTATCGAGGTTACGCGGGTCGATCATCAATACTGCCTCTTCCTCTGTCTTGTGTCCCTCATCTACGAGGTCGCAGGCGATCTTTAATGCAGCTGGAGCTGTTCTCTTACCGTTACGGCACTGTAACATGTAGAGCTTCTTGTTCTCTACGGTGAACTCCATATCCTGCATATCATGGTAATGGTTCTCAAGAGTCTCGCAAACCTTTAAGAACTCAGCGTATGCCTCCGGGAACTCCTGCTCCATCTGAGCGATCGGCATAGGTGTACGGACACCTGCAACAACGTCCTCGCCCTGTGCATTGATTAAGAACTCACCCATAAGCTTGTTCTCACCGGTTGCCGGATCACGGGTGAATGCAACACCTGTACCAGACTCGTTGTTTAAGTTACCGAATACCATAGGCATTACGTTAACTGCAGTACCCCAGGAATACGGGATATCGTTGTCACGACGGTATACGTTTGCACGCGGGTTGTCCCAGGAACGGAATACAGCCTCGATTGCAAGCTTTAACTGCTCTACAGGATCTGACGGGAAATCAGTTCCCAGCTGATTCTTGTACTCAGCCTTGAACTGCTCTGCCAGAGTCTTTAAGTCAGCAGCGGTGAGGTCGATGTCGTACTGAACACCCTTCTCCTCTTTCATCTTGTCGATGAGCTGCTCAAAATACTTCTTACCAACTTCCATAACGACGTCAGAGAACATCTGAATGAAACGTCTGTAGGAATCATATACGAAACGCTCGAATGCCGGATCCGGGTTTCCTGCGATCATTGCTGCTACTACGTCATCATTTAATCCAAGGTTTAAGATGGTGTCCATCATACCCGGCATGGAAGCTCTCGCACCGGAACGTACCGATACCAGCAACGGATTCTTCAGATCACCGAATTTCTTACCGTTGATCTCCTCCATCTTCTTAACGCCTTCCATAGCCTGCGCCATGATCTCGTCGTTGATCTTACGTCCATCCTCGTAGTACTGCGTACAAGCCTCAGTTGTGATTGTGAATCCCTGTGGTACAGGAAGTCCGATGCTTGTCATCTCTGCAAGGTTGGCACCCTTACCACCGAGCAGATTACGCATGGTCATGTCGCCTTCGCTAAACATATAAACCCATTTGTTCGCCATTTTGCTAATTCCTCCTAAACTATACTTACTATGTAACTATGTCAGAGCGAAACCCTGCCATAATTCCGCAAACGAATGTGCGTCTCCCAAAACGCACACATCTATAATATCATACTTTTGCTAAATAGCAACAATTATTTTCGTCTCTTTTTGCTGTTTTTTGTCACAATTTCACAATTCAAAACCTTGTTCCATGATGTGGAACAATTTTATGTTACGTCTGCGGAAAGTCAAAACGCAAAAAGGCAGAACCGCAATCTCCGGTTCCGCCCTTCTTTTTCCAGTCCGATTCAGTTGATAAAAAACCCACGCTGCAGGAAATCAAACAGATACGTTGCCTGTTTCAAGAAATCTCTAGCCCCGAAGCTGTCGAGCTTTGCGATCCAGAGGATCGACACGACAAAGATCCAGGGATGCTTCTTCATCCTGCCGCACATATTCTCACACGCGTAAACCATCGCCGGCTCTCCCTTCGCCGCATAGAACAGAAACATAAAAATCTGCATGGCAAAGAGCGGCGCAAAATGTCTGCCCCAGTCCGTATGGATCACGAACATCGGCACAAAACACAGCTGGCTTAGCAGCATGTAAAAATACGGCGATGCATACCACTTCACATTGCTCTTTTTCTGCCAGCCAAAGACATCCCGGTAAATCTGAAAACACCACACAAGCACCGGCAGCAGCAACAGAAGAACCAACAGCGCATGCCGGATCGGTGCATCATATTTATAAAACTGGGGTGTAATCTCCTTCAACTGGTAATCCATTTTCAGAAAATATTCAATATCAAGCGCATATTCCGAAATGGTGAGGTTCGTTCTCCCCTCCAGAAATGTCACAAGTTCCTTCGCACTGTCAAAATGGATACTGCTGAAAAACTGAAAATATACCGCTACCGCCACATTGATAAGGCCGGATACAAACGCGGCGGCAAACCTGCCGGCATGCACCCTGTTTTCCTCAAACACGTCATATACCATCACCGAAAAGACAATCGGATAATACAAAAATGCAAATCCCTGGTGAATGGCAAGTCCCACGACACCGAGCACGGTATAGCAGACACACTTCACATATGTATTCTTAATCGTAAGACCAACAAGCAGTGCCAGCAGTGCAACCAACAGCATGTAGACATCCAGTCTGCCTAAATTCTGATCGTTCCACACATAGGCAATCGAAAACGGTGCGACAAGGTACAGCGCCACCGCCCCAAAGACGGCGTGCCGGATCTGATCGTTCTTAGTGACGGCAAGACGGATCATTCTCCCCAGCACAATGGCAAGCACCAGTATCGTGAGCATCGTTCCCACGGCGACGTATTTGTATGCCACCGTGTAATCCAGATACTCTCCGTAAAACAGGCGGTAAATGCTCCCGATGAGAAGCCTTGATCCCGTTCCCATGGAATAGTCCATCGCATTCCATGCCGATGACCAGCCCTGCAGGTCTAACGCCCTGCCTGTCAGAAACCAGACGATCAGGCCGGCTGCAATCACAACCTCATACGATACGGCATTCCAAAACTTTTTTATCTTCTCCATCTGCCTACCACGCAAACTTCTGTGCAAAGTAAGCATCCAGTTCCTCGATCTTGATGCGCTCCTGCTCCATCGTATCACGATCACGCACGGTCACAGCACCGTCGTTCTCAGACTCAAAATCGTATGTTACGCAGAACGGAGTTCCAATCTCATCCTGTCTTCTGTATCTCTTACCGATATTGCCTCTGTCGTCAAATTCACAGTTATATTTCTTGGAGAGCTGTGCGAAAATCTTTTCTGCGCCCTCGTTTAACTTCTTGGAAAGCGGAAGCACACCGATCTTAACCGGAGCCAGTGCCGGATGGAAATGAAGCACGGTTCTCATATCCGGCTTCTCCTCGGTACCGATGTTCTCCTCATCGTATGCAGCACATAAGAATGCAAGCACCACGCGGTCTGCACCGAGAGACGGCTCGATGACGTACGGCAGATAACGCTCATTCTTCTCGTCGTCAAAGTAGGTAAGATCCTGACCGGACGTCTCCTGATGTCTGCCGAGATCATAGTCGGTACGGTCTGCGATGCCCCAGAGTTCACCCCAGCCAAACGGGAATAAGAACTCAATATCCGTTGTTCCCTTGCTGTAGAATGCAAGTTCTGCCGGATCGTGATCGCGCAGACGCATCTCGTCTTCCTTAATGCCGAGGGAGATCAGCCAGTCACGGCAGAAGCCTCTCCAGTACTGGAACCACTCCAGATCGGTTCC
>ERZ840517.3477-NODE-3477-length-12112-cov-3.631417_pt1 | contig 12112 bp, 16 predicted proteins | sample MGYA00519876_ERZ840517 | MGnify/ENA primary metagenome ERZ840517 (study PRJEB31850, sample SAMEA3708882) | human gut metagenome | biome: human gut; feature: human-associated habitat; material: faeces | place: China | collected 2014 ... | reverse complement strand
CGGCCTCTTGGTCCCGAACCAAGCGCGCTACCAGCTGCGCTACACCCCGTCAGCCTAACTATTATACGGTGCAGAAACGTTTCTGTCAAGAGGGAAATTTCCCTCCGCCCCGGAGGTTCTGCCCTGCCCGAAGGGCGCATACACTGAACGCAAAAGGAGGGGATGGCATGACCGAGACAAAGCACCGCCGGCCCGCCCGCCGCACACTGGCACACGGGCAGCCTCTGCGCCGCCCGATGGCCCGCCACACACCGCAGCGCAGGCCCACCGCAGGCCGGAGGCCCCGCCCCGCCGTGGGCCGCCTGTGGCAACTGGTGGTGTGCGGAGCGCTGCTGCTGGGGGTGGTGGCCATAAAGCTGACGGCCCCGGACACGCTGGAGCCTTACCGTCAGAGACTCTTGACGCTGATGGGCGGCGACACAGATTTTACGGCGGCTTTTTCGGCCGTAGGTCACGCCTTTGACGGCTCTCTGACTGGAGCACTGGACGACGCCTACACGGCGGTGTTCGGCCCCCGGCAGGCGCAGCCCACCGCAGCTACCTACACGGCGGAGAACACCCCAGAGGACGTGTGCCTGACCCAGCAGGTGCTGGGCTTTGCCTACGCCGCCCCGGTGCAGGGGACCGTCACCGACGGCTTCGGATGGCGGGAGAACGCCTTCCACTACGGCACGGACATTGCCGCCGACGCCGGGACCGTCATCTCCAGCTTCGCTGACGGCACCGTCACGGCGGTGGGGGACAGCAGCCAACTGGGCAACTATGTGACCGTGTCCCACGCCGGGGCCTTTACCACCCTGTATGCCCATTGCAGCCGCATTACTGCCTCCTCCGGCCAGCAGGTGGCGCTGGGCGATCCCATTGCCGAGGTGGGGGAGACCGGCAACGCCACTGGCCCGCACCTCCACTTCGCACTCCAGAAGGACACCGTCTATCTGGATCCCGCCTACTATGGCATTGGCTGAGCGCCTGCGGATCTCGCCGGGGGTGCCGCTGCTGCTGGCGGCCTTCGTGTGGCTGGCCTCCCCACTGCTGCTGGGGGCTATCCTGTCGGCGGCGGTGTGCCATGAGCTGGGCCACTGGTTGGTGCTGCGAAGGGTAGGAGGCCGGATCCAAAGACTGCATATCACCGTGTTCGGCGCCGAGATGCAGGTGGATGACCGCCGCATCTCCTACGGCGGCGAGCTGCTGACCGCCGCCGCAGGCCCGGTAATCAATCTGCTGCTGGCGGCGGCCATGGGCCTTCTGGGCCGGTGGTGGGAGCCGCTGTATCTCTTTGCTGGGGCGCAGCTGGTGCTGGGGGCCTTCAACCTGCTGCCTGCCCTGCCGCTGGATGGCGGCCGTATCCTGTGGCTGGCGCTGGCGTGGCTGACAGAACCCTATACCGCCCAGCGGGTACTGTCGGCGGTGAGCCTTGCGGTGTCGCTGGCTCTGCTGTTGGGTGGCGGATGGTTCATCTGGCGGCTGGGGGGCAGCCCCTTTTTGCTGGTGGGGGCCGTGGGGCTGACCGGATGGAATCTGCGGGAAATAAAGCTTGCCAAAGGGGGATAAAACGGGTAAAATAAGATGTTAAACCAAAGAATACAGGAGATATACTGTGGATAAACGATTGGAACGTATTCTGCCGCGAGTGCAGAAGCCTGCCCGCTATGTGGGTGGGGAATATAACGCCGTGAAGAAGGACCCGGCGCAGGTGGACACCCGCATCGCCTTCTGCTTCCCGGACACCTACGAGATCGGAATGTCCAATCTGGGGATGCGGATCCTCTACGGCGTCATGAACAACATGGACGGTGTATGGTGCCAGCGGGTCTTTGCCCCTTGGGGGGACATGGAGGAGGAGATGCGCCGGGCCGGGATGCCCCTGTTTGCCCTGGAGTCCGGGGAGCCTATCACGGACTTTGATATCGTGGCCTTTTCCGTGGGCTATGAGATGGCCTTTCCTGCCATTCTGAATATGCTGGATCTGGCGGGCATCCCCATCCATAGCGCAGAGCGCACCGGTCTGACGCCGCTGGTCATCGCCGGCGGCACCGCCATGTATAATGCCGAGCCCATTGCCGACTTCATCGATCTGGTGAGTCTGGGGGAGGGAGAGGACATCACCGTGGAGTTGGTGGAGCTGCACCGCAAGGCCCGCCGGGAGGGCTGGAGCAAGACACAGTTTCTCCGTGCGGCGGCCCAGCTGCCGGGCATCTACGTCCCCAGCCTGTACGAGGTGACGTATCATGACGACGGCACCGTGGCGGAGATCACGCCGCTGGAGGGCGCTCCGACGGTGGTCACCAAGCGTATCGTCCACGATATGGACAAGTCCTTTTTCCCCACTCAGACCATCGTCCCCTCCACGGAGATCGTGCAGGATCGGGTGATGCTGGAGCTGTTCCGGGGCTGCATCCGGGGCTGCCGGTTCTGTCAGGCGGGGTATGTGTACCGCCCGGTCCGCAACCGCAGCGAGGCTCTGTGCGCCCAGTACGCCGTGGAGAGCTGCGACGGCTCCGGGTATCAGGAGGTGACGCTGTCCAGCCTCTCCACCAGCGACTACCCGCCCCTGACCCAGCTGTGCGACCAACTGGAGGACTTCTGTCAGCAGCGCCATGTGAATCTGTCCCTGCCCAGTCTGCGGGCGGACAACTTCTCCATGAACCTGATGGAGCGGCTGGCCAAGGGCCGCAAAAGTGGCCTGACCTTCGCCCCGGAGGCCGGTACCCAGCGGCTGCGGGATGTCATCAACAAAAATGTCACTCAGGAGGATCTGCTTCAGTCCTGCCGCACGGCCTTTGCCGGGGGCTACAATGCCGTGAAGCTGTACTTCATGCTGGGCCTGCCCACGGAGACCGATGAGGACGTGCTGGGCATTGCCGATCTGGCGGCCCGTGTCATGCATACATGGCGGGAGAGCGCCAGCAATAAAAACCGGGGCGTCCGCATCACCGTCTCCACATCGTGGTTCGTTCCCAAGCCCCATACGGCCTTTCAGTGGGAGCCGCAGATCTCCAAGGAGGAGTATGAGCGGCGGGTGGCCTTGCTGCGGGAGGCCATCAAGACCAAAACCGTCACCTATAACTGGCACGACTCCGACACCAGCTTTCTGGAGGCTGTGCTGGCCCGTGGCGACCGCCGGATGTGCAAGGTGTTGGAGACGGCGTGGCGCAAGGGCTCCAAGCTGGATGCATGGGAGGAGTATTTCTCGCTGGACCGCTGGCTGGAGGCCTTTGAGGAGTGCGGGCTGGATCCCCACTTCTACGCCAACCGCACCCGTTCGCTGGATGAAAAGATGCCCTGGGACATGATCTCCAGCGGCGTCACCACGGCATACCTCCGCCGGGAGCGGGAGCGTGCCTTTGCCGGGGTCACCACCCCGGATTGCCGCACCCACTGCAACGGCTGCGGCGCCAATCGACTGGTAGGGGGGAAGTGCGATGTCTAAGCTGCGGCTTCTATTCGTGAAGGAGGGGACGGCGGCCTATATCTCCCATCTGGATCTGCTGCGGACGGTGCAGCGGGCCTTCCCCCGGACGGAGTTGGAGATCAAGCACTCTCAGGGCTTCCACCCCCATCCCATCATCTCCATTGTGCTGCCCCTGCCGGTGGCCCAGTCCAGCGACTGCGAGCTGCTGGACTTCGAGGTGACGCAGGATACCGACGGCAGCGGCATCGCCGAAAAGCTCAATGAGGGCCTGCCGGAGGGGCTGCGGGTGCTGGATTGCTACGAGGCCAAGCGTCCGGTGCGGGAGCTGGCGTATCTGCGGGCGGACATGGAGCTGGAGTATGACCACGGTGTACCGGAGGGCGCCGCAGAGGCGCTTATGGATCTGTTTCACCGCCCGGAGCTGCTGATCGAAAAGCGCACCAAGCGCAAGCAGCTGGCGGAGGTGGATATCGCCCCCATGATCCGGAGCATCGCCTTTGCGGAGGAGAAGAATCTTCTTCGGGCGGCGGTAACGGTCCGGGCGCAGAACCCCGGCCTGAACCCTCAGCTGCTGGAAAAGGCTATCGCCCGCTACCGGCCGGACCTGTCCCCGGACTTTGTTCGGGTCCGCCGCCGGGAGCTGCTGGACGAGGCAGGGGAAATTTTCCGGTAGAAAAACCGTACCACCCGGAGGGATGCTTTTTCCCTCCGGGCGTGATTTTGCCCGTAAAAATGGACGGATTGCGGACATATAACGGACGCATCAGTGGACGTTTTGATGGACGGCTCCGGTACTTTTTGGTACAATGGGGACAGAGGAACAAAGGAGGATGCCCTGATGAAGCGACTGCCCTTAGTTTTGCTGCCCCTGACGACGTTGGCCACCGTTGTGTTCTGTCTCCTGTGGCAAGGAGCACGGCGGGACCATTCAGACCTTGTGACGCTGGCCCGCTCCGGAGCGGCGGAGACCTGTACCCGATTTTCGGACAATCAGTCCCACGGAGATGACGGCGATGATTGGGGCGGCGTGGCTGCTTTCCGAACCTTCCAGCAGGCCTGCGCCCTTTTGCCGGAGCAGGGGAGCGATGCCGTATGCAGCGCCGTTTACGGGCAGCTGCTGCACCCGGATGGAGCCAAGGCCCATCTGCCGGAGATCATCGCCGTCATGGAACCTCTGGCCCAAGACCCCACGGACGCATCCGCCCGGCTGCGGCTGTATGAGCTGCGGGATCTTTTGCAGGAGGATGCGTGATTTTCGACCGTACCATGCTGGCGTACATGGATGAACAAGGGGAAATGGGCTTGTTGGAGCCTATTTCGATACTTTTTTTGTCAAAACAGGAAATAATGCTTGCATTTGGCGGGCATCTGTGATATTCTATCATGGCATGAAAAGGGCGGTCCTCTGTCGCCGGTGTCCCCAAAAAGATGGGACGCCACGGAAATGACGGCATGAACGCCTATAATTTAGGAGGAAAAATCCATGGATCTCATCAAAGCACTGAATGAAAAGCAGCTGCAGAACGACGTGCCTCAGGTGGAAGTGGGCGATACCGTCCGTGTCCACGTGAAGGTCAAGGAAGGCGCCCGTGAGCGTGTTCAGGTGTTCGAGGGTACCGTCATCGCCAAGAAGCACGGCGGCATCGAGGAGACCTTCACCGTCCGTCGTATCTCCTACGGCGTGGGCGTGGAGAAGGTGTTCCCCGTTCACTCTCCCTCTATCGTGAAGGTGGAGACCGTGCGCCACGGCTATGTCCGTCGTGCCAAGCTCTACTACCTGCGTGACCGTGTTGGCAAGGCCGCCAAGGTCCGGGAGAAGCTGTAAGCCATTTTGTGATCCAAGGCCGGGGCATCCCGGCGTGAAAAAGAGACGCACCTGCGGGTGCGTCTCTTTTTTATGCAGTTACGTTTTTGCGCCGACGCACTTCTATGCCGTCATACTTTTATGCAGTACGATTTTGTGCCATTTATACGGCCACATTCTTATGCGGCTGCGCTTTTTATGCAGCCATGCTTTTACGCTGTACTGGATGGAAATGGTTCTCAGGGGAACGGACCTGAGGGCGGAAGTTGGGAGCCTTTGGGGATGGCCCTGCCCCTGTGCGGTGCTATGGGTCAGTCGTCCCAGCCAGCCCGTTCCTCTCCCGGTAGGCCGAAGGAGATGGAACCCCGGCCGTATTTTCCACGGATGGCGTCCATGGTGCGCTCCAGCTTCTCCTGCTTTTCCTGCTGCCGGGAAACCACCGGTGCCTCCAACAGATCCAGCTGCTGGAAGGAGTCGGCGCTGTCGGTGATATACAGGGCGGTGACGGTGAGCATCCGCACCGGCTCCGGGGCCTTCCACAGCCGCCGGGTCAGCTCCGTGGCCGACTGCCAGATGTCCTTCATCAGGTGGGTGGGGGCCGGGAGCCGCATCTGCCGGGACACGGTGCGGAACTGGGCGTTCCGCAGGGACACGGATACGCCGCCGCAGTACAGCCCCTGCTGCCGCAGCCGCATGGCCACACTGTCGGACAGCACCGCCAGACCACGCTGTACCTCCTCCCAGCGGGTGAGGTTTTTGGGGAAGGTGGTGCCGTTTCCCACGGATTTCACCGGCTCTTGCTGGCCCGCCGGGCGGACGGGGCTGCCGTCCAGCCCGTTGGCGTACTCATGGAGCTGAAGCCCCAGCTTGCCCAGCAGCGTTTCCAGCATCTGGGGGGAGCAGGCCGCCAGCTGACCGATGGTCTCCACACCGTACTGGTGCAGCACCCGTCCGGCTGCCCGGCCCACGAACAGCAGATCCCCCACCGGCAAGGGCCAGACGATATCCTGCCAGTTTTCCCGGCTGATGACGGTAGTGGCATCGGGCTTTTTATAGTCACTGCCCAGCTTGGCGAACACCTTGTTGAAGGACACGCCCACAGAGATGGTCAGCCCCAGCTCCTGCCGCAGCCGCCGACGCAGAGTATCGGCAATGGCCTTGGGGTCGCCGCCGAAGAGGTGCATACTGCCGGTGATATCCAGCCAGCTCTCGTCGATGCCGAAGGGCTCCACCAGATCGGTGTACTGCTCATAGATGGCGTTGACCCGCCGGGAGTACTCCCGGTACAGGCCGTGGTGGGGCGGCAGCAGCACCAGACCGGGACACTTCTTTTTGGCCTGCCAGATGGTCTCCGCCGTCTGGATGCCCAGCCGCTTGGCAGGCTCGTTCTTGGCCAGAATGATGCCGTGGCGGGAGGCGGGGTCGCCGCAGACAGCGGTGGGGATGTCCCGCAGATCGGGATGGCTCAGCAGCTCCACCGAGGCAAAAAAGCAGTTCAGGTCACAGTGCAAGATCACCCGATCACCCATGCGGCACACCTCCTTAGACTCAATCGTTTGTTCTATTATATCATGGCCTGCGCCGCTGCACAAGAGAAAAACGCAGTCCCCTGAGAGAACGGAGGACTGCGTTTCGGGCTTACGGATGTTATTTATGCAGCAGGGGGGACAGGGGCTTGTAGATGAGGAGGCAGATGCCCACATTCAGCAGCCCCTTGAACAGGGTAAAGGGAACGTTGAACACCACCAGGCAGTTCAGCAGCGCATTGCCGGTAGGGACGTGGGCGATGGAGCCCATGATGGCCTCATACATCCCGACGATGCCCGTCATGGGCAGACCGTAGAGGACCTCGTAGGCCGGATACACCACAAAATAGTTGGAGGGCAGGCTCACCAGCGCCATCAGCACGGCGCCCAGCAGGGAGCCCCACAGGGCCGATTTGCGGCTCTTATGCCGCCGGTACACAAGGCCCGCCACCAGCACGAACACGCTGCCCAGCAGGAAGTTGCTGAGCTCACCTACGCCGGCGCTGGAGCCGAAGGGCAGGTGCAGCAGATTCTTCACCAACTGGATCACCACGCCGTACACAGGTCCCAGCGAGAAGGTACCCAGCAGGGCAGGCAGATCCGACAGGTCCAGCTTTACGAAGGAGGGGATCAGGGGGATGGAGAACTCGATGAACTGGAGGACGAAGGCCACGGCGCACAGCATGGCGGCCACGGCAATGTGATGGGTCTTTTGCTTTTGAGTCATAAAAAAATACTCCCTTTTGATGTAGTAAACCCCCGGAAAGGCTTGCCTTCCAAGGTGTACGCATCAAAAAAGAGCATCACGAAAATGCCATACACGCCTTCTCTCATCCAGACTATACTGTCGGTACCGGGATCGCACCGGTTCATGCAGCTTGCACCGCTTGCGGACTATACCGCCGGTGGGGAATCACACCCCGCCTCGAAGACAGCTATTCGGTTGTTTCCGAAGGATAGTATACGACATCCTGCGGCAAAAAGCAACCCCCTGATTTGCAAATTAGATAAACAGAAAATATTTATCGTAAAACAATAAAAAATAGTTGACAAACAGAAATGATGCTGCTATGATAGGTACAACAACGAAAGGAGTGAGCCTCATGAAGACCAAAACCATGACGAACCTGCTGCGACTGGTGCTGATAGCGGCAGCGGCGCTGTGCGGTGTATTTTTCTTCTTGTGTCTGCCTTCTTATGGGCAGGAGATCGTGCAGGCGGATCCGGAGTTTGCGTGGGCCTACTGGCCGTGCCTAGTGTGGGCGTGGCTGTTTGCGCTGCCCATCTTCGGGGCGATGATCCCCGGATGGCGCATCTTCGGCAGCATCAGCGCCCCCGGCGGGGCTTTTACCCGGAAGAATTCCCGTGATATGCAGAGGATCTCTGTGCTGGCTTTTGCTGATGCGCTGGTCTTTCCGGCGGGGATGCTTACCATAGGCATTATGGGGGCGGGCAGCGCCCCGCTGACCATTGTGATTACGCCCATGGTGGTGTTCTGCTGTGCGGCGGTGGGGGTCGTGTGCTATGTGCTCAGCCGTCTCATCGGGGACGCCGCCGCTCTCCGTGAGGAGAACGACATGACCATTTAAGGAGGGCGGAGCATGATCGTATTCAACATTGACGTAATGCTGGCCCGGCGGAAAATGAGTCTGACGGAGCTGTCGGAGCGGGTGGGCATCACCATGGCCAACCTCTCTATCCTGAAAACCGGCAAGGCCAAGGCGGTGCGGGTGGAGACGCTGAACAAGCTCTGCCATGCGCTGGACTGTCAGCCCGGCGATCTGCTGGAGTACCGGCCGGACGAGGAAGCCTGAAGAAAGTGAAAAGGGACAGGCGCTGCGTAGCAGAGCCTGTCCCTTTTTTGGCGGAATGAGGATCATTTACCCAACAAATGCTGCTCCACGCCGCCATAGAGATATTGGTAATTCCTGTGCATCATATTCTTGAAGAACGGCACCAGCAGCACCAGATCCGCCGCCAGCCACGCCAGAGGATCGGCGGCGCACAGGGCGTAGAAGGCCAGCTCAGGGGACTGGGCGCTGACCACGCCGCCGGACAGCAGGGCCGGGAGGGTCAGGCAGATGGCCACACGGGCGATCAGCTCGGATGCTCCGGCCCACAGCACGAAGGGGGCTCGCTGGATGCCCTGCACGCAGTTGCGGACCACGAACAGGAAGCACAGCAGCAGGTACATGGAGAAGTCCACATACAGGAAGTGGTTGCCGAAGCGGATGGTGTCGGCGGTGACCTTGTCGGCGCTGAGGAGATGTGGAGATATGCGCCGTCGATGGTCAGGAGCAGACCCAGCCCTACGGAGCAGACGCCGATGATGGCGGCCATGACCAGACCCTGCAGGATGCCCTTGCGGATGCGGTGGGTGTACCCGGCACCCAGATTCTGGGCGGTGAAGCTGGTCATGGCGGCGCCAAGGCCGTTCACCGGAGTCATGATGAGGCTATTGAGTTTGTTGGCGGCGCCGAAGCCGTTCTGGGCGGCGTGGGACACCATCTGGCCGTCGATCATATCGAACTTCACCACCACGCTTTGCATGACGATGATGCCGATGGCCAGCACGGAGAACTGGAGGCCCAGCGGCACGCCCTGAACGATGTGACGCTTCAGGTCCAGTCCGGTGATGTGCCAGTCCTCCTTGTGGAGCCGCAGGTCCGGATACTTGGAAAAGGCATAGGCGAAGCAGGCCACGGTGCTGATGAGCTGGGCGGTGACGGTGGCTCCGGCGGCTCCGGCCACGCCCCAGCGCAGTACCAGAATGAACAGCAGATCCAGCGCCACATTCAGCACCGTGGAGCCCAGCAGGAACAGCAGCGGCGTTACGGAGTCGCCCATGCTCCGCAGGAAGGAACAGATGAAGTTATAAAACAGCTGGGCGCCGATGCCGGCAAAGATGATGCCGCAGTAGGTGTAGGCGGCCCGGTATACCTCCGGGTTCTCCGGCGTCACGTTGATCCAGGCCAGCATGGGGTTCAGCAGCACCAGCGCCAGAGCCGTCAGCAGCACCGTCAGCCCCGCCGACAGCACCAGCTGGGCGGCCATGGAGCGGCGCACACCGGCCTGATCCCGGCAGCCCACGCAGCAGGAGGTGATGACGCAGAACCCGGCGCTGACGCCGAAGGCGAATTGCAGGAAGATGAACACCAACGAGGTGGTGTCGTTGACGCCGGCCACCTCCTGCGCCGTCAGGGTTTGGCCCACGATGGCGGCGTCGCTGATGGTATACACCTGCTGCAGCAGGTACGACAGGATCACCGGCAGGGAGAACTGCAAAATGGTGCGCCAGCAGGTGCCGTGGGTCAGGTCCACCGGGTGGAACAGGTCACGAAGGGCCTGAAAAGGTTTTCTATTCTGAGATTTTTCCATAGTTTACGCTCTTTTCTCTCGCTTTTTCTACGACGGCAAATTATAGCCTGTTGGGCGGCGGAAGTCAAGTGGAGAAGGGATTGCAAACTTCACAAACTTCGTCATTTTAACCTAAAAAGAGGTATACAAATTGACGGAATGCACAAATAAGACGGGCGGCATACTTGGGTCGGGACGAGCATATAGTGGAGCATCACAGAGGAAAGGGCGTGGAGCGTGTGGACGAGGCATACGCCATCCGGCGGTATCAGCAGGCGGCGGCTCTGCTGCCGCTGCGATGGCAGCGGCTGTGCCGTCAGGTGCCGGAGGAGCAGCAGGCGGAGGCGGAGGAGCTGCGGCTGCGGGCCGGGCAGACGTTGACGCTGCTGCTGCGGGGAGGGGAGGTGCCGGCGGCACGGGAGCGGCCCTACCCGGTGGTGACTCAAACGGAGCTGGAGCAGCTGTGCGACGGGGTGACGGACTACTCCCGGTATGCGGCGGCGGATACCCTGAGCCGGGGGTATCTCACGGCACGGGGCGGCTTCCGCATCGGCGTGTGCGGCACGGCGGTGCTGCGGGACGGGGTCAACACCAATCTGCGGGATATCTCCTCCGTCACCATTCGCATCGCACGGGAGCAGCCGGGGCTTTCGACGGAGGTGCTGCCCCAGCTGTTCCGGGAGGGCAGCTTTTGCAGCACCCTTCTTCTGGCCCCGCCGGGGCTGGGCAAGACCACCCTGCTGCGGGATCTGATCCGGGGACTGTCCGACGGTGCAGAGGGCGTCCCACCTCATCGGGTGGCGGTGGTGGACGAGCGGGGGGAGATCGCCGTCATGTTTCAGGGCATCCCCCAGATGGCGCTGGGCAGCCACACCGATGTGCTGGACGCCTGTCCCAAGGCGCTGGGCATCCCCATTCTGCTGCGGTCGGCCAACCCGCAGGTCATTGCCGTGGACGAGATCACTGTTCGGGAGGATCTGATGGCCATGTCCGCTGCCGCCAACTGCGGGGTACGGTTTCTGGCCACCATCCATGCTGCTGACCGGCGGGAGCTGGGGCGAAGGCCGCTGTTTTCCCATCTGCTGAAGGAGAAGGTCTTTGAAAAGCTGGTGACCATCCGGCGAGAGGAGGGGCAGCGGCAGTATCTGGTGGAGGAGCTGTGGTAAGGGACGTGCTGGGGAGCCTTCTGCTGCTGGGAGGCGCCCTGTGGCTGTGGCTGGGACTGGTACAGGCCCAGCGGCGGCAGCTGCGGCTGCTGGAGGAGCTGGCGGCGTCGCTGGAGCAGATGGCCTCCGCCATTCGCTTCCGGCGGGAGACGCTGCTGCGGCTGCTGGCGGCTCAGCGGCAGCGCCCATTGGCGGGACCGTACTATGGAGCGGTGCTGGCGGCGCTGGAGGAGGGCATCTCTTTTCCGGCGGCATGGCGGCAGGGCTTTGCGGCTCTCTCCGGGGAGGGTGGTCGTATCCTGCGGCGGCTGGAGCCGGAGGGGGACGAGCAGAGGATATTGGGTGAGCTGACATGGGCCGCCGGGGAGCTGACGGAACTGCGGAGAGGACTGGAGCAGGAGAGCCGCCAGCGGGAAAAGCTCTGGTTTGCGGGGCTGTTTTCCGGGGCGGGCCTGCTGCTGATCCTGCTGATTTGAGGACGAGCAATGGATGTGGACCTGATTTTCAAGATCGCAGCGGTGGGGATCCTGGTGGCGGTGCTGAACCTGCTGTTGGTACGCAGCGGCCGGGAGGAGCAGGCTATGATGACCACGCTGGCCGGTCTGGTGGTGGTGCTGATGATGCTGGTGCAGCAGATCAGCGACCTGTTCCAGCTGGTCAAGACGCTGTTTGGGTTATAAGAGATGGAGGCTGTATGGCAGATCGTGGCGTTGGGACTGCTGGGCGCTGTGCTGGCCGCTTTACTGAAAAAGCATACGCCGGAGCTGGCGCTGCTGCTGGCCGTGGCGGTATGCGGGGCGGCGGCGCTGGCAGCCGTCCGTGGTGTGCGGGAGGTATGGGCCTTTCT
>ERZ840517.3475-NODE-3475-length-12115-cov-7.838143_pt1 | contig 12115 bp, 9 predicted proteins | sample MGYA00519876_ERZ840517 | MGnify/ENA primary metagenome ERZ840517 (study PRJEB31850, sample SAMEA3708882) | human gut metagenome | biome: human gut; feature: human-associated habitat; material: faeces | place: China | collected 2014 ... | reverse complement strand
GGCAACGATCACTTTTCCCCGTAAGGCAGCTGGTAGAGCACAACCTTAGGAGGCGGGCCCTCTATCCCGGTGAGGTACGGAGGCAAGTATGAAGATTGGTTTTTGCTAGTTGAAATCAGCTCGGTTCTCTTAGGAGGCGGTCGCTCTATACAACTGAGCTACGGAGGCGTGTGCAACTGGTATTGTACCGTAGGCGGCGGCATTTGTCAACGGCGGCGCGGCGAAAAAGTTGACGAAAGGGCTTGCAATCGGTCCTTTGCAGGCATATAATACAAAGGTTAGTGAATTTACCCGAGAGAAAGGGGTTTTTACCTTTGCAGAACGAAAAACTGAGAAACGTGGCCATTATCGCCCACGTCGACCACGGCAAGACCACGCTGGTGGACCAGATGCTCAAGCAGGGCGGCGTGTACCGCGAGAACCAGGAGACGGTGGAGCGCGTCATGGACTCCAACGACCTGGAGCGTGAGCGCGGCATCACCATTCTGGCCAAGAACACCGCCATCCAGTACGGCGACACCAAGATCAACATCGTGGATACCCCGGGCCACGCCGACTTCGGCGGCGAGGTGGAGCGTATCCTGAAGATGGTCAACGGCGTCATCCTGCTGGTGGACGCCGCCGAGGGCCCTATGCCCCAGACCCGTTTCGTGCTCAGCCGCGCGCTGGAGCTTGGCCATCGTGTTATTGTGGTTATCAACAAGATCGACCGTCCCGACCAGCGTATCCACGAGGTCATCGACGAGGTGCTGGAGCTGTTGCTGGACCTGGACGCCACCGACGAGCAGTTGGACAGCCCTATGCTGTTCTGCTCCGCCCGCAACGGTACCGCCAGCTATTCCCCCGACGTGGTGGGCACGGACCTGAAGCCGCTGTTCGATACCATTCTGGACTACATCCCCGCGCCGGAGGCCGACCTGGACCAGCCCTTCCAGATGCTGGTCAGCTCCATCGACTATAACGAGTTCGTGGGCCGTATCGCCATCGGCCGTATCGAGCGCGGCGTGCTGAAGCAGAACCAGGAGATCGCCGTGTGCAACTACCACGACCCCGACGCCCCGGCCAAGAAGGCCAAGGCGGTCAGTATGTACGAGTTCGCCGGTCTGGGCAAGGTGCCCGTCACCGAGGCCACGGCGGGCAATATCATCGCCCTCAGCGGCATCGGCGATATCACCATCGGCGATACCATCTGCGCACCCGACTGCGTGGAGCCGCTGCCCTTTGTGAAGATCAGCGCCCCCACGGTGGAGATGACCTTCTCCGTCAACGACAGTCCCTTCGCCGGGCGGGAGGGCAAGTTCGTCACCAGCCGCCAGCTGCGTGACCGCCTGTTCCGCGAGACGCTGAAGGACGTGTCCCTCCGCGTCAGCGAGATCGAGGGCGTTATGGACGCCTTCAACGTGGCGGGCCGCGGCGAGATGAGCCTGTCCATCCTCATCGAGACCATGCGCCGCGAGGGCTACGAGTTCCAGGTGTCGCCCCCCCGTGTACTGTACCAGACCATCGACGGCAAGAAGTGCGAGCCTATCGAGCGCCTGGTGGTGGACGTGCCCGCCGAGAGTGTGGGCGCGGTCATCGAGAAGCTGGGCGCCCGCAAGGCGGATATGCAGGAAATGACCCCCATCGGCAGCCGCATGAAGGTGGAGTTTCTGGTGCCCAGCCGCGGTCTGTTCGGCTACCGCAACGAGTTCCTGACGGATACCCGGGGCGAGGGCATTATGGCCAGCGTGTTCGACAGCTACGCCCCCTATAAGGGTGAGCTGACCCGCCGCAATACCGGCTCTCTGGTGGCCAGCGAGACCGGCGAGTCCATCACCTACGGCCTGTTCAACGCACAGGAGCGCGGCGTGCTGTTCATCGGCCCCAACGTGGGCGTGTACGAGGGCATGGTGGTGGGTATCAGTCCCAAGCAGGAGGACATCGTGGTCAACGTCTGCAAGAAGAAGCAGCTGACCAACACCCGTGCCGCCGGCAGCGATGACGCCCTGCGTCTGGTGCCGCCCCGGAAGATGAGCCTGGAGCAGTGCCTGGAATTCCTGGCGGATGACGAGCTGCTGGAGGTCACCCCCAAGAACCTCCGCATCCGCAAGACCATCCTGAACCACGAGCGGCGCATGAAGGCGCAGCACGGGAAGAAAAACTAAATTATGTAAACCAAAAGACCGGCGAAAGCCGGTCTTTTGGTTTATGTGGGGAGGATGTAATGTCTGGCTGCGGCGATTGTAAGCAGTGCTGTATGACCCGGTGCGGAAATTCTGGTACGGTAAGGTCGTGGACACAGAGGATAGGTTAACATAATAAAAACGTTATGTGCCCAACCCATTGACATTTCCCGGCGGGTGTGGTAAAAGAATAGAGACGCGTAGCGCACAGAAGTGCCTGCGAAGCGTATCGCCCTCGGGCGGTGCGCTTTTTCTATATACAAAAATAAAAGAGCGCTCCCCCGCCGGGGGGAGCGCTCTTGCTTACATTACCGGCACGAACTCCACGTTCAGGTCCACGATCTCGTTGACGCCGTCCAGCCGTGCGCCGTGGTCATACTGCCACACATCGAAGCGGTAGTAGAAGTCCGGATAGTCGCCGGGATCAGCGATCCACAGGGCGATGTTCCTCATAGAGGGCAGATCATAGCGGTAGTAGCCCTGCTGGCGGTTCATGTACACCCCGGCCTCATAGCCGCCCTGTTCGATCAAGGCGCAGAAAGTCCGGGCCTGGGAGGTCAGCAGGAATTCGCTGTTGTGCAGTGTGCGGGAGTCCTCCTGCTGTACCGGCTCCCAGTCGTAGTACACCGGCAGGTCCAGGTCGCGGCCATCCAGCAGCTGCAGGGCGTACAGGGCCTCCTGGGCGGCCTCCTGCACGGTGGCGGCCTGGGAGAAGAAATACACGCCCACGTCGATGCCGGCGGCCCTGGCCCCGCTGTAATAGCTATCGAAGGACCGGTCCGGGTACAGGGAGCCCTTCTCGCCGTAGCCCCGCAGACCCAGGCGCAGATAGGCAAAGTCGATGCCCTGCCGCTTCAGCGCCGCCCAGTCGATGGTGCCCTGGTGGTTAGACACGTCCACGCCCCAGCGGGTGGCGTATTCCGCGCCCAGATAGCGGACGCGGACGCCGTCGCTGCCGTCGTCGTTGGTGTCCCGGCGGAAGTCCTCCTGCGCCAGGCCGCTGGCGGGGATACCCTCATGGGGCGTCATCCACACCATGTTAAATCCGTCGTTGATATATACCTGCCCCGCGTGGGGATCGGCCTCCGGCTCCTGCCGGGCGCTGCCGCCCCGCAGGGACAGAACGACCGCCGTCAGCAGTCCGCCAACCACCAGCACCGCCGCGATCAGCAGCAGCACCGGCAGCAGACGCCGCCGCGGCCGGCGGCGGGGCGGGGAAATTCGGTCCATAGTTACCTCTCCTTTTCGAAAACGTGTATGTCAAAGGCGATGCGGCAGTCCAGCTGCGTGAGTTTACATAATTTTTCGACGCCGGCCTTCGGCGTTTTCCAGCAGTAGGGCGTCATGCCGAACAGCGCCTGTATGTCCGCCGGGTCCTCCAGATGGATAACGTCCGTTATGTGCCGAATACTCACATACCGGAAACCCTCATAGGGTGTCTCCTTCACCTCATTGACATAGGGGTGGTCATAGAGCACCTGCTTCATCTCCCACAGGTGCATTTCTCCGGGCACCACATAGATAAAGTGCCCGCCGGGCCGCAGCACACGGCGGAATTCCTCGATGGCCAGCGGCGAGAAGCAGTTGATGAGCAGGTCTACGGACCCGTCTGCCGCCGGCAGGCGGTAGGAGGAGGCCACAGCGAACTGCACATTTTTCTCCCGCTTAGCCGCCAGACGCAGTATGGGCTTGGAGATATCGATCCCGGCCATCACCGGCGTCTTCCCGGCCTCACACAGGGCACGATAGATGCCCGCGGTGTAGTAGCCCTCGCCGCAGCCGTTGTCCAGCACCGCCGGGGCATCGCCGGTCAGCTCCACAGCGAGTTGACATAATTCTTCGCATAGCGGGGCGTAGTAGCCCTTTTCCAGAAAGGTGTGCCGCGCCGCGGCCATAGCCTTGTCGTCGCCGGGGGTTTTGGAGTGCTTTCGGTTCACCGGCAGCAGATAGGTATAGCCCTCCCTGGCGATGTCGAAGCAGTGGCCGGCGGGGCAGAGATAGCTGCCCTCCCGCCGAGTCAGCGCGCCGCCGCACAGGGGGCAGACGAACAGACTGCTCATCGCTCACCCTCCGGCAGTGTCACGTCGTGTATCCATTTGCGGGACCGGATGCGCCACAGGCAGATGGGACACTTGATAAAGCTCTCTGCCTGTATGGCCAGCGACACGAACCAGGGATCCGCGTCCAGCACCAGCGCCAGCAGGGCCGTCAGCGGCAGCGCCACCAGCCACTGGGGACCCAGATCCAGTGCCGTGGACCAGAACACATCGCCGCCTGCCCGCAGGATACCGGTGACGGCGGAGATGGAGTAGGCGTGGAAGGGGATGCAGGCGAAGCCCGTCACCGCAAGGGTGGTGGCAAGATGGGCACTGAGGTCGTACAGCTTGAACAGTGGGAAGACCACCGGCTGGAACAGCAGCGGCACCAGCGCCAGAGCGATAACGGCCAGTGCGGCGCCCACCAGTATCGTCACCCAGGACAGCGTCCTGGACAGGTCCATCAGCTCGTCGTGGCTCTGTCCCTCACCGATGGCCTTGCCGATCATCACGGCGGTAGCGGCGCCCAGACCAAAGCACACCACCAGGAACAGGCGGTTCAGGTTGCCCATGACGGCGTTGGCCGCCAGAAACTCTACCGAGATGGTCATGTGTCCCAGAATGACGGTGAGCAGGCTGTTGCCCAGCCCCCAGAACAGCTCGTTGGCCATCACCGGCGAGGCGTATTTCACGAACCGGCGCAGCATCTCCCAGCCCGGACGGAGGAGCGCCTTCAGGTCCAGGGGGATGACCCTGCTCCGCAGGGCACAGAACAGGCACACGGCGAACTCCGCCACGCGGGAGAGCAGCGTGGCGATGGCCGCGCCCTCCACGCCCAGCATGGGAAAGCCGCACTTACCGAAGATCAGCAGGTAGTTCATGCCGGTATTCAGCACCGTGGACATACCAAACAGCTTCATGCCGAAGCTGGCGTTCTCCACGCTGCGCTGGGCGCTGACGTAGATAGACGAGAGCATATTGAACACATAGGAGAAGCCGATGACCCGCAGATACGGCGCGCCCAGCAGGGACAGATGATGCTTGTTGCTCATCAGGTCCATGATCTGCACCGGCCACAGGAACAGCGCCAGCGCGATGACCAGCGCCAGAGCCACGCCCAGCCCCGCCGCCACGCCGATGGCACGGCTGATGCTGGGCAGGTCCTTTTTGCCCCAGTACTGGCTGATCAGGATGCCCACGCCGGACTGGACGCCGAACACGATGGAGATCAGCAGGAATACCGGCACGTTGGCGGCCGTTACCGCCGCCATCTCATTGTTGCCCAGCTGGCTGACCATCAGTGTGTCAATAAGACCCAGCGAGAACGTGATCAGATTTTGCAGGGCGATAGGGCCGGTCAACCGGAGCAGATACCCGTAAAAGGCCCTGTCGCGCTTAAGAGCTTTGAACATAGTCCACCTCAAAATATCGTTGTGCCCGCGCCGCGGGCGTATATCACAGCATGGGGAAGCGGCTGTCCCGGTGGGCGAGCAGCGCCTGGCACAGGACATCCACGTCCTCCCGTGTATTGTCGGGGGAGAAGGAGATGCGGATCACGCCGGCGGCAGTCTTTTTGTCCAGCCCCAGAGCGGAGACCACATGGCTCGCCTTCCCCTGATGGCAGGCAGAGCCTGCGGAGATGCAGATGCCCTGCGCACCCAGGTCCGTTACGATGTTGGCGCTGGGATACCCTACCAGCGACACCGCCAGAATGTGGGGGGCCGTACCCTCGCCCACGGGGACCACGCCGCCCATGGCCAGCAGCTTCTCCCGGCAATAGGCCTTCAGCCCGGCCATGTGGGCCAGCTTGGCGTCATAATCGGCCAGCCGCAGCTCCACCGCCTTGGCAAAGCCGGCGATCTGGGCCGTGGCCTCGGTGCCGGAGCGTGCGCCGCGCTCCTGTCCGCCGCCGGGCAGCAGGGGGCGGGGGTTCCGCACCCGGGGACCGATGTACAGCGCGCCCACGCCCTTTGGCCCGCCGACCTTGTGACCGGACAGGCTCATCAGGTCTACGCCCCAGCCCTCCGGGTCGCAGGGGACCTTCAAAAAGCCCTGCACCGCGTCGCAGTGCAGCAGGGCAGGGGAGCCCTTCTCCCGCAGCAGGGCAGCGATGTCCGCCGCGGGAAATACGCAGCCCGTCTCGTTGTTCACCAGCATCACAGACACCAGGGCGGTGTCCTCCCGCAGGGCATCCGCCACCTGTTCGGCGGTGACATTGCCGTCCCGTCCTGGCTTCAGATAGGTGACCTCATACCCCTGCTGGGCCAGCAGCTTGCAGGGCTCCAGAACGGCGCTGTGCTCCACGGCGGTGGTGATGATGTGTCTGCCCCTGTGCCGGTTCTGCCACAGGGCGGCCTGTATGGCCCAGTTGTCGCTCTCCGTGCCGCAGGAGGTGAAGTACAGGCGCTCCGCGGGGCAGCCCAGCGCCCCGGCGATGACGGCCCGCCAGCCCTCCACGGCTTTTTTCATCTCCACCCCTATGGGGTATTGGGAGGAGGGATTGCCAAAGTGCGCCGTCAGCACCTCGTACATGGCGTCGGCCACGACTTTGGGCACCGGCGTGGTGGCGGCGTTATCAAAATAGACCATAGAGAGCCTCCTGTTTCACGAACGGGTCTTGAAAGACACGGTAAAATACAGTATAATAAACCGATCAAAAAGCGGGAGTGAAAAACACCTTCACCCGTGAAACCTTATTATACGATAGAATAGGGGAAAGTGCAAGATGCGTGTTGCCATCTATACCTTGGGCTGCAAGGTGAACCAATACGAGACACAGGCCATGGAGCAGGAGCTGCTGCGCCGCGGTCATACGCTGGTGCCCGCCGAGACAGAGGCCGACGGCTATATCGTCAACACCTGCTCCGTCACCGCCATCAGTGACAAGAAATCCCGGCAGATGATCCGCCGGTGTCATAAGCTGAACCCCAACGCGGTGGTGGCCGCCTGCGGCTGTTATGTGCAGACCCACCCGGAGGTGGTGGCGGCACTGGACGTGGACCTGCTGGCCGGTACCGGTGACCGCATGGCATTTCTGGACCTGTTCGAGCAGGCAGCCCACGAAAAGGAGCCGGTGAGACTGTTGGACGACGCACTGCGCCGCCGGGAATTCGAGGTGCTGCCCGCCGGCGGCATGGCCGAGCGCACCCGGGCCATGCTGAAGGTAGAGGACGGCTGTGTGAATTTCTGCACCTACTGCATCATCCCCTACGCCCGCGGCCCGGTGCGCTCCCTGCCGCTGGCGACGGCCGTAGCCCAGACGGAGCAGCTGCGGCGCGAGGGTTACCGTGAGCTGGTGCTCACCGGTATCGAGATATCCTCCTGGGGCCACGATCTGAAAAACGGCCAAAGCCTCATCGACCTGCTGGAGGCGGTATCCGCCGCCGCGGGGGATATGCGTCTGCGGCTGGGGAGCCTGGAGCCCCGTACCATCACCGAGGACTTCTGCCGCCGGGCGTCGAAGCTGCCCAACCTGTGCCCCCACTTCCATCTGTCCCTGCAGTCCGGCTGTGACGAGACGCTGCGCCGCATGAACCGGAAGTACGACACGGCACGGTTTTACGAGTCCGTCACACTGCTGCGGCAGTATTTCCACCGGCCCGCCGTCACCACCGATCTGATCTGCGGCTTCCCCGACGAGACGAACCGGGAATTCGAGCAGACCATGGCCTTTATCGAAAAGTGCGCCTTCGCGGATATGCACATTTTCCCCTATTCCGTCCGTCCCGGCACCAAGGCGGCGGAGCTGGTGCAGTTCAGCGCCGCGGTAAAGGAGGAACGGACCCGCCGCGCCGTGGCCGTGGCCCGGACCATGCACCGCGCCTATCTGGAGGGCTGCGTGGGGCAGACCTACCCGGTGCTCTATGAGCAGGAGAAGGACGGCCTCTACACCGGCCACGCCCCCAACTACTGTGAGGTGTGCGTCCGCGCCGAAGATTTACATAATAAAATTATCGATACAAAAATAGTCGGTATAGATGGTGATGTACTGATAGGAGAGTTGACATAACATGAACCACTTTTTCGCCTATATCAACCGTATGCGCTTCATCCAGCGCTGGTCGCTCATGCGGAACAGCTACACGGAGAACATCCAGGAGCACAGCCACCAGACAGCGGTGCTGGCCCACGCGCTGGCGGTGCTGCGCAACGAGCGCTTCGGCGGCCAGGTGGACGTCGGCGCCGTGGCCGTGGCGGCGCTGTATCACGACGCCGGCGAGATCCTCACCGGCGATATGCCCACCCCCATCAAGTATTACAACCCCGGCATCCGCGAGGCCTACAAGGCCGTGGAGCAGGTGGCGGAGGACAAGCTCCTCTCCATGCTGCCGGAGGACCTGCGTCCCGCCTACGAGGACGCCCTCCGTCCCGCCGACCCGGAGATCGAGCAGCTGGTGAGGGCGGCGGATAAGCTCTCCGCCCACATCAAGTGCATCGAGGAGCTGAAGGCCGGCAACACCGAGTTCCGTCAGGCCGCCGCCCAGACCGCCGCCGCCATGGACGCCATGGCCCTGCCGGAGCTGGACTATTTCCGTGAGCATTTCCTGCCCAGCTATTCGCTGACATTAGACGAACTGGAATAGCGAACCGCGTCTCCCGCGCCCTGTCCTCGTCAGGTCTCCTCGACGTATACCCGATACGCCGTCGTCGGCCTGCCATCGACAGGACGCAGGATCCATCGGTTTGCTGCAAACCGCGCCTCCCGCGCCAAAACAAAAACCATCCGAAAGGAGTATATAGTTATGAAAGCGATCGTTACCGTTGTGGGCAAGGACCAGGTGGGCATCATCGCCGGTGTGTGCAACACCCTGGCGGCCAGCCGCATCAACGTCCTGGACATCAGCCAGACCATCATGGAGGGCTACTTCACCATGATGATGGTGGTGGACCTGACCGAGTGTCAGGCGCCCTTCGACGCCCTGCGCGCCGATCTGAAGGCCTACGGCGAGAGCCGCGGCCTGTCCATCCGCATCCAGCGGGAGGACATCTTCGACGCCATGCACAAGCTGTAAGAGGTGGGGAATATGCTGAGTCTGCAAAATATCTTCGACACCATCGCCATGGTGGACAAGCAGCACCTGGATATCCGCACCATCACCATGGGCATCTCCCTGCTGGACTGCGCCGACGAGGACATGGACCGCTGCTGCGACAAGATCTACGACAAGATCTGCTCCCGCGCCGAAAAGCTGGTCCGGACCGGCTGCGATATCGAGAGCGAGTTCGGCATCCCCATCGTCAACAAGCGCATCTCCGTCACGCCCATCGCCATCGCCGGCGCGGCCTGCAAGAGCGAGGACTTCGTCCCCCTGGCCCTGACGCTGGACCGCGCCGCCAAGACCTGCGGCGTCAACTTCATCGGCGGCTACTCCGCCCTGGTGCAGAAGGGCTTTACCTCCGGCGACCGGCGGCTCATCGCCTCCATTCCCGAGGCGCTGGCCCGCACGGAGCTGGTCTGCTCCAGCGTCAACGTGGGCAGCACCAGGGCCGGCATCAACATGGACGCCGTGGCCCAGCTGGGCCGCGTCATCAAGGAGACGGCCCACCTGACCCGCGACCGTGACGGCCTGGGCTGCGCCAAGCTGGTGGTGTTCTGCAACGCCGTGGAGGACAACCCCTTCATGGCCGGCGCCTTCCACGGCGTGGGTGAGGCCGACACCGTCATCAACGTGGGCGTGTCCGGCCCCGGCGTGGTGTACCACGCCCTGCAGGGCTGCAAGGGCCAGCCCTTCGACGTGGTGGCTGAGACCATCAAGAAAACCGCCTTCCAGATCACCCGCATGGGCCAGATGGTGGCGTCCGAGGCCAGCCGCCGTCTGGACGTGCCCTTCGGCATCGTGGACCTGTCCCTGGCCCCCACCCCGGCGGTGGGCGACAGTGTGGCCCGCATCCTGGAGGAGATGGGCCTGTCCGTCTGCGGCACCCACGGCACCACGGCGGCGCTGGCCCTGCTGAACGACGCCGTGAAGAAGGGCGGCGTCATGGCCAGCGGCCATGTGGGCGGCCTGTCCGGCGCCTTTATCCCCGTCTCCGAGGACGAGGGCATGATCGCCGCGGCCCTGGACGGCACCCTGACCATCGACAAGCTGGAGGCCATGACCTGCGTGTGCTCCGTGGGTCTGGACATGATCGCCGTGCCCGGCAGTACCACGGCGGAGACGATCTCCGCCATCATCGCCGACGAGGCCGCCGTGGGCATGGTCAACAGCAAGACCACCGCCGTCCGCATCATCCCCGTGGAGGGCGCGGACGTGGGCGACACCGTGGAGATGGGCGGCCTGCTGGGCAGCGCGCCCCTGATGCCCGTCCACGAGGCCTCCAGCGCCGACTTCATTGCCCGCGGCGGCCGTATCCCCGCCCCGCTGCAAAGCCTGAAAAACTGATATGATCCGACCTGCGACAAGCTTCGACATTCCCCGCGCCCTGGCGATCTACCGCAGCGCCCGGCAGTTCATGCGCCGCAGCGGCAACACCGTCCAGTGGGTCAACGGCTACCCCTCCGAGGCCCTGCTCCGGTCGGACGTGGCCGCCGGTCGGCTGTTCGTCATGGAGGACGCGGGCGGCGTGTACGCCGTGTTTGCCTTCATCATCGGCGACGACCCCACCTATCAGGTCATCGACGGCGCGTGGCTGGATGACGAGACGCCATACGGCACCCTCCACCGCCTGGGCAGCGACGGTACCCATACCGGCGTGCTGGCCGAGGCCGTGGCCTGGGCGTGGACGCGGTGTCCCCATCTGCGGGCGGACACCCACGAGGATAACCACCCCATGCGCCGCTGCCTGGAACGCGCCGGCTTCGTGTACACCGGCACCATCCACGTCGCCGACGGCACCCCCCGCCGCGCCTACGAGCGCATATGACCCCCGTTAGCCTTCCCCCTGGGGGGTCCGCGGTGTTGAATGACAGGCCGGTGGCCTGTCAGACCCGCGAACCGACCGACCCGCAGGGAGACAGGTGCCCCCGTAGGGGGCGGATGAGGTGTAGCCGCGCAGCGGCGTAAAGCCCTCGTCCCGCCGCGCAGGCGGCGTCTTAAACTCCCCGGCGGCGTCAGCCGCCACCAACCAAAGCCGCCCTCCGGGCGGCTTTGGCGCGATTTGATAATCGCCCATTCGGTAGAAGAAAATGGCTCCTACCGTGGCGGAAGCAAGCGGCCGCGCCAGCCTCCGTGCCGGTGAGCGTAGGCACAGTCCTTTTGACCGACAGTGATAACCGGCGTACTTCATTCGCGAGTACATACTTCCAAATTCGTACACTCCGCGGCGTGCCAAGGGATCCTTAAACCGTGGTTTAAGTGGTTTTCTTTGGTACCTTTCTTTTGACAAAAAAAGAAAGGTACTCGCGCTCGGAAGCGCGAAACCCTCCCTGCTGCCGCGCAGCCGCGTAAAAAAGAGGGGGTGGTGTTTGCGGACACCGCCCCCTCAACGCGTTTTTTTCAAAAAGCCTGTTTTTCCCCCTCAAAAACGGCGTTTTTCAAAAAAGAAATGCCGCCTTAACTTAACAGCTGTGGCGGAAAGGCTTTCGACGCATAGGGGCATATCAGAAGAAAAGCTGACCGACAACACAACAAGTCCGCGCAAAGATAGAAAAGCCAGCAGAAACCACCGCGGACCGTGAGAGCAAAATTATTCAAAGAAAATCTCAACAAGTCCTGCCAATGCTCTGAAAATTCCATCACGGATTTTCTGCGGTCCATCTTTTTTATTGCTCTGTATGGAAACGCATGATATGATGGATTTGGCAGCGGTGAAAGAAACCGGCAAATCGGAATTTGTCAAAGGAGGTTGATTGTATGAAAAAGTTGATAGCATTAGTTTTAGCAGTGGTTTGTGTGCTTGGCTTGGTTGGGTGCAACAACAAGACAGTCAATATTGATTTGCCTTTTGAGGTAGGTGATGTTGAAAATATAGAAATGT
>ERZ840517.3473-NODE-3473-length-12124-cov-2.645372_pt1 | contig 12124 bp, 15 predicted proteins | sample MGYA00519876_ERZ840517 | MGnify/ENA primary metagenome ERZ840517 (study PRJEB31850, sample SAMEA3708882) | human gut metagenome | biome: human gut; feature: human-associated habitat; material: faeces | place: China | collected 2014 ... | reverse complement strand
GTCTATCTTCTAATACAATTTCCTCTTTTGCTTTCATTTGAATTATTGCTTCTTCAATATTATTTATATCCACTCTTAATAAATCTTGCTCATACTTTATTAAGTTGTCATATAACACACAAGAATTGCCATTTAAGCCTATTTTTTCTAAGCCATACTTAATACCACTTCTTATTCTTTTATAGTTGCTTTCTTCAACTCCCATTTCCATTGCAATTCTGTCGACTTTTTCAAAATTAACTTTACTTGCTACATCAACTAATATATACGGATTTTCGCTTATTCTTTCTAAAGCTCCCTCTCCTAATTTTTTATAAACACCTTCTGCACTCTGTGGTCCTATTCCAAATTTATCTAAGAAGCCAACAATTTGCCATATTTCCCAATTTGCAACAAACTGTTCTGTAATTTCTAAAGCTTTTTCTTTACTTATTCCTTTGATTTGTGTAAGTTTTTGTGGTTCTAATTTTATTACGTTTATTGTATCTTTACCAAATGTATTTACAATCTTTTTTGCTGTTGCAGGTCCTACTCCTTTAAAGCTTCCATTTGAAAGATATTTTTCCAATGCTTCTGGTGTTGTTGGCATAGTCTTTTCAAATGTAGCAATTTTAAACTGTTCTCCATAATCTGGATGCTTTACTATATCTCCAGTTATCTTTAAATTATCACCTTCATTTACAAAAGGTAAATATCCAACAATCGTAGTTTCCTCTTGCTCACTAGTTTCAAAAGTAGCAACAGTATAGCTATTTATATCATTTTTATATATAATATCAATTACTTGTCCTTCTAATTGCAATTTTATTCCTCAATTCTATTAATCTATTTTAAAATTCATTTAATTTCTTCATTTGCTATTTTATTAGCAATATACTATCACAAAAAAATCTTATTTTCAATGTTTTTCTCGAAATAGTGCGAACATTAGTACGACCGTTTTCGACACAAACTTATACACTACTATATCTTGAAGTTAAAGAACAATATATAACTAAAATTCATATAATATATCATACAAATTGTTTATCAAAGGAGGCAATTTATGGTAAATTTTATAATAACCTCTTTATTATGGACATTCGCTTTATATGGTTTATTCGAAATCTGTAAAACCATTATTCATATACATAAATATCCTAAGGTATCTTTTAACGGTAGTTCTTTTATAATTACAGTACATAATCAAGAAAATAATATTGAATATTTTTTACGAGTATTTATTTATAAAATGTTATATTATAATTTAAATATATCAGAAATAATAATTGTAGATTTAGACTCAACTGACAATACACTGAATATTTTAAAAACATTTTCTAAGGATTTTGATTTTATTAAAGTTTTAACATTAAACGAATACAAAGAGCTTTTAGCATAAAATTGCTTCAAGCTCCTGTTATCATTAATCTTTTTATAATTTTATCTTTTGGTGTAAACACCATGTATTTTATGAAATATTTTTGTAGCGAATTAAAAAATGTGTCCAGCAATAATATATCTTTTATTCTAAATTTTACACCTTTTTTTTCCAAGTAATCACAAGTAAAAAGCTTACACGATATACATTTTGCTCCACATGTATAATCATCTTTTAAATGTTCACATGGAACGAGTTCGGTAAAAGGTCCGAGCCATTTTACTCTAAAGTGATGGCAACATCCTATCCTAGAAGTTGTTCCCCTTTTTTCACCACATTGATTATTTTTAAAATCACAAAGGTTCTTACCATAAAAATAGCCATCCAAATAGTTACACACAGTATCGTAAATGTAGTTATACCTTTCTTTTTTAGTATTAAAAAGAATTGCGTTTATTGCCTGTATAAATTCTTGATGATATTGATTATTCTCATCATAATTGTTTATATAACCTATTTTTATTTTTGAATCTTGATTTACTCCTATATTTATCTTAAGGAACTTTACCATCTTTTTTATATGAAGTAGTTTTCTTAGTATCTTTTTATATCTGTCTTTATCAAATTCTCTAAAATCTATATATAATAATAAACAGCCTTTATTTCTACTTTCTCTCAATTTTATTGTTTGAATGTTTTGAATTCGATCATCTTTGCATTTTCCATCTTCAATTAATTCTATGTAATAACCATTGTCCAACTCTATTATTCCCATTTTATTCCTCCATAATAAATTATAACACATTATATTGACGTATTCAATATTTTTTACTATTAAATCAAGTTTTACTCTTGACATTTTTTAACAATTGTGGTAACATAATTGTATGGTAATCATTTACCAAATACTTAGAAAGGAGAGACGGTTCTTATGTCTTGGAAAGATAGTCAGGACTTCCGTGATGATTACCCTGGTGGGTACTCTAAAGGCGGAGACGTCTATGATGGCAATGACAATCGTGTGGGCTATGTTACCGGTGATGGTGATTACCGGATTAACAACGACTCGAGCAACGATGGTCAGCTCTACCACAACAAGTAAGTTCTAGTTTCTCGCAAAGGCGTAGTAGGTTCAATTTCTACTACGCCTTCTTTTTTATTAGGTAACGAAAAAACGATGCATTTTATTGCACCGTTTTCATATTACTATATTAATTCTAATATAACTGTTTCTGCAGCGTCTCCTCTACGTTGACCCTTCTTTATTATTCTTGTATATCCACCTTTTACATCTTTGTATTTTGGTGCTATTTCATCGAATAATTTTGTTGGTATATCAACATTCTTTCCGTCTGCATCTTTTACTTTGTTTACATTTCTCATTATTTTTCTTCTTGCATTTAATTTTGATGGCATGTCTTTCTTTCTTTTTTCTGTAGTTGTTTCTCTAACTACTTTTAAGTATTCATTACCATTTTTGCTCTTTGCAAGTTCTGTAACTTTATTTCCTTTTTCGTCTAATTTAGCTCTTGAAACTTTAACTTCAACTTCTTCAAAATTTCCAGCTTCTTTTACAGCTAATGCTATTAAAGAATCAGCTATTGCTTTTGTCTCTTTTGCTCTTGTTTCAGTTGTTTCAATTTTTCCGTGCCATAATAGATCTGTTACTTGAGTTTTAAGCATTGATAAACGAATATCAGTTGTTCTTCCTAATTTTCTATTTGTTGCCACTTTTTTCACCTTCCTTTATTCTTCATTGCTAGCGAAGTCTAATCCTAATGAATGTAATTTGTTAGTTACTTCATCTAATGATTTTTTACCTAAGTTTCTTACTTTCATCATGTCAGCTTCAGTCTTATTTGTTAAGTCTTCTACTGTAGATATTCCTGCTCTCTTTAGGCAGTTAAATGATCTAGCAGATAATTCTAAATCTTCTATTGAAGTTTCTAATACTTTCTCTTTCTTAGACTCTTCTTTTTCTACCATAACTTGAGTATTTTTGCTTATTTCTGATAAGTCAATAAATAATTCTAAGTGTTCAGTCATAATTTTTGCAGCTAAGCTTAATGCTTCATATGGTTTTAAACTTCCATCTGTCCATACTTCTATTGTAAGCTTATCCAAATCAACCATTTGACCAACTCTAGTATTCTCTACTGCATAATTTACTTTCTTTACAGGTGTATATATAGAATCTATTGGAATAACTCCTATTGGCATATCCGGTGTTTTGTTCTTTTCTGCATTGTTGTATCCTCTGCCACGATTTGCTGTCATTTCCATTGTTAGATGTCCACCTTCAGAAACAGTTGCAATATGCAAGTCTGGGTTTAATATTTCTACTGAACCATCAGTTTCAATATTTGCAGCTGTAACTTCGCCTTCTCCTTGGAAGTTTATTCTTAGAGTCTTAGGCTCGTCATCAACTATTTTTATTCTTACCATTTTTAAGTTTACTATTATTTCTGGTACATCTTCAACTACGTTTGGTATTGTAGTAAATTCATGAGCTGCTCCATCTATTTTTACAGATGTTATTGCTGCTCCTGGAAGTGAAGAAAGTAGTATTCTTCTTAATGAATTTCCTATTGTAATACCATATCCACGTTCAAGTGGTTCACATGTAAATTTAGCATAATTTGTATTGTTATCCATTTCTAAGCATTTAATATTTGGCTTTTCAAATTCTATCATTTTTACCTCCTAATATAAATATACTGGATTCATATATTTACAACTTTTATATTAAAATAACCTATTATTTAGAGTAAAGCTCTACTATTAAATGTTCCTCAACAGGTAGGTCAATATCTTCTCTTGTTGCTAATGTTACAACCTTTCCACTTAATTTTTCTTGGTCTTTTTCTAGCCAAGCTGGAACTGGTCTACTTCCATTTTCTTCTACAGCAATTTTTATTGCTCCATTGTCTTTTCTTATTTCTCTTACGGCGATTACATCTCCGGCTTTTACTAAGTATGATGGTATATCAACTTTGTGTCCGTTTACTTCAAAAGCACCATGTGTTACAAGCATTCTTGCTTGAGCTCTTGAGCTTGCGAATCCTAATCTGTATACTACATTATCTAATCTGCTTTCAAGTATTTGAAGTAATACTTCACCTGTTTTTCCCTTGCTAGTTGAAGCCATATCGAAGTATCTTCTGAATTGTTTTTCTCCTACTCCATAGAAAGCTTTTGTTTTTTGTTTTTCTCTTAATTGAGTACCATATTCAGAAATTTTGCTCTTCTTTTGACCATTTTGTCCTGGTGCATAATTTCTTCTTGTTATGCTACATTTGTCAGAATAGCATCTTGAGCCTTTTAAGAACAATTTTTGTCCTTCTCTACGGCAAATACGGCATTGTTCGTCTTTATATCTTGACATTTTATATTTCACCTTCCTTAATTATTTTTCAATCTATCGATTTATATTATATTCTCGTGTCGCATAATAAAAAATTATACACGTCTTCTTTTTGGTGGTCTACAACCATTGTGAGGTATTGGAGTAACATCTTTAATTGATGTTATTTCAAGTCCTGCTGTTTGTAATGATCTTATTGCAGATTCACGTCCAGAACCTGGTCCTTTAACAAATACGTCAACAGTTTTTAAACCATGTTCCATTGCAGCTTTAGCAGCTGTTTCAGCAGCTTCTCCGGCAGCAAATGGTGTGCTTTTTCTAGAACCTTTGAATCCAAGTTCTCCAGCACTTGCCCATGATAATACGTTACCCTGTGTATCTGTTATTGTAACTATTGTATTATTAAAACTAGAGTGAATATGAGCCATACCTTTTTCGATATTTTTTCTATCTCTTCTTCTAGTTGGTTTTTTTGCTAAATTCTTTGTAGCCATTTTTAAGTTTTCCCTCCTCTTTAACTTAGCTATTTGAAGCGAAGTTTCTTAATTTCTATTTCTTGCTCTTACTTACTAATTTTCTTGGTCCTTTTCTTGTACGAGCATTAGTTTTTGTTCTTTGTCCTCTTACTGGAAGACCTCTTCTATGTCTAGTTCCTCTGTAGCAACCAATTTCTGTAAGTCTTTTTATGTTTAATGCAACTTCTCTTCTTAAGTCACCTTCTAGAGTGTAACCTTCCATTGCATTTCTAATTAGCTGTACTTGTTCATCTGTTAAATCTTTTACCCTAATGTCTGGATTTATTCCAGCTTTTTTTAATATTTCTTGAGAACGAGCTAAACCTATTCCATATATGTATGTAAGTCCTATTTCTATTCTCTTTTCTCTAGGTAAATCAACTCCTGCTAAACGAGCCATTTTTGCACCTCCAAATGTTATTTTTATTATTTTGTTTTTTACTGCTTCCTAAAATTGTCAAAGGTGAAATGTGCCAATTTAATTCTTTTAAATCTACATTCTTATTATAGTTTTAGAGGTATACTATAATATTCTTGTAATTTACAGTTTTTTAAACCGGTCTTTAACTTTTTTATAAGCATATATATAAACACAAACCTTTAATTTATTGATTATAGCCAAAACTACTCTCAACAGCCGCCAATCTCGATTTGTGTTAATATCTAATTTTTTTAATTATCCTTGTCTTTGTTTATGCTTAGGATTTTCGCATATTACTCTGATGACACCTTTTCTTTTTATAACTTTGCATTTGTCACACATTTTTTTAACTGATGGTCTAACCTTCATTATTCTGCACCTCCTAACAAAATTTTATATATATTAGTATTAGATATTATTTTGCTCTCCAAGTAATTCTTCCTCTTGTTAAGTCATATGGTGATAATTCCACCTTAACTTTATCTCCAGGAAGAATTTTAATGTAATTCATTCTTAACTTTCCAGAGATGTGAGCTAATATCTGATGACCATTTTCTAACTCTACTTTAAAATTTGTATTGGGTAATGTTTCTACAACAGTTCCCTCAACTTCGATAACATCCTCTTTTGACACTATTTTCCCTCCGTATCTTCTAATGTATCTTATTTTTAAAATACAATATAAGCTATTTTATACATAATAGCTTATATAGTATATAACATTTTTATAATAATGTCAATATTTCTGGCTCATTTTCTGTAATTAAAATTGTATTTTCATAATGAGCCGCAAGGCTTCCATCCTCTGTTATTATAGTCCAGCCATCATCTAACTCTAAAATGTTTGGTTTTCCCATAATTACCATAGGTTCTATTGCTAGAGTCATGCCTGGTTCAAGGCGTATTCCTCTTCCTGCTTTACCGTAGTTTGGAATACCTGGATCTTCGTGCATACTTTCGCCAATTCCATGTCCTTGGAATTCTCTTACTACACTATATCCATTTTTTTCAACATATTCGCCAATAGCATGGCAAATATCTCCTAGTCTAAAACCTTTTTTAGCATATTTTATTCCTTCATAAAATGATTGTTTTGTGACTTCTGTAAGTCTTTTTGCTTCTTCGCTCACATTTCCAACAAAATATGTTCTGCAACAATCACCATTAAAGCCATTTTTATAAGCTACTAAATCTACACTTATTATATCTCCATCGTGCAAGATTTCTCTTTTTGATGGAATTCCATGGATTACAACATCATTTACAGATGCACATATTGAACCTGGAAATGCTGGCACTCCTTTTACTCCACTTGGAAATCCTTTTTCGGCTGGGATTGCGCCATTTTCTCTCATGGTTCTTTCTGCTATTTTATCTAACTCCCATGTAGAAATTCCTGGTCTTATTGCAGCTTCTACTGCTTTTTGAGCAAGGTTTGCAACTCTACAAGCCTCTCTCATTTTTTCAATTTGTTCTTTATTTTTTATACTTACCAATTCTATTACCTTCTTCTAATAAACTACATATTTTTTATCTTATTTAATACATCTTCTGCAGCTTCTTTTCCAAGTCTATTTATTTTTTCACTAACTTCTTCAGTTACTAAAACACCTTTCTTTGTATAGAAATCTATTAATGGACTTGTTTTTTCATCATATATTGCCAATCTTTGTTTTATTGCGTTTTCGTCACTGTCGTCTCCTCTTTGAACTAGTTTAGAACCACAAATATCGCATATTCCTTCTACTTTAGATGGATGCATTGTTATATTGTATGTTGCTTTGCATTCTGGATTTGAACATACTCTTCTATTTAAAATTCTTGTAATGATTTCGTCTCTTGGTGTTGTTAAATTTATTACCAAATCAACCTCCTAACTCTTTTCGGCAAGAATTTAATATATATTGCCTTATCAATGCTTCCGATAAGTTCATCGAGCTTTTCAGCCTGAACTACTGTACGTGGGAAACCATCTAATATAGCTCCATCTCTACAATCATCTTCACTTAGCCTATTTATAACCATTGGAACCGTTATATCATCTGGAACAAGTTGTCCTTTTGATATATATTCGTTTGCTTTTATTCCTAATTCAGTATTGTTTGATATATTTGCTCTAAAAATATCTCCTGTTGAAATTTGTGGCCAGCCTGTTTCTTTTGCTAATATTCCTGCTACTGTACCTTTTCCAGTTCCTTGAGCTCCTAACATTATTAAATACATAAAATTTCTCCTTGGCTTTTCGCCAACGATCAAAATTGACATAAAATTTCTCCTTTCGACTCCAACATTTTTGCCCCTAATACAATATTAGAGGCATAAAATCTCGAAGTTTTTCTCTTAATTATAAACTTATTTTAGCTTATTTTTCCCAATTTGTCAATTATTTAAACATTTTTTTCGCCCAACTATCCTCTAAAAAATTTTAATATTTTATTGAATATTCTTACGTACCATCTTTCTTTTTTATATTCAATAGGCAAAATATTTTCACTCTTCTCATCTTCATATGTCCTTTGTTCCTTTTCAAACATTTTGGAATAATCATAATTCTTTTCCTTTTCTTTCTCTATGGTTTGTAAATCATATTGTTGCTTTAGCCTTATTTTTTCTTTTTGCTTATCAGTTGCTGTATACTGGTAAAAATACTGTGCTATTATTCCTTTAGTTAATTTTAAAACTTCCTGTTCTTTAATATGCTTATTAGGATCATACTGAAAATTATGATTATAATTTGCATACTCTTTTAGTATTTTTATTTCCTCTTTTGGAATTTTTTCTAAATCCTCTTTTTTTACATATTTTAAAATTTCTAAAACTTCATAGCATGCATCCTTAAATTCTTGTTTATCCATATTTTATCTTTTTCCTTTCAGTAAAATAAATTATTTTATCTTACCACTGTTTCTTAATCTTCTCTTTCGATACTACGTGCATGTGTTAATATTTTCTCTACTGCTTTCATATATGGTGTATTATTTAATACTGATATATCTTCTCGTACAATATCACCTAGACTCTTTGTTTCCATTTTCGTCGCATGCTCATTTTCTATAGTTCTTACATAATCTTCTAATGTCTTAACCATAATGCTATATCCAGTCTCATTCATATTATAGACAAAATTATCATGAGAATAATTTTCTCCAGACATATAATTTTCTCCAAAATCCCAAATAGCATACTTTTCTTTGAATTCACTCAATCCTTTGCAGCTTTCAGCAACAGCTAAAAAGTCTCTCGCTGCTTTTTCAAATGAACCACCATTTTGTAATATCCAATTTTCAATTCCTACTGCACCTAATCCACCTCTAGTATCTTTTTCACCATTTTTTGGTTCAGGGCTACTACTTTTTTTATATACTTTAGCCTCTTTAAGTACCGTTTTTGCCAACAATATATTAGCTACCACATATCTATAATCTTCTGGATTCATCCTCCTTATAGTTTCTAATCGATCATTTATACATTCTTCAGTTGTATATTCTATTTCATCCGTTCTTTTTGTGAAACTTAAATCTAAGTCAACCTTTTCATCTAGTCCATCTACAGAGACTCCTTTAAATCTAAAATCTCCCTTTCCTGTAATTACTTTCTCCTCTGGTTTTTCTTTACTACTTAAAGCATTATTTATCATTTCTTTTAATTGTTTTGAGTTACTAAAAATTTTTCCATCAAGCCTTACCATAAAATCGAAATCTCCATCTCCTGGTAAGTTAGTGCCTCTTCCTGTCGAACCAGTGTCTATTACTTCAACAGTTCCTTGTAATAACTCCGCTGTTCTTTTTTCAGACATATTCATGCCATATTTTTGTATTGCTACTCTCAATGTACTCATTATTTTGCTTCTCTTATTTTCGGCCTCTTCTTTACTTAATTCTATCACTTGTGAAATTTTTTCTGTACCGATATTTTTAGCACTTTGATCTAATGTGAATTCATTTAATCCATAGTGACTTAATCCTTGCATTCTACTTCTAATTTCATCATACATTTCAGGTGTGTATAATAATTTCTTTTCTTTGTCTACTATTGGAATATAAAAGCCATTCATTGCAATTTCCAATCCAAGTTTATCAACATATCTATCTGCAATAATGAAGCTTATATTAGTAGAACCGATTCCTGTTCTTATTCCATATGCATTTGGTCCGCCAAAGCCATTATTATCAAAATATTCTATTTTGCTTCTGTCTTCTACAACTCTTTTTACGGCCTCATCATCAACAATTGTTCCATTTCTTGTTTCTACATATTTACCATCATTTTTTATAACAAGAATAATTTTTCCTAATGCTTTACCACTTACATTGCCATTGGCGTATCCAGGTGCTGTTTGCATTACTTCGTCATCAGTAATTAATTCCACATCAGTGTCTAATGGCGTAAAATCTGATGTTGCATCTGCTCCTAGATAATCCTTTGCTACTATTCCATTTTGCAACATATCTGGGAAATATGATGTTACACTAATTCCTTTTACAAAATCTCCTTTGTTTATACCAAATCTACTATGTAGTGCAGTATCTCTATTTCTTTCATCTGCCTGTTTGGTAGCTTCTTCTATAACAATTCTTGCCTGCTTAAAGTTCCTAACGCCTGCCCAATATCCAAATGTTCTTACTATTCTATCAAGTAATGGCATATGAACATTTTTATCAGTTTCAAATAAAGCATTTAATTCAGTTAAATCTTGCTCTAAATTTCCAGAATTCTTTCTTGCTTCATCCAAACGCTTTCCTTTACTTGTTTGGTTATACAGCATATTTAATATTTCGCTATATCTAGCTAACACAGCCCTTTCATCTTTTGAAATTGAACCATCTAAATGTATTTTTCCTGCTTTAAACATTTCAAATAATTTGACATGATAAAATTCCTCCTCTGAATTCAACGGATAGATTCTACGGTAATTTTTAACAAATCAGAAAATATTATATTTTTTCTTTGTATTGGCGTTGCGCTATTTAATGATGGAATATTTCCAATCGCTTCATGCCCTTCCAATTTAGTAGTCTCCTTACCAACAAAATTCGGATGAAGCTGTTTAAACACAAGAAAATTTTGTGCAAATTCTGGAATGTCTTTTGTTTCATAAATATTTCTAATCGTCTCTGCAACTTCCTGTTGCTTGTCTATTGGTGTTGACATTATTTGTCTTATAATCTCTCTTGAAATCCTGTTTAATCTTCCTGAATTTGATTCTGTTATTGATTTCGTAATTTCTATTAATTTAAAAATATTCTCATATGTATATGTTCCATTACCTAATTCTCTATCTAATTCATCAGCTACAAGTCCATCATCAAATACATCTAATCTCGCAATGTATAATATATCCTTTCCCCTAAAATTATATTCTTTAATACTTTCTGGCGTTAAATATTTTTTTATATTTCCACTTTCTTTTATCAATTGCATTACTTGACTACTATTTAATCCAAATTTACGTACATTTTCTGCTGTTAAATACTTTTCTATATTTCCACTTGTTTTTATTAATTTTGTTACTTGCCAATCGTCTAACCCAAATTGTTGTACATTCTCTGCTGTTAAATACTTTTCTATATTTCCACTTGTTGCTATTATTTCCATTATTTGATAATTTTTTAATCCAAATTGCTGTACATATTTTAACGTTAAATATTTTTCTACATTTCCGCTTGCTTCTATTAATTCTGTCACTTGCCAATCGTCTAACCCAAATTGTTGTACATATTTTGGGGTTAAATATTGTTCTACATTTCCACTCATTTTCATTAATTCTACTGCATCTTTTCCAGATAATCGAAATTGTGACATAATCTCAGAATTTGTATATTTCTTTATATTCCCACTTGTTTTTATTAATTCTATAACATTCCATCCATCTAATCCTGATTGTTGTACAAAAATTGGAGTCAAATATTTGTCTATATTTCCACTTGCTTTTATTAATTCAACTATATTTTCACCATATAATCCCAAAAACTGTATATTTTTAGGTGTAAGAAATTCGTCCCAGTCATTTATGCACATTTTTAAAATATCAGTCATTTCATATTTATCTGAATTTTTTATTTCTTTTTCTATATCTGGTTTTAAAAAAAGATGTATATTGCCATTTGCACATATTATTGGTACTATATCGCGCCATGTTAAATTATACTTTTTTATATTTTCTGTAGTTAAGTACTTCTCAGCCTCTCCTGAGGCCATTATCATGCTGGCTACGCTCTCACTCTCTAAATGTAATTGTTCTAATTCATCTGATTTCAATAATTTTTTTATCTCATCTGGTGAAAAAAAATATCGAGCAGCTAATATCATGATTATATTTCCTATGTCATTCCTTTCACCATTTTCACTTTTCAAGGCAGATAAAAGTAATTCCTTCTTATTCTCTAACTTATCAAATTTATCATAAAACTCTGGTATAAAATTCATTCCAAAAATATTTTTTTCATCTTTTACACCTTCCCTTA
>ERZ840517.3472-NODE-3472-length-12125-cov-3.596437_pt1 | contig 12125 bp, 4 predicted proteins | sample MGYA00519876_ERZ840517 | MGnify/ENA primary metagenome ERZ840517 (study PRJEB31850, sample SAMEA3708882) | human gut metagenome | biome: human gut; feature: human-associated habitat; material: faeces | place: China | collected 2014 ... | reverse complement strand
CATTTGTCATATCATAGAAATATGACTGCACGATTCTTGAAATTCCATTATGTGCAACCAGTAGATACGTCTTATGATCGGACTCCGCCTTTACATCATCTAACAGATTATAGACACGCTGGCACAGATGCATCATCGTCTCTCCGCCATCATAATGATCGAGGAAATGGGATTTTGCTTCCATGAATTCTTCTCCATTTCTGGGTGTTGATTCAAACCGCCCAAAGTTCTGCTCCTTTAATCTCGGCTCCATCCGCATCGGAATTCCTGTCATCTCCGATATATGTCTGGCAGTCTCGGCTGCACGAACAAGCGGTGAATATAATATCTCATCGATTCCCGGCTGTTCCTCCGCCAGCTTTCTTCCAAGCTCCTCTGCCTGTTGATGTCCAAGCTCTGTAAGTTCAATATCAGTTGCACCGCATATCTTATTCTCCACGTTCCAGATCGTCTGTCCATGTCTTGTAAAAAATACTTTTCCCATGTTGTCTCCTTATTTTTTTATCTATTATAACACCATCTACAATTGCTCAGCAACCGCCATTCCGGTAGCGGTAGCTGCAAGGCCTCCTTTTCCTGTCTCCCGGAGATCCTTGTGCATCAGGTCACCGATCTCCCGCATTGCATCAATAACCTCATCCGCAGGAATGGCACTCTCAATTCCCGCAAGTGCCATATCTACTGCACATAATGCATTCATTGCACCGGATGCATTCCGTTTTACACATGGTACTTCTACCAGTCCTGCTACCGGATCACATACCAGTCCAAGCAGACTCTTCAATGCCATTGCTGCTGCCTGTGTGATCAGATGACTACTGCCGCTTTTTAACCATGCAAGCGCGCCCGCCGCCATAGCCGATGATGCTCCGATCTCTGCCTGGCAGCCTCCTCTTGCACCTGATATGCTTGCCCGTCTTGCGATCACATCACCGATTCCTGCTGCCACAAATAAAGCCTTCACCATATCATTTTCCGAAGTATTCGTCATTCTTTCATATGTGATCAATATCGCAGGCACAACACCACAGGAGCCTGCCGTCGGTGCTGCAACGATCCGCTTCATACAGGCATTGCTCTCCGCCATCTTGATTGCCCTTGCCATGACTGCCCCGCCAAATTCACCACACATGCATTTGTGTGTTGCAGCATAATCTGCCATCCTCTTACCATTTTTTCCGGACAGACCACTATGTGACGTCAGTGTATCGTCATAAGTTTCATCCGCCTCCTTCATTGCGCGGTACATCTGTGTCATCCGGTTTACGATATCCATTTCCGGCTGTTGCGAATCCCTTGCTTCTTCGCGGATCACCGCTTCCCAGAACTCACATATATTCTCCTTCATATAATTATCTATTTCTGCCAAAGATGAAAATGCCATTCTTTCTCTTCCTTTCTATTCCTTCAAACTCAGATATGTTACCTTAAGGATTCCTTCCAGATGCTCCAACCATTTTAATGATTCTTTTGGAACCTCCTGATCACACTCTAAAACCATGACCGCATGTCCGCCCGGACAGGCACGATAGAGCTGCATGGTCGCAATATTGATGGATTTGTGACCGAGCATAGATGTAACCTCCGTCACATGTCCCGGCTGATCTAAGTTGTGTACGATCAGTGTCGGATAATCTCCACTGAAATTCGCATCCAGTCCATCGATCTTACAAATGCGGATTCGTCCGCCACCAACCGATTCCGCTACAATATCAAGCTCTCTGCCACTTTCACCTGTCATATGAAGTGCGACTGTATTCGGATTTGCATGTGCAAGCTTTGCTTCATAAAAGGAGAATTCCATACCTGCCTCTTTTGCCAGTTCAAAGCTCTGCGGCACTCGGATATCATCCGGCTTCATTCCGAGAAGTCCGGCGACCAGTGCTTTATCCGTTCCATGACCTTTTCCTGTCGCCAGAAACGATCCGTATAACCCGATCTCTACCTTTCGGATGGGTTCATCCATCAGCTTATAACAGATATATCCAATCCTTACTGCACCTGCCGTATGCGAGCTGGACGGTCCGACCATGACCGGACCTACAATATCAAAAATACTCATTCTGCCACCTTCCTGTTAATAGAAAAGACCACCGATATCTTCTGCATTCCATACAACTCCGTCACTCAGAGATTCTATGAACTGGCATCCGATGATCCGGTGGCCTTTCACCTTATGTTATGTAATTATCGCCTTCCATATACATAGTCATATGTATTTGGATACTCTACTTTACTTTTTTGTAAGTTGCTTTTGATGGAACATTTCCTTTCTTCATAAGACTTACATATTTCTTATACTGCTTTTTCGGCACATTTACAACTACTTTTTTATTGATTCCCTTAAATGCCTTCTTTCCGACCTTATTCAGTTTCTTTGTTTTAAAGGTAATTTGTTTCAGTTTTGTACATTTCGCAAATGAACTCTTACCAATCGTAGTCACACTCTTACCAATCTCAATATTTGTAAGTGCCTTGCATCCGTAGAATGCCTGATCGCTAATCTTTGTAACTTTATCACCAATCTGAACGCTAGTCAGGTACTTATAATTTGCAAATGCCTTCTTTTCAATAGCAGTAATCTTATACGTCACACCACCGATCTGAACAGTATTTGCAATTTTTAATTTCTTATATTTCTTGTTCGTCTTCTTTGTACTTCCAACTACCTTTACAGTACCTTTTCCATTCTTTGCATCCTTGGTTACTTTGTACTTAATGTCTTTGACAACATACGCCTTCTTCTTGGAAACTTTAATCTGGAATGTCTTCTTTACGGTTCCCTTATAATTACCCTTACCGGTAATAGTGATCGTTGCCTTACCAATATTCTTATTATTCTTATACTTAACTGTATAATCCGTCTTAGCTGACAGTTTCTTGCCCTTGACAGTAACTGTAAGTTTACTCTGTTTTAACGCCTTTCCTGTATAGGTCACCGTTGACTTAATTCCGGAAATAACTGTCTTACTTGCTGCCTTACTGATATCTGTTACCACCGGTTTATCCGGTGTCGGTGTTGGCTTACCTGGTGTGATATCTTCCTTCTTCGGCAGGACTTCCTGCTTCTGATATCCACACACCTCACATTCGTATGTCTTAATACCTGTTGCAGTCGTTGTCGGCGCCTTTGTGATCTCACCTGCATTAAATGTATGAGCAGCTTTCTCTGTCTTCTCACCACATTCACATTCCTGCCAATGCTGTGCAGCATCTGATTTCCATGCAAGTGTATGTGCATGTTCACTCTGCACCGTTATCTTCACTGTCACGATAATACCCTTATGAGCATTACTCCATCCAGGATTCTCTGTCCAATCATAATTTGTAATATCATTCGGCTTATAACACACCTTGTAATCTCCGGATTCATTTATAACGGTTGTCTTCGCTGTATACCAGTAATAATAACCACCGTCAACATCCGGAAGTTCCACATCACCTAACACAGTTCCCTTTTTCACAGTTAATGTATCAATCGCAGATGTGAATCCCGCTTTTGCCGGTTCAACTGTTACAGTAATTGCAACATCCTGTACTGCCTCATAGACATCTTCATTTTTTGGAATATATGTTGCCTTAAATGAATGACTTCCTACCTCTCCAAGAGACATATGGTCATCCACCCATGCAAATGTTCCACCTTCTGTCTCCGGAATTGTTACATCTGCAAGTGTCTGTCCATAGATTCCCTTCAGATCTGTCGGAACCTTATATTCCGGAATCTGTTTGTCTGCTTTCACCGTAATCCTTACTTTGATCCTTACAGATCCATTTGCCAGCACTTCATAAGCATCTTCTGCTATATCTGCCTTGCTCCAGTCATAATTTGTAATATCTGTCGGAATAAAATATGCATCATATTCCGCTGTTCCTGCCTTTTCAATCACAGTTGTCTTATCAACCCACTGATATTTACCTTTCTTTGCAGTCGGAAGCGTTACACTTTCCAATGTTTTACCTGCTATGCCAACACATACGTTCGATGTGTCCATAACAGGAGTTCCTTTAGCAACCTTGGTAAATGTCAGTTTAAATGCTGCAACTGTCTGATTCTTTCCACATACTTTAACGGTCACGATCTGTGATGAATCAGAAGCCTGCTTTGGTGTTCCATAGATCTTTCCATTCTTTAATTCCAGACCGGAAGGAAGAACCGATCCTTTTGCCAATGAATATGTCACCTTTGCTGTCGCACTGTCAATATCATTTGAGATTTTTAAAGCTGTCAGATCATATAACGGCTGATCCGCTGTTGTCGTAACGCCTACAACAGCTGTATCTACAGAATCCTCTTCTTTATCCAGTGTGATCGCTGTTGCTGTATCGCTTGCCATACTTACGGTAAATACAGTTGGTTCATATGGCATATTTGCTGTCCAGCTTGCATCATCACTCTTTGTCATCGAGCTGTCAGAAGAACCATATTTGATTGCATCCACTGTCAGGTCATCGATCGGTGTACCTGTTACAGTTACACTTACTGCTGCTCCGCCTCTGATATAAACAGAACCATCTCCCTCTATTCCCGTAGTCTTCATATTTGATCCCGTGGATGCAGCTAATGAAACAGGTGCATCTGTGCTTTCTGCAAAACAGAATTCCGGATATTCCAGTTCTGCTTTATAGTAAATATTTGAATACGTTCTATACATATCCGGTTTGGTAGATGTAAGGATATATCCATCTCCTATAGAGGCTGCATTTACAGTCTGATCCAGAATACCTTCATTGATAATAGTTCCTTCATTTTTCAGTTTACCAAAGCACAATGATGCATCCGCCTTATTTATAAATCTGGCTGTTGTATCCATTGTTAATGTCGTTGCAGTTAACAATGTCACATCACCTGTGTTGGTAAATGTTCCTGATACTGTTGTATCAGAATACTTGTCTCCTTTGCAGTAGAATGAACCATGGTTGGTGATCGATCCATTCAGCTCTGCATCTCCTGTATATGTAACCGTAGTGCCTTCTGCTATTGTAATATCCGACTTGTTCAGTACATGCAGATCTCTTGTTGCTACATCTTTATTGATCGTATAAGTTCCGCCAACATATACATCCTGATAATCCTCAGCATATAATCCGCCATTTAATGTATAGTTGCTATCCTGATACAGGTATGTCACAATACCTCTGGATGTTCCGGTCACTGTACGTTTTCCAACTATATTATTAACAGTACACTGCGCCGCTACAACATAGTTACTGCATCCTGTTTTATCTGTAACTGTTATATTTCCTACAGATCCTTTGTATACCAGAACGCTTCCTCCCAGATCTGTACCGGTTGAGTTACTGATTCCAAATGATGTGGTATCCAGTGTTATATCCACATTCCCCTTAACGGTCGAATCATTTAAGAACCAGCTCTTGCTCTTACTGCCAAGGCTCCAGTTACCAACAACATCAAAGGTTGCATTTCCCTGGATCGTACTTTCATAAAATCCATATGAATTGCTCTTATTTGATATCATACTGTTTTTATAATCTGCAAATGCTACCTGACTGCCACTTGCACCGATCCTGATATCTGCATTCTTTCTTACAGTTCCGCTTTTTGCAAAATACATACTATAGGTCTCTCTGGATGGCGTCTGCGCCATATGAGCCTTATCTGTAAAATGGAATACAAGATCATCTGCACTTGCCTCCTGCAAACCGTAAACATACTGATAGAAAGATCCGCCGGTTGCATAAAGTTCCACTTTCTTTACATCTGCATTATATGCTCCTGCAGTCCGATAAGAAATTGTTCCACCCTTTACATACAGACTGACTGTACCGTCTACCTTCGCCTGAGCAGTTCCCTTACTTGATGTACCTGCGCCAAACAAACCACCGATGGATCCTCCATACATATAGATAGAGATATCTCCCTCATAAGGTGTATTATCTTTATATCCATAGATCGACCGGCTGCTCAGATCATAAGATGTCTTTCCACCAATTTTTAATGCCCGTCCGCTGTCGGCAACACCATCATGATCATCATCCGGATAGATCGATACTTTTTTACCGGAGCCATCGGATGCATCCGACATGATAACAACGGAATGTCCTTTCAGATCAATATCGCTATACTCTTTTACATCCAGTTCCTTCGTCAGATCCGTTACCTTATATCCTGCATCTTCTACTGTAAATACAACCCTACACTCTGCCTCAGAACCGTTTCTTCCTGTAATACGGAAAACCGTTTCTGTAGTTTCTGCTGTATCAGCAGGTGTACCAACTACCTTTCCATCCTGCAGAATCAATCCGTCCGGAAGCTTGGAACCGGCTTTGATCCTATACTTCTTCGATGATCCGTATCGAAGAGATGTATCGTTCTCAAGTTTTAACTGATTCAGATCATATGCCGGATCTTCTGCTGTATACTCGGTATCTTTTACAACGACCGGATCCGCATACTGTTTTGTACATGTGATCTGCTTTGCTATATATTCCACATATATCTCTGACTTCTCCTGTGGAAACGTCAACGCGCATCTTCCGTTTGCATCTCCCTCAACAGCCTCTCCGCCATTTACCGAAAGTACTGCTGTATATCCCGGAACATCTACATAAGTAATATTCTGAGTCGTATTACCCGGCAGATAATAGTCAAGTCCATTTCCATCTTCGCTGTCGCTCCATCCAAAATCCTCAGCAGATGAATATCCGGTGATACCTTCCATATTCGATGTTGCCGTTACTTTAAAATACAGTTTCGACCAGTCACTGATATCTGTATCTTCCGCAAAAGAACCGATCACCAGCCATTTTGCGGTACTGTTGAATGTCTTACCGGATACAACGCCCTTATGAATGATCTTGCCGGATGTATTCTGTGCCTTGATGTCATCAGCAGTAAGCTTTGCATCTTCCTCTATCGTTACCCAACAGTAATTTGGTTCAAATGATCCAAATTCGCAGTTATCATGGAACCAGATCTTTGATAAATTGCCATTTGTTGTAAACTTATCTGCTTTTACGCCTTTATTGATCGTACATTCTGTTCCACGTTCCAATGTGAATGTTCCTGTAAGCTCAACTCGTGCATTCGCTATGATCGTTGCAAATTCTTTTACTACCAGAGAATCTCCACTCAATAACTCATTAATCACATATTTCTTATCCAATGTGATTGCTCCTGCTTTATCAAGTAGAGAGCCTGCGAAGAATGCATATGACGCATCCTTGATAGCTGCAGTTCCAACTGTTGCATTTTTTCCTGTTTTAACAGCTACACATCCATCTAATGAAGCTCCGGATCCCAGTCCATATACATTATTTACGGTACCTCCCTGAACATCAACGACAACCGCATCGCTGTCTGTATATGACATCTGAGAATTATACGCGCCATATATCGTACCCACAGAGCCACTTAACATGGTGATTCTGACTGATCGGTCACTATTCTGTCTGTCAACTCCCTTGATCACATAATCAGACAGATCTGCACTGTACATAGCACTCTTTCCATCCGGTTTACCATCTTGGTCATCATCCGCATAGATTCCGGTAACTGTAGTACCATCTGCCAGCTTCATCTCCTGAATAACTGCTGAAGTACCATTTAAATTGATTTCTTTCTTCTCTTCGTCAATCGTCAACCTCTCACTGGTACTTTCCTGTACCTGCTGTTTGGTTGAAACGATCACATTCAGTTTTAATACTGCTTCCGTTCCGTTCTTACCTGTTACATGAATATCGGTCCGTTTTCCATTTTCATATAATACCGTAGGTGTTCCAATAATCTTTCCATCTTCAATCTTCAGTCCCTGTGGAAGATCATATGTAGTATCTTCTTTATATTGTACTGTACCTTCTTTTGCATCATTGATGATCACAAGTCTGGTCAGATCGTATAATGGTGCCTCGGATGTATATTCTTTATTTATAACAGCACAAGGATCTGCTGCCGCTTTTTTTATCGTAATCGGCAGGCCTTCGAATGTTACAACGATCGTTACCGATTCATCCGGCATATCGAAACTGTAATTATAACCCGATACTGCAAGTTCGGAACCCGTTGTTTCCGAATCTTTCTTTACAATTGCCGATTTCATCTGGTATCCGATGGAAGTTGAAATATAAACACTGATGCTTTGTTCATTTTTTCCATAATACACACCGGGATCTAATGAGATTGTTTCCCCCGATCCGGTAGAAACAGCACCCGCATTTTTATTGTACGCCAGTTTTATTGGATAATAGATCTCAGCCGCATTCTCTTCTGCATCGATCTGTCCGCCATTCAGATAGATCTTTGGATTTGAAGACGTAAGGCTCTTTATTGCATTTGCCTTTATCGTTCCCTTATTCAATAGCTTGGTAGACGATGTTATATACAAATGCTCTTTTGCTGTTACTGTGACATTTTCTGAAACCTGAATGATCGCAAGCGCAGTTGAATAATTTGCATAATTACCAAAATATACATTGTCAGCAGAAACATCCTCATTCAATACAACCGTTCCACCATAGTAGATATCGTTTCCGATCGTTATGATTGCAGAACCGGTTTCATTTGTATTCGGAATAACATAACATGTGGATGGCAGTTTACAATCATCTTTTACTGTCATTGTAAGTTTTGTATTATCTGCCAGAGTATTACTGAACCGAAGTGAACTCATGGCACTGAAGTCCGTATTTTCAATCTGTACATTTACATAATGTTCGTCCGTCGATGTCGCATAAGATGCAAATTGGACTGTATCATTAGAGCTTCCAAATACTTCACTGTCTCTTATAGTAAAGTCAGAGTTTCCATAAATCGTAGATGAACTTAATGGCTGCATTGCCTTACAACGAATACCTGTTACATCTGCTGTAAAATCTCCATTTATTGTTGCTCCCTGCAACATATAATATGTACTCGAACCTGCAGACGAATTCGAATCGATCACCGGTTGACCATTCTCATCCAGGATTGTACTGTCATTTTCATGTGCAGATGTAAACATTACATTCTTATCTGCTTTCGCATAATAAAAGCCAGTATATGTAGACCAGATATTTTTTGAACTGTTAATAATACAGTCATCTCCGAAATAACCACTATATACTATATAGATCGACCAGCTTGCTGTACAATTGGTCACTGAGATCTTCTGTGCAGCCGAGGTCTTATAGTTTTCAGAAGTATATCCTGAATAACCATAGATACTGTATCCCTTACAATTATCCAGACTGATGTCAGCCGGACCAGTCACATTCGCGGAACCGGATTGATAACCATATATACTTGCACTTCCGCCATCAATATCCTGCATGGTAAGTTTCAAAGAATAGATCTGCTTTACACCGCTCAGGCCATACACGATACCGTTTACTTTACAATTCTTTATTGCAACATCAACGGTATACCCATCCTTTGCGCTTCCCCGACTGATAAATGAACATTCGGAACTACTTCCCATGATCGCCCCGGAACAGATACAACCCTCAATCTGTATAGATGCATGTCCATAAATGCCTGACGAATAGGTGCCATATATATTTGCAAAGGTTCCACTTCCGCCCAGGATCTTTAGATCCAAATCTCCCTTTACGGCACTGTTATTCGTGCCGTAAAATGTCCAGCCTTTTCCGATATAATTCTTTAATGACACAGTCAGATCATTTGCACTACCTGAATTTAATACATGAAATTCACTTTGACTGCTTACATTGATCCCATCAGCATCAAAATTCACATCACCATTTACTGTACTGCCGGAAAGCACAATTCCGGATGTATCAGTCCCCGTAAAACTAACATTCCGTAATTTCACATCCACATTCTTCTGCACAGTACTTCCTGATGCAAGTGCATTGATCATATAATAAGATCCGCCATTCAGGGATAAGGACACATTTCCACTGATCTGAGCAGTTTTTCCTATATATAACGGCCCACTGCTTACCGATGTATCTACAAATTGAAGTTCCACATCTCCTTTTACCTCTGATTTCTCTGCTGCGGTTAATACTTTCAGATCAGCCTCATTCAAAGCCCGCACAATTAATGCAGCACTGTCAGATTCTGTCTCAATACAGCCTCCGTATACGCCATACACCGATCCCAGCTCTACACCATCTAATGTGATCGCAAGTGGCCGATCTGACTTCTGTTCATATAATCCGTAAACAGGCATCCCCGGATACAGAATATCAGCACTTCCATCCAGTTCAAATGCTGATTCGCCTTCATCCAACTCTCCATTCCTGTTTTTATCATTATAAATATTGATATATGTACTCTGTGATGTCGATTTGTCAGATTTGCGAATAATAACAGAATTACCATTCAGATCAATTCCCATTGTACTTCCTGCATCATTTTTTACATAGGTAACTCCCTTTGACGGATCTGCTGCCTCATATTCCTGATCCGATCCGCTATCGCCCTGCACATCTGTCGCTGCCTGTACAGAAAGCCCCTGCGTCATACAGAGTCCTGCCATCATCGCCAGTGCCGCTACATATCCTCTCATGTTTCGTTTTCTCATTCTGTCCTCCATTCACCGCTGTCTGGAACCGCATCGCGCCAATTCCTATATATACATTGATATACTATAAATTGCCAGTTATCCAACCCCTTGGGATAACTGGCAATGTCATTATGTTTCCGGTTGTGATACCTTGGGCATATTTTTGTGTAATCTTCTAAATTATTGCACAAATCCGTATTATTTTTGTGAGAAACTATCCAAATTTATCACACCATATATATTGTAGCACATTAGCTTTATAAATACTATTCACAATTTTGCAACATATTTTTAGCTATTTTTACCAATTTCAACAAATTATTTGTATATTTTGTACTATACGCTTCTGCAACCCGAAAATTATTCTCATATATGTGCATCCATTTCTCCATATTCATCCTGTCATAAAACAAAAAAATAACCGGAAAGCTGAAAACCGGTATCATTTAATACCACATTTTTTCACCTTCCGGTTACATTCATATCATATCCCGGCATGCCCATAAATGTGCACTCCGAAATATCAGATATTTACTTTTTAATCATCTTCTTCTGTTTGTAAGTAACAGCAAACGAACAAGCTGAAGGATTGCAGTTACCATTGCGGCTACATAAGTAAGAGCTGCAGCAGTTAACACTCTCTTGGCCCCACCAAGTTCTTCTTCTGTCATAAATCCGCCATTTCTTAAAATAGCAATTGCTCTGCCTGATGCATTAAACTCAACCGGCAGGGTTACAAACTGGAATACAACGACCAATGAAAATAACAGAATTCCCAGTGTGATACATACATCCAGTCTTGGGATCAGTAAACCGATCAGGATCAATGGCCATGATAATGTAGAACCAATGCTTACAACCGGCACGATCGCTGAACGAAAACCAAGCGGCGCATATCCTTCCGCATGCTGGATCGCATGACCACACTCATGTGCTGCTACACCAATTGCCGCTATCGATCTGGAACCATATACATTTTGTGACAGATTCAAGGTATGATCCTTTGGATTATAGTTATCTGTTAAGTCTCCAGCAATCGGGCGGATCGTTACATCTGTGATTCCGGCATTTCTGAGAATCATCGCTGCTACCTGTTCTGCAGTAAATCCTGATCTGGTTGATACCTTCTCATACTTCTTATATGCTGATTTTACCTGAGCAGATGCGATCAGTGACAGAACAACTCCGATCAGAACTAATATATACGTTGGGTCAAAATAAAAATAAGGCATATCACTCATCTCTTTCTTAATATATAATATCTGTAATAGTCTTTCCCTTTAAGTTCTCCCATTTCAAACGAAATACACCAAAGGATTATTTTTTTCTTCTCTTTGACTTTTTATCAGTCTGTTCCCCATACATTTCTCTGTACATTTCTTCTCTCGGATCGACCTCTTCATTTTTTCTGTCTGCCAAAAGAATCCTTCCGATAAATCCAAGTCCACCAAAGATCAACACCAGAATAACCAGCCAGTCAAATAAAGTCATGGTCGTCAAATGTATATTCGTTGTCAGAATGACCATGATGACGATCAACAGTCCTGCAAGTGCCGAAAAAACCTTTGATGCAAAGGAATCTGTCATAAACATCCAGACAATTCCTATGATCAATGGAATCACTACCATTCCTGAACTGATTCTTGCTCCCCAGAT
>ERZ840517.3451-NODE-3451-length-12187-cov-11.419799_pt1 | contig 12187 bp, 12 predicted proteins | sample MGYA00519876_ERZ840517 | MGnify/ENA primary metagenome ERZ840517 (study PRJEB31850, sample SAMEA3708882) | human gut metagenome | biome: human gut; feature: human-associated habitat; material: faeces | place: China | collected 2014 ... | reverse complement strand
CGTAAAGACAGAGATTCGCTGGGCTGTGAGAGGACGCCCATTATATCAAAGGAGATTCACCATGACTATCATATCAGAACGCCTGCAATTCCTGCGCCTGACGAACGGCTATACCCAGACCGATCTTGCCCGAACCATGGGAGTGACCCGCCGGGCAGTCTACGCATGGGAGCACGACAAATGCCCCGAAATCCTCCATCTGATCCAACTTGCCCAATTCTATCAGGTGTCGACCGATTATCTGTTGGGGCTGACTGAGTGAGAGGCACCCCGCCACCGGAGGCTTTACCGGAGACTTTTTGCCTGCAACGGTGCGGTCATCCATCAGTTCGCGCGCCTAGCAGCAAAAAAGCTCCACATTTTTAAAAGTGCACTTGTAAATCCACTTTATTGGACACATTGTTTGGTAGACTTCAGGTACAGCAAACCTAAAATGCAAAAGTAAACACACTTCAAAACGCAGAGGAGCTATTATGAGCCGCAAATGTGACCACGATTGGTTTGACCATTATATGATGTACAGCATGATGAGCAATAAAAGCGGCGGAGGCAATATTGGTTGTGGCCCCATACTTACACTCATCGGTTTGGGGTTGATGGTATTCAGCATCCTGAACTTCATCGCCGAAATTGCAGCCTGATGGAAGGAAAAGGTATGGCTGAGAATAATAAGTTCATCATCAAAATTATCGACCACGATAATAACTCTATTCTACAAGAACTCAATTATCAGACGAGAGAACGAGCTGAAGAGTTCAAACGAATTTCTGACCGTGCTTATGGTAAACTTTTAGGTGAAAACCAGACCAGAATCACGACTGAGATTTTTGAGCTCTAACACAGCACGTCCTGGGGCATAACATAAAACCGCCGTAATTTAATAACCAACTCCAACACAAATGCCCTGCCGCTCAGACACGAGTAGCAGGGCTCCTTCTATTTTATACAGTATTCAGTCAGAAAGTGAACTTAAAGAGCGACGTTTAATATCAGACAGCACACATCCCCGTCGGATTTTCGGCTCGATTATTGTTTTCACTGCTTTTGAGCATATCCATTTGCGTCGTGAAATACAACGGAATTATAGTACGCATCCCCTAAAATAAGGTATCCTTCCCCAGATTACAGGGGAAAAGGGAAAGTCGGAAATGCCACCACCCGAAACAAGGTAGATGTATAAGGTCGTGATTTGCGACCTTTGGAGAACATGGAGGACAGCTCATTTTTGAGCGTAGCCACTTGTGTGCACAGAGAACATTTTTGTCCACCATCTACATCTGCTCAAAACTGCGCACATCTTTCTTGATGGGGTCGGTCTGACTGATCTCATCTGAACTTATGTCGTGACAGGTGCGTACTGTTTGGTACAGGGTCGTGTATGGCGATTCTATCAGCGCAACAAGGATCGTCTTGACCCGCTTTTAGGGTTAATCAATTTGATTACCCCTGGTGGAAAGCAACAGTCTTACGTTTATAATCTGCGCGGTGTTATGGAAATCTGCCGATTCAGCACACTTCCCGGCGGATTTATGGCCTTTGAAACGATATGGAACTTGTGCACAGTTTTGTGTATATCTGTTTGTGGTCACACATAAGAAAGATCGTCTTAGTCCATTGAGCTTGACTAACAACCTGTTAGTTGAGTTTGGAAATCATACGCCGACACGTCTTGCCCCTCTTTCAACTCATCCCAAAACGGTACGGGTTGAGGTCACATGTCTTGATCCGCTCTCAAGGGGACTTCAAATTGAAACCCCCTCTTGGATTCAAACGATGGTGTTATGGAAATCTGCCGCTACAACATCCATCCCAAGAGACCATCCCAAGATCAACACCCTTCCTTATAGACTGTATATACCATAGACAAGCACCCTGCCGCCACTCTCCTATCCCCTGCTATACCCCTGCCAATGCTCTGCTGCTGTGCCGTTGTGACACATTTCAGCACTTAGCGACGCATTGGGACGCTTTTCGCCAGGTTTGGCATATTTTGCGTTACATTTATTTCGAACAGGATGAAACTGATCCAAATATATGTAATAGGAATGGTGTCAAAATGGTTACTTCCGATTTGTCCGCCCGTATCAATGATGTTCTGCGCTACGTCGGGATCACCCGCAATATGAACGCCTACATGATTCTATCACAAGCTCTGACGTTGATTGCCGAGGATGAAGACCGCCTGCGAGCCGTAGAGAAAGAGATCTACACGCCCATTGCCGATAAAACTCTGCGCGGGCCCAGAGCAGTCCAAAGCACGGTCCGCCGGGCATCCAAGGTCGCATGGGATTTCTTCCCTGATCGCGTTCAGGAACTGGCTGGCTATCCTTTGAATGGTCGCCCATCTGCCGTGGCTATGCTTGAGCTGCTCTATAATGGTGTCGCCCGCTATGACGATCTCTCTATTCTGAAATAAGCGCCCTTCAACAGCAACACCCCGCTACTCTATGTCGAGCAGTGGGGTATTTTTGCGTCTTGATTTGGTTTCAACTACCGTCAAAATGACATGTGTTGAGCAGAACAGAACGATAGAACGAGAAATTGTATGTTACAATCTGCGTAGTATCATAGAAAGCCGTCATCTACTATGCAGAGTTTTGCTCACCCCCTCAAATCGAGGGTCAGCTCGAACAGTATTGAAGTGTCCCCATTTTGACGACAGTTGAACCTTTACCAGTTTAACTAATGTTTATTGATCGTATCATCGATAGAATATGGTTCTCGGTAGTCATTTTAACTACTGAGCTTTTCCAACCGTAATCATTTTGATAACAGTTCATCGACCCTCACTTTGACTACTGAGCCTTTGAACCCGCATCAATTTGAGGCTAGTTGCAAAGCGGTCGTGGAATGCGGCTCCCTTTTGGCAGCCCAAAATCCGGCCATCAAACGGTGTTCACAGTGTAGACGCTCTTATATCAATCAACGATAACATGTCGTATTTTGATTCAAGTGCACTTTTCAATCGTGTCAATCCAGATAGAGTAACGATTTGTGACGCCATCCGCTGGACAAACGCTTACTAAATTAGTAGTATTCGACGCATCATCGTATTTTGTACATTTGTGCGGAATTGACACATCATCGAGCTATATTCAAATTTTGGAAACCACCCTACTTTTTCTCATTTTTGACTATTTTACGCTAATTTTTCAACAGGTTCACTTTGATCGAATCAATGGTGGGTTTCCTCTTCTCCCACCCCCTCATTTTCTATTTTTCGCAAATACTTTAATATCTCGCAAGCTCGATATCAAAGCATTCACGAATCACAAATTATAAGCATATCATAAGTCGATTATTTTTTCTTGTTCTCTAAATTTGGCTCATTTTTTGTACCTATTATATATAGAGTGAGTACAATTTTTGCGCCAAAATCATATCAAATCCGGATCAATTTCCAGAATGTTCTATTGCGATTCTCGTTTCTCTTAAATTCTCGAACTGTAACGATCTTGACTCCATAGATTTGAAGTTTACGATTTAGTATGTCCTGTCCCATCGGACGTCCTTTATACTCTTTGAACACATGCAAGGCCATGATACATCGGCTGATTCAAGTGTGCGTCCTATTGGTGAAGCATTGATAAAGAGGAAAGTATTCGCTGGCGCTCATACCATTTAGATCAACTCCAATCTTGAAAAAGCTCACAGGTTCGCTTAGTCAAGATTTCCGTTGGCGTGTTCATGCTAATCGAGTGTTTCCGCCCATCCTCATTCTTCGGACGTTCGAAAGCACTCAGCTATCATTCCACACAGAATAGAACTTGTCAATAAAAGACGCTTCCATTCTTAATCATCCACAATAAAAGCCCGACCACTCAAGTCAGCAGCCGAGCTTCTGTTATTTCGATACCTATATTTTTCACTCTACTATATGGTACAGTGAATTTCGTAGACATCCTCAATGTCCTGATTTAGTAACCCACCAGACTTGCTTCTTTTGTCCCGCTTTAGATCGTTTCTGTTTTTTCTGTAGATCATATCCATAGTGTTGTAGCCATTGATCAAATTGATTTGTGTTAAGAGTACTAGAGTCACTGTACTAAGATTACTATTGCCGAGAATGTTACTAGAAGATTGTTTGGCGCATTTTTTGCGATTTATATATATATACTATATACCAAATTTTGCGCCACCAGCTATAGTCACTGTTTAATCAAAATCCAGAAAGTTTTATCGCGATTCTCATTCCTCTTATTCTCTCTATCACTTACAATCTTAACACCATAACCTAGAAGAAATCTATTCAAACCTATCTGACCCGGCTCTCTCCCTTGATATTTTTCAATATAGCCAAAACTCATAATTTTTTCTGTCATTTCCTCTGAATCCATCGGTTGATTCAGGCGCGCGTAGAGCCAATCTTCCAAATCTTTGAACCGATACGCGTTGATGGGTTGGTGCAGATTAAACATCGCATACTTCATAAATGACTCCGGATAATTCGTTGAGCTCATAATGTCATAAAGCATTTCGATATCGTGTTCTACCTGTTGAACCCCCAGCGGATTGATATGGTATCCAGTAACTACATTGTGTTCCAAAATTTTACTCTTATCGATTTTCTTCTGAATCACCTCCGGATTGTCACTATGCAGGTATTTATCAAATTCTTCTTTGCCTGCCATGTACGCCTGCGCTGGCAAATACTTGTTCAACAGCATTCCGTGAAACTTTTTCAGCCCACTGTTTGTGCCCCAGTACCAGTCAAGACTATAATCCCTGAAATAAACAGTACAGGTGTCATCTGCATCCAAGGAGCGCTTGCGTCCGAGTGACTGAGCTATTTCCAGAGGATTCCATTGGTCGATAAAAATATGCTTCACTCCTCGATCTTTCAATCCGATTCCCACACCCATAGCCTTTGTTGTGAACAGGATATCCTTCAGCTGCTGGCCATCCTTTATACAGACCGAAAAATCGCTGTACTTTTTCCGATATCTTTCGTTGAAAGGTGAACAATAATATGCGGCTGTGTCGCCAAATATTTTTTCCATTTCGGCCAGATCATCGCCAAGCTCCACGAACACGATTGCTTTTTCGCCCGCCGGAAGGCGTTTCAGAATTGTCACCAGATTGTATCGGGCATAGAAATAGGCGGCTTTGACGTACTCATAGTACTGCGGCAACCTATAGATGCGTTCAGACTGCGTTGGGCCACCTTTTTCTTCCAGAAGTTTCCAAGTATCCCGCCCGGTCGCACTCATATAAATCACGGTATGGTCTTTCTCTGCCTGTAGGAGGGCATCAAATGAATAGTGTGTATTAATGTTGAAGGCTGAGAACTCGGACCAGTAATGGCATTCATCCGCAATGATAATTCGATGTCTGTCCAATAGCTTTTGAAGGATTCTCTGATCGGATACGTTTCCCTTACAGAGCTGCTCAAGTTTCTGGTAGGTTATAACGGTTAAGACCTCTTTATATAGATCCCATCCTTCTTCCGAAGCATCGTCGAACACCATCAAGTATTCTGCCCTGCATCGTTTTTCCAGATCTTCATGCAATAGCGTCAACGGGCAAAGCATAAGGATCCGGTTGTCATAATTTCCCTCCAAAAAACGATCAACCGCCCATCCAGCCATCTTCCGGATAACGAATTCACTCTTGCCGCGTCCGGTTCCCATATCCAGAAGGACTCTTCCGTTCTCCCAATACTGGAATGCATCACCGATCAATTCTGAAGCATACGCCCACCGCTCCTTCTCCGCCGGGGCGTCCTCCCCTATCTGTTCCAATGGCACGATTGCTTCTGCGGGCACCACCTCCACCTCTGGCGCTTCCTCTGCCTCCTGTCCGGTACAGTGCCCTTCCTGCAGCTCGGCGGGCTCTGGCGTCTTGAGACCGGATATTTCCTCCGCCTCTGCTGCCTGTCTGGTGAGCTCCGGCTCTGCCTTCAATTGTTCCAGCTCTGCAATCGCTGCACGGGCGCTTTCTGTCCATTCCTGCTGCTCTTCCTCGGTCAATGGGTTCTCCTTGCAGTTGCGTAGATATTCCTCATACTCATGTGTCCCGTTCTGTTCATCGGACAGCTTCAGGAAAAAATCACCGAATGACCAACGTGTCTTTTCATCACTCATATTGATATCCTCTATAATAATATAAGGCGCACAGCCCAGCTATCTTGCCAGACCATGCGCCGGTTTGTTAGCATCTACCCAAAAAGCTCTGGTCAAACGCTTTGTTCTGTGCTATTATAGGGGCGGGAACATTAGCATTACACATATTTTCCCGTCTCTATGGCCGCTTTACCTGTTGCGATCAGGTAAGGCGGTTTTTGTTTGCCTCGGATCATGTCTCTGGCACCTCATTGTCCTTGTGCCTTTCAAGCTCAATACTCATCTCAGGGGTCAGCGTTCTGGCAAACTCCAAGTATGCCTGGACCCCCAGCTCTACCGCGTATTGCTCTGCTTGGGCCATCAGCTCTGCCGACATCCGTGCGATCCTGTTCTTGTCCGTCTCATCAACCGGAAGGTCCTCCAGCGCCCTCTCCAACGCGTCTGCGGCCTTGACCAGCGGCTTACACAGCTCACGCGTCTGCCGTGGGATGATCAAATAACCTTCTTCGCCCAACGATACACTCAAAATGTCCACGCTACAGGTCTTGTTATCCGTCATAAGCTTCCTCCTTATCCTTTACATTCCACACCATCGTGCCGCTCTGGGATTCACAAACTCCGGCTTGAACGTCACATTGGGAAAATTCGCATCCATATAGTTTCCGAACTCTTCCGTCGCCGCCTCTTCGCTGTAATCGGCCAGTGCATCCACCGTTTCCAGTGCATGCAGCAGACGAATGCGCCCCGTTTTCCGGTCATGCCCCATCTGCACAAGCTCACTGTCGGTCAGTTCATTGCAAAGATCATACGCGGCAGCAATATAGCTTCGCAGCACAGGCTTTGGTTCAAGCGTCACTTCATAATAGTAGGTCGGCTCTTCTGCTGCCTCCTCAACGACATCCCCCATGTTGCAGCAGATCTCCATTTCGGGGTTGCCTTCTACATCTAAGGTGGGTGTAACGGTCATATCAGTACCATCGCAAAAACGTATCGAAAAGCCTTTACCGACCGTGGAATCCCTTTGATCCGGACCGATGGATCCGTCCGCCAGGGTTGTTTTCCCGGACAGCGCTGCGTTCAGAATAAGCGATGCCTCCCGCTCTTCTTCAGGTGTTTCGGCATGGACCTCTGCACCGTTCATATGAATATTGATCATAGTCTTGTTCCTCCTGATTGGTTGATTAAAAGGCCATCAGGGTTAGCGTTATCAAACTTCTTGCTTGTTCTGTATACCAGGATGTCGCTGCTTGTCTTCTGCTCACGGTTTCACCCCTCCATCATCTCCTCTTCCAGTGCGCCTCTCATTACACGAGCGCCCAGCTCGAACCCTTTCATAAAGCAGAATTCCATTCCCCTGTGTGCCGCCTGTACAGACAGATGGCAGATATCCGACAGGACGCTCTGCGGCATGTGTGTTGCCCGCGCATAGTCCTCCAAGTAGCGTTCAAATGCATCTGCGGCTTCCTTGAGTTCCGCCGACTCTCTGAGATTCACCAGATCATTCAGATTCACATAAATCTCCTCCTCATTGTCGAGCAGGTTCTTTTTGACGTTATTTTCAACCATGTTATAGCTCCTTCTCATTAAAATATATTTTTGAAAACAGGTACATTGTCGGTTCGGTGCTCGCCTTAGTCGTAATTCGAACCCCTCTGGTAGATTGTCTCGACGCTCTCCTCCGTAACGCATTTGATGAGCAGCTCCGGCTCGCCCTCCTCATTCAGGATAGGCCTGATCTGCAGCGTTGTGCCGTCGTCCAGATTGTACAGCAGCCCCTTGTGCAGCGGAGCATCGTAAAAGCAGGGCAGGATACACATAACCGTGTCAGCCGTTTTTCCAGCCAGAATGCTTTTGAGTGCCACTTCAGCGTACTGTTCCTCTTCACGGTTCTCGGTCAGAACATTCGCATCATTGAAGTAAAGTCCAATCATGTCAGTTCTCCTCGCATTATGCACATTTGTTGTTTCGGTCGTTCTTCAGAGCCGGGGTCAAAGGCTTGTCCGCCGAGCAGATGGATTGCAACAGCCCCCGTGCCTCGCTCTCCAACCGCTGGAGTTCGGCACGCACCTGCTCCCATTCCTTCAGCTCCCCGCTGGCGACTCCTTCCCGGATCGTGCGCCTTACAGCCTCTGCCAGCGCCTCCTCCAGCCTTGTATGATAAGTACAAATATTGTACTCCACCCCGCCATCGGCCTTCGTATGCGCCTTTTTCAACGTATAACACACGCGGCTCGCATCCAGATAATAGTCGTTCCAAATTTTCAGCATTGCCAATACCTCCGAATTAAATTTTTTGTTCATTTTGCCAAAGTCTATGTCCATGTTCCCTTGTTGGCAGGGCGCTGCCCGGACTCTATGTCCCATATGTCATATGGTCCTCCTCTTGAATTGAATCGTGTTTTTAGAACGGTCTTGCTGTCTGCTCCCAACAGTGCTAAAGCGGGTCAGATCTTTTCAGCCTACCAGCGCTATGGGATTTTCAGTGGTCTGCTGCACTGCATGCTACCTCCTCCTTCTTGCCCCTGTTATGGCGGCCTCTACCTTGCAAAGCAGGGCTCAACATTGCAAAGGCAGAAATCTCGCTTTTTCTCTTTTCATCGATATTTTTCAACAACATTGCAAAATTGCAATTATACACCCTCAGCAGCCGTCACGCCACTGCCGTGCTCCTTGTCAGGGCTGTAATGCCGCAGACGCCGACCTCTGGTACACTTTGCCGGACGTTTTTGATGAGATCTTCGCCACTCAGTCCGCTGCGCGCATGGTTATAGGTACTTTCACTGCATCCCGTTTTTTCCTGAACTAGCCGCTGAAGCTCCTTGCTGACCATACGGTTCTCCGGAGCGTCATTCAACGTACTCAGGATCAATCTCTGAACTTCTGCATACTTCTGCGCTTTATTTTCCGGCTTCTCCCGACAAAAATCCTCGTCCTTCCAATCCGAAGTCGAGTCAAATTTCAGCCTTACCGTCTTGATCCCCCTGACCTCTACCGTCTCGGTGGTAAAAAGGATCGTATCCGCCGGTACACCATAGCTGCTCTTTTCGTGGGAGACGTAGCTTCTGCTGCCATCCCTCGTATGCCCCATGATCAGCACACTGCGGGCGGTGTCCCAAAGCTCACCCGATCCATTCTGGCGCTTCCGCCCAAACGCGGATGGATTTTTGTAGGTATGGGTCGCCAGCAGAATCGCAAACCCCTGTTGCTGTGCCAGCATGCGCAGATCCTGAAGCACCTTCCGCATCTGTTGGCGGTTGTTCATATTGGCAGAGCTTGGCAAAAACGCCTGAAGTGGGTCAATCACCAGTACCAACGGGTTCGCCGCAATGATCCAATTTACCAGATCAGGGTCTCCGAGGCAAGGCATTTTCTTCGTCTTTTCGTAGAATACATCGGGATCGATCACCACAACCTGGCCCAGATCAGCACCAGCAGCAGCCATACGCGGGCACAGCACAGCATCGATAGGATCTTCGCCTGCAAGGATCACAATGTTTCCCGTACGCTTGGGGGCCTGCGGAAAAGCCTCCGTAGGCTCGCCCATGGTCAGGGATCTCGCGATCTGTGCCACAAACTGCCCCTTGCCTACACCGCCGTCACCGCAAAGCAGCGTGATTTCGCCGCACTGCAGACGTCCGGATACCAACATTTCATGATTTTTGGGTGTCACATCGCTCAACCGCTGAAGCACAACACCGCTCCGGTTCAGAACATCCAGCTCAAGCTCCACTGCTCCCCCGGCGAGACTTACGGGCGCTGCACTGGGCGCGATATCCTGTACCGCCCCCTCGTCAGCCGCCTGTGCCTTCATGGGCAACTGCAGCAGGTTCGTGTTCAAAATGTCATTTCTTTCCATCTTCACATTCCTCCTTGTTCAAACAAATTTTTGGCTTTATTCCGTTTTCAAGGTGCTCTACCCCGCTTTCACAGGGCAGCCGCCTGCTCCGCCGTTTAGGGTCAGCTTCCGAGTCGCCTCGATCACCGCCCCCTCATGCAGGGCACGCTTGTCAAGATGTCGAGCACGTCCGGGGCTTGCCCGGCCGCTCTCTCCTCCCTGGGCGCATAATCATATCACACTTTCAAGGAATTGTCCAGTGTCTTCCGAAAAAAGTTTCACCAGACGCGCTGTAAGGCATATCTAGGCCATTTTTCTTATTTTCTTCTCAAAAATCTACGTTGGAAGCAAAAACTCGTTACAGAGGCTCTAAGACGCATTTACGGCCACACAAATTCCATATCACAAATCGTTAAAACCGTCAAGCGTCGCTCACTCCCTTCTTCCACCCGGACAGCCAGCTTATAAAAATACTAGTCTTGTAACTTTATGGGTTTATTCCACTTCTTCTGTCAGCGGCATAACCTCATCAGAATACTAGTCATATTTCTTTATCGTCCTGTTCTTCTTCTGCAACCTGTTCAGCAACGTATCAATATACTAGTTATGTTGTCTTGTCTAGATCATCTCTTCCATTGCTCCCAGCCCAGTTTCCGTGTGCTGCTGTTGCCAACGTTCTCAATTCCCACTTCCTACACTTTTCTCAATCAATTGAATCTATCCAGTTGCGTCAAAATTGTTTCATTAGAATTCATGAATCTTGAATCGCCATAAAGCTCACTAAATCATATTACTCTCATCTTTCAGTCGTTATATCGTTTTATTTTTTCGCTTATCAAGTTTCAAAGTTATTCAATTCACCTTATATAATATATAGATACATTATTATAATATATATATACATACTACACCTTCTCTTCGGTGTCAAAAATCAATCGCATTCACGTTAAATTTTCGATAGTTATTTTTCAAAGTATGTTCCTCTTATTTATAATAGGTATAGACTCACTTCAGCATTTCTTTACATCCCCCGTTTTTTATCGCGTATATATCACATTTCAAGTTTGTCAAATCTCGTGCATTTCATTGTTCTTCTTATTCAATAGAATCAACAAAATTAAAACAAAAAAGCAGTCCCACCACCCGGCGGAACTACTCTTGAAGTGTATGATTTAATTTTTACAGGTTCATCAAGGGGCTGGTCTGGGTGCCACGATCCACAATGTCCTTATCCTTGATGCCCAACAGATAGCGCTGGGTGATCATGATATTGACGTGCCCCATCAGGCGGGAGACACTATACAGGTCCAGACCATTTTTCAGCTGCATCTGTGCGAAGGTGTGGCGGCAGGTATGGGGGCTGACCCGTACCGAGGGCGAGACCCCCACCTCTTTTGCGGCATACTTCAATATCCGTGCTACGGCTTCATCGGTCATCGGCTTGCCGTTTTTGCTGGGGAAGAGATTCTTGTAGCGGGTAGGGTGCTCTTTCAGGTAGCCATCCCGGAGTGTGCAATACTTGACAAGCTGCTTGGAGAGTGCGGGTGATTTGGGCACGACCCGTTCCTTGCTGCCCTTGCCGTGCTTTACCAGAATATAGTCCTGCTTGATATCTTCCGGCTCCATCAGGATCATTTCGTTGCAGCGCATCCCGGTATCAAACAGCAGCATGATGATGGTCTTGTTCCGCACGTCCAGAAAGTCCTTGCCGTCGTAGAACTGGATCATCCGCTTCATCTCAGCCGCTGTAAAGGTATCGATGATCGTCCGGGGCTGACGCAGGCACTTTACCTTTTTGGCCGGATTGTCCCGCTCCTCCAGATAGCCCTCATTGACCAGATAGTTGAACCATGTGCGCCACACCTTGAGCAGGTCGTTGATATAGCGGGACGTGCTACCCGCGTCCTGCTTCTCCTTCATCAGGTCCCGGATGTGGCGGGGAAGGACGTCTTCCAGCTCAGTGATCTGCTTCAGCTCCAGATATTCCAGCAAAAACCGGGTCGCAGCCTTATAATTGCGCACAGAGCCTTTAGCCAGATGGCGGCATTCACAGTCGTAGATAAATTCATCGCGGAGATCTTTCAAACACATAAAAAAACACCCTTTCCTTCATGGCGGACCACAAAAGAAAGGGTGAAAAATTGCTAGAAATGGTTGTCGTACCAAATCAAGCTTGTTCGTAGTTGAGCAAGACAAACTCCGGTCGACAAATCATCCAATTTTTAACGCAGCTGCGTGATTAGCAGTTCTCAGCGAAGTACTTAATGGTACGGACCATCTGAGAGGTGTA
>ERZ840517.3423-NODE-3423-length-12300-cov-6.815680_pt1 | contig 12300 bp, 7 predicted proteins | sample MGYA00519876_ERZ840517 | MGnify/ENA primary metagenome ERZ840517 (study PRJEB31850, sample SAMEA3708882) | human gut metagenome | biome: human gut; feature: human-associated habitat; material: faeces | place: China | collected 2014 ... | reverse complement strand
AATACGTTATACACTCGTAAATTAAGTTGGCATGTTTTGACCCCAACATCATTTTAATAAGAGTATAACTCAGCCAATATAAAAAGTATTATCATTGTATTGTAAAAATCATGTAAAATATTCTGCAGAACAAAACAATTTCCAAAATAATCCGTACTCACTTGAATAAATATTGATTCAATGATACACTGAATCGATAAAGCCATTTTGATTGCAGGATAATTCCAGAATTTTCAATATAAAACCACAGGGAGGTCACAATATGCTTCGTGAAGGCGATTTAAACGAAATATCAGATGGAAGATTATACACATTAAACGATCTTGTACGCGCAGACTGTCAGGACTGCACAGGTTGTTCGGCATGCTGCCACGGTATGGGCAATTCCATTGTCCTCACACCTTATGATGTATGTCTGCTCACCAACAACCTCTCATGCAGCTTCGAACAGCTCATAACCGGCCGTGTTGAATTAAGTGTAATCGACGGACTTATTCTTCCAAGCCTTAAGATGTCCGGTGACATGGAGCAATGCTCATTTCTCGATGAGAACGGCAGGTGCAGTATACACTCCTTCAGACCGGGAATATGCAGGCTGTTCCCACTCGGACGCATATACGATGAAAACGGCTTCAAATATTTTCTACAGACAGGTGAGTGCCTTAACAACCACCGCACAAAAATCAAGGTAGAAAAGTGGCTGGACACTCCCGATATAGAGAAGAATGAGAAGTTTATATGGGAATGGCATGAGCTTTTGAAAAAGCTGCGAAACGCAACAAAGGCTGACCCGGATTACGAATCAGCCAAGAAGCGCAACATAATGCTGCTTCAGATATTTTATTTTACACCATACAGTATTGAAGCTTTCTATTCGCAGATAGAGGAGCGCATGGCACTTATCTAATCAGAAATTTTTTCCATGAAGTAAAGCCTTGAGGCAAAATCAGGGAAATGTCTTACCTCCTCAGAAAAACCCGTGGCGGCAAAGGCCTGCTTCAGCCTGACACCGCAATTCATCAGCATGCTTCCGCTCAGCTCATACTTTTCCGTCTCCCCCGGCATGGTTACGAATTTTGCGACCATGCCATGAAGAAGTGAGCCCTGTCTTATATGAATCGGTGCGACCGTATTTATCAAATCTCCGAATTCTTTTACATTATGCTTTAATGGTCTGTTATAAAAGCTATAGACAGCCTCAGGGTCAAGTCCTGCAGCATAGTATTCCTCATTCTGCGTATTCGCACGGACAAGTTCCTGCATTATCAGCCCTACCGCCCTGCCTGCCTCCTCATCCACAACCGTCCACTGATGAATATTACCGGTGCGCTGGCGATAGAAGCTGCCAAACTGCATAGTGTGTCTCCATTTTTTGTAAATATCTATCTGTGTCTTTATCTCGCTCCTTTCAGCCCTGCTCATATCCACAAGATTACACTCGTAACCGCATATTCCAAAAGCCGCCACGTTAAAGCGTGTTGACAGCGGTGTAACGCGGAGCGTCTGATGATTCGGACATGCTGAGACATGAGCCGAAACAGTTGACATTGGATAGCCGTAGCTCAGCCCCTCCTGTATATAGGCTCTGCTCACCGCATCCGTGTTATCGCTCGCCCATATCTGTGGGAAATAGCATAATATACCAAGGTCAAAGCGGTTGCCCCCGGCTGCACAGCCTTCAAAAAGTATGTGCGGAAAACGCTCAGTCAACGTCCTCATAATCCTGCCGAGTGCCATCACATAGCGGTGCGCTGTCTCGCCCTGTGGTCTTCCCTGCGCCTTGAGATATTTAGAGTAATAATCGGAAAAAATCCTGTTCATATCCCATTTTACATAAGCAATATTCGCCGATGAAAACACCTTGGTCATACTGTCAATTATATATTCCGTAACCTCAGGATTACACAGGTCAAGTATTCTCTGATTGCGTCCTTCTGAGTGCGCACAGCCCGGAATATCCATCGCCCAGTCCGGGTGCAGCCTGTACAGGTCGCTGTTTACATTGAGCATCTCCGGCTCAACCCATATTCCGAATGACATTCCGAGTGCATTTATCTTGTCACATATACCCTTAAGCCCATTCGGAAGCTTCTTCTTATTCACATACCAGTCTCCAAGTGAGCTGCTGTCATCATCCCTGTTTCCAAACCAGCCATCATCCATGACAAAAAGCTCAATACCCACATCATGTCCCGCCTTTGCAAGCTCATATAGCTTTCTCTCGCTTATATCAAAATATGCTGCCTCCCAACTGTTAAGCAGCACAGGGCGTTCCTTATACTGCCACTGTCCTCGCACTATGTGCTTTCTCACGAAGTCATGCATATTCCTGCTCATGGCATTGAAGCCCTTGTCCGAATAGGTCATTACCGCCTCCGGCGCTTCGAAGGTCTCCCCTGCGTCCAATATATAAGAAAATGACTGAGGATTTATACCGGCCACTATGCGCGTGCTGTCACACATGCCAGCCTCCACAGCCTCATAGTGATTCCCGCTGTAGATGAGATTAAGCCCGATACAGCTTCCCTGATCCTGCGTGGTATCCTTCTTGGATATCATCACAAACGGATTTGCTCTGCTCGAAGATGTCCCGGTATAGGAGGAGTTGACATGCTTTCCTGCCGTGACAACTGTATCATGCCTTTCCATCTCCCGCGCCCACGCTCCGTTAAAGGTCGTGAATACATACCCTGTTCCGTCAATGTCCATCAGAATGCTCATAGCACGTCTGATATCAACCCTCACATCGCTGTCATTTATGAGCCGGCAGCTTCTTCCTATCACGTCACAATTCTCATATACATAATAGTACAGCTCCAATGTAAGCCCATAATTCTTATCCTTTAACACCAGCTTAAGCTGTGACACCTCAGCCTCACTTCCGTATGAGCACGGCAGAGTTGTAAGCTCATCCCTGCCGCTCTTTATCTCGAAGCTGTCATACAGAAAATCTGAGGTAAACGAACCATCAGCATGCACAATCTCCAGAAACGGCTCTCTTATATCACCTTTTCCGTAGGATGACATCTCAAGTCTCGCCGCCTCAAGCGAAAATGACACATTTTCATCTGAATAGCTCACAGTATTTCCGACAGGTGTTGTCTGTTTGTGTGAGAGCGCCTCACCATGTCCTGCAATGGCTATCTTTTTTCCATAGTATAAATGCTCAGGATGTCCTGTAGGCAGCACCATAAAAGCGTAGGTTGTGTTTCTTGTATCAAGAGTAAATAAGCCTTTATTTTCTGATATCATACTTATCCCTTCGTCTTAGTCTCACGATTGAATGCCAGCTCCCTGGAAATCTCCTCAAGCTTCGCGTCGGTGAGTTTATATTTATTAACAAATATAATGAGTGCGGCGCACAGACCGAATATCGGAATCATCGCCATGGTTGTCCTTAACACCATTCTTGAACTATCTGAGAGTGCGGCTACCGCAGCTGCCTCTGTGGTATCCTTGCTTATCTTTCCTACCGAAATACATATACTTGCAGCAAGTACCGCAACTCCGCTCGCAAGCTTTACTACAAATGTCTGCATTGAAAAGATAATGCTCTCATCCCTGCGGCTGTTTTTGAGTTCTCCATAGTCAACCGTATTTGCAAGAAACACTGTGGTGAGCACAGTCAGCATGCCAAATGCGGCAAATATGAAAAAGCCCGGTACAAGGAGCACATACACGCTCGACACCCCAATGCACATCATCACAAACAACGCGAGATAACCCGTTATCGCCATCGCGAAGCTGACATAGAATACCTTGATTGAACTCATAAATTTTCTGAGCAGAGGGTAGAGCAGCATCATTGAGATTATCTGCACAGCGCCTCCGACTGTGTTAAAGAGCACATAATTGGCATTCCAGTCCGAACCACCTATGTCATACTTGAAGAAATATATCAACAGATTGGATGTGATGTACAATGAGCAGTTGATAAGCACGATTGTCACAACCACAGTAACCGCCTGGTCATTGGAAAAGAGAGCCTTGAACATCTGACCGACTGTCGGTGACTGCATATTCACCGTGGATTTTTCCTTAATGCAGATACAGGTAATGGTGATAAATACGATAAAAAGTATGGCAACTATAAGTGTAAACCACTTAAAGCCGTCCCTCTCAATAAGCTTGCCTGCCTCAAGCCCGGCAAGCTTTACTGCATCGGAAGCTTCTGCGGCATTTCCCGCATCTGCAAGCGCTGCCCTATCGGAATTTCCGATTCTGCCAAGCATAGGTACACATATCATCGTTATAACCGTGATTATCGCTGAGCCAACCCCTGCGCATGAGCGCGCAAGTGTTGAAAGGTTCTCTCTCTCCTTGCCGCCCTCTGTAAAAGCCGGAATCATTGACCAGAATGGAATATCCATCATCGTATAGGTTATTCCCCATGTGATATAAAGCACTGCCGCATAAGCGACCAGTCCCCCACCCGTGACCGATTTAGGCACTGCAAACATGAAAAACAGGACAATGGCATTTAATACCGTTCCTATAAGCAGCCATGGTCTGAACTTCCCCCACTTAGTCTGTGTCTTTGCAACGATAACTCCCATTATCGGGTCATTGAACGCATCGAATATTCTCGCCGCCATGAGTATGACACCCATAACCCATGAGCTCACGCCTAGTAAATCCTGATAATAATACAGAATATAGCTTGCAGAAAGCATATACACCATATCCTTTCCTACAGCTCCAAGCCCGTAGGACGCTTTTTCCTTTGCTGAAAGCTTCATAGTACATCTCCTTTTCAATGTGTTATTTAATCAGGTAATTGCGAAACTCATTATTTCTTTCCTCTCATTGCAAGTTCGACCACCTTATAGGCGCCATCGTAAATTCCCATCTGCTTGTTTCTCACGATGTTACCGCACATGTCGGCAAGGAGGTTGTCATCGTTTATGAAAAGCTCCACCATCTGAAGGGTGTGTGCTGTGTCCTGACACTCAAGGGTTCCGTCACCTATCTCCGCGGAATGGATTGCGCCCCAGCGCTCATGTCCGCCGACTCTCTTTATGAAGAGCTTGGGCACCGGATAGAAGGCAAGCTCACTTGGCTTTGTGACAAGGACATCGCAGCTTCGCAGTAACAGGTTGGTGCAGTAGACCGCGTCAAAAATATTGGAATGATAGAAGCCGTGGATTCCTCTTACTTCGCCTTCAAGTGCCTGTGCTGCAAACCTCTTTGTCTCATCCCAATCGTCAAAGTGCTCATGGGCTATGTGTCCAAGCTGTGGTATTTCCGTCACAAGCTGTTCCCACACATTCTTGTAATCGCCTACGTTCACATAGAGTGCCGCTTTTCCTGCCTTGATTGCCGGAAGAAGCTTCTTTATTATCGCCGCGAATATCTCCTTCTGTGCGCCTGCTCCGCCGATGGTGAGCAGAAAGCGCATCGGCTGTCCGCTCTTTTTTCTTGCAGCTCTGGCAGCACAGTCTGCCTCAATATTGGACACAAGCTCATGGTCAATATAATGTCCGGTATACACAAGGCTGTCGGCAGGCATTGGCTTTAGTACCTTCCTGCCATCCATGCCGTTCAATATCCTGTAGCCCAGGTAGGAGTTGTGTGTCTGTATCGTGTGTATGCTTCCCTCCGAAAGATGAAGAGCCATAGGCCAGTTATCCGGAATAGCATTCACAACATGCTTCATCCCGGCATGAACCGCAGCCTGTGCCGGCCACACATGCGTGCCTACAACCGGTATGTCCTTCGGAACCTTTCTGTAAACAGGTGCCATAAGCTCTGCATTCTTCTGGTCGCAGGCATTGTAGGAGAGCTTTCTGAAGCCCTCATAGTTCACCGGCTCCCACACAAGCTTGTTAAAAAGTCTGCTTTTCTGTGATATTCTTGAACCTAATGAGTACAAATCATTCTGCGCGCTGATTACCTTCGTGCAGGTTGTATCAGGAAAAGAGTTTAAATCCATCCAGTACGGCGTATACCCCATGCTGTGTGCCGCTGAGGCTATTGCCATGGATATTCTGTAATGTCCGAAGCCCATCCTGATGTTTCCGACAATCAGTCCCTTCTCCATGTCAAAATCCGGCTTTTCGGTCTGTACGCCTTTATTTTTCCCAGGCCTTGCAACCACTATGTCCTTCACGCCGAGAATATCTCCTATGTGCTTGTTGTCTCTTATCATAAGCTCATAGTCAACATTGCTGTCATCCCCGAATTTCTTTACATAGCCCTTCTTACCGCGGACGGCTTTCTTATACGTCGCCCTGCTCATCTTATTACCAAAAATAACCTTCGACTTATCCATGCCGCATCTCCTTCTCTATATTCTTAGCTAATTGCCAAACATAAATTTGTCAATACACAGTTGTGTAATTTTGCTAGTACACTGCCGGACCTTTTGAAACCAGTCGGTTCTTAGCGGCTGTATTTTAGCCGCTTATGTACCGCTACTGGTTTCAAGGAGTGAGAACGTGTCCGGAAGGGTACTAGCAAAATTACACAACGTCCGGATTTCGCAAACTTCGTTTCGCAATTACCTGATTTTTATCCCATTACATATAATGTCCACCACCTCAGCCAGCGCATCACTGTAGCTTATATGATTCTTTACAAGTACATCCCTCTTAAAAAACTGCTCAAGCGCCGCCTCGAACATCACCTTCACGATCACGGTGTCTATCTTCCTCACCACGCCTTCATCCATGCCCCGCTTCAGAAGCTCTATGGTCATATCCCACCCGCTCTCTAAGCGTTCTTCAACTCTGGTATAGATTCTTGGATACTTATCCTTCAGTATATACAGCTGGGCAAAATCTATATCCTTATATCCCTCCGGCAAAACCCCAAGAATTGCCTGAAGCTTTTCCATTGTCGTAAGTCCGGCATTTTTCATCACTCGCTCCTCGCTCTCCTTAATTGAGTCGAAGCAGTAATCAACCATACAAAAGACCAGCTCCTGCTTATCAGAAAACACTGTGTATATGGTCTTTTTGCTCATGCCCGCTTCCTTGGCGACATCATCCATTGTAAATTTCATGCCTTTTTTGTTAAAAACCGTTATTGTGGCATTAAGTATCTCATTCTTTATATTTGTCTGTGCCATCTCGTATAATCTCCATTTCCCGGCGGCTTTTCATTAAAAAATTCATTGTAAATACAGTTAACGCAATTTATTTCCGCCCATAAACAAACTGCGGCTTTCTCCATCGGTCATGCCACAACCGGAAACTATTTTCATTGTTTCAGTTTCCTAAATTGTAGCATATTATCCGTGTCACGGCAAGAAACTCATTTTACAATTTTAGTTTCCTGTTTTTATGCACTTTTCACAAATTTATCCGCTTTGTTAATTTTTTATTGGATGTTTTTAGCATTTGTCCTCACCTTCAGTGCTTTATATGATATACCATCTCGATCTTTCTTAAAAATAATGGTTAAATAATGCAAGTTATAATCAAACCGCAAAAAAGAGCATGCTGACCGGCACGCTCTTTTTTAATGTCAGATATTTAATTTACCTGCACAACATTATATTTGTCTTCAAACTCATGTATAGGAATAGGCTTCGAGAAATAATACCCCTGAAATACACGGCAGCCCATATCTGTAAGCATGTCCACCTGCTCTCTTGTCTCGACTCCCTCTGTGATTACGGTCATATTCATTCTGTTGGAGAGTCTTATAATCTCTTCAAGAATATCCCTGCTTCTGACAGCATTCTCAGTTTCGCGCAGGAATTCGCGGTCAATCTTAAGCACATCACTGCATATATCCTTCAGCATATTAAGTGATGAATATCCGCTTCCGAAATCATCTATCTCAATAATAAATCCCGCATCATGCAGCTTGCGTATAACCTCCATATTGTCATTCTCATTGACAACAGCCGTCTCCGTAAGCTCGAGACGGAGATTTTTTATGTCGACCTTATACTTTTCCACAAGACCCATGATAACTTCATATACATCCAGATAGAAAAAATCCTTTGCGGAAATATTTATGGAAATATGCAGATCAGAGCGCCCCAGCTCCGTCCAGCGTCTTAAGGTCTTAACGGCCTCCTCCCATACATACTCGTCAAGCCTGTGTATCAGGCCGCATCTCTCGTAACAGTCCACGAACGAGCCCGGAGACATAAGCCCGCTCTTAGGATGTGCCCATCTGACAAGAGCCTCCGCACCATGGCACAATCCATCCGCATCTGTCTGTGGCTGGAGATAAACACAGAACTCATTATTCTCAAGCGCACGGTCGAACTCGGCAATAAGCTTCTTCTGCTCCAGCTCCTTCTCAAGAATCGCCTCATCATAGTAAGCAACAGCCATCTGATAATTGCCCTTCATGCACTTAATAGCCATGTTTGCCTTGTCACACATATTGCCTACCGGTTCATTTCTGTCCTTTATGTCATATACGCCTATATATATGAACATCTGGTAATATCCTGTAGAGAATTCCTTCTTCATCTCTACAATATTATCTATAAACTGTGACTCATCAAAATGCTCCTTCGGCATACATAATGCGAATCTGTCACCGCCTATTCTTCCGGCCACCGACCCCGGTCCCGCAAAGCTTGTAATAAGCTCTGCTTCCTTTATAAGAACCCTGTCGCCTACCTCGTCACCATATATGTCATTTATCATCTTGAAATCCTTAACATCCGAACATACCATGATATATTCTGTATCAGGATTGTTCTTCAGCATTTTTCCCGCCCTATTTATAAAGCCATCCCTGTTAAGCACACCTGTGAGCATATCATAGTCTGCCCTATAGGCAAGATGCTTTGTCTTGCTGTGTATTTCCGATATGAACCTGCTGCAGTAAAAAATCAACGCAGCTATCGAAAATAAAGCGTTTGCCATAAAAATTCCAAGAACATATTTCTCCTCTATATACGGAACCAGATTACATTCTCCGCCAATAAATGCCGTTGATGTCACAACAAGCAGATCTATAACCGCAATACAATGGGGCACATACGTCTTCTGTGTCTGATTGTCAAGGTAAAAGAAATAGTACACTATAGGAACCAGCATCATTCCATATAGTATATATCCATATCCCCAGCCAAGCACAAGCTGACCCAGCACAGCATCGAGAAGAATCTCAATGACAAACATAATGATCCATCTTCTTGTATGTCTGGAATAGCATATTCCAAACGCTCCGATCAGATAGAATACCGCAGCAGCAGCACTCTCATACAGCATGATATTTATCTCCAGCTTCATAAAGCATAGCGCTATCACCGCATGCAGCACAGCACATGCCAGATAAAGAATCCTGCATTCCTTCTGTATATCGGTTACACCTACATATCTGTAAGCATCTTCTTTTACGTCACTTCTATTACCAGACGTCATTCTTTCATCCTCCGCACCCTCTAGGCAGGTCAAAATTATTATATTCAAAATATCTATATATTAAACTTATATCCACATTTCGGGCATTCTTTCATATTTTTATACACATAGCCGCATCTGAAGCAGCATATTACATCATGGCTCTCCTTAGCCAGATACTTCTCCTTTCTCGAAAACGGTTTTTGTTTCAGATACATGACAAAATCATTCAAGGTCATGGCGTATGCTTCAAGCTCATCCTTAGCAATCACACTTGAAAGCCGGATTTTTGAACCATCGTCAAGATATACTATCACATACCTGCCCATAAATCCAGTGTACGACTCAATTCTTTCAATATTTTCTGCCATTATATGTCCATACGTGTAAAAATTACCATAATATATGGCATCCGGCGTTATAAACATACCCCGTTTTCCATTCTGTTTTCCAGTTGTATCCTCCATAATAACAGGATATTCATACTTTCCAAGGTCAGGTGCATATGAACCCACTGCGCATTCAATATGGTCTTTAACATGTGTATCCGCCCTTCCTTCAAGTATCTCCATTGCCGGATAAAAATATAACGTATGATTCTCAGACACACCATTTTCGCATAGACTCTTTTTAATGCGCTTTACAAGAAGCTCTGCCTCCTCGTTTCTGATTTTCCATAATCTTCCGGCTACACTGTCAAGTGCTGCTGCCTTAATCTCCGGCAGAAACTCTTCTTCCTCTATCATACTATAAAGCTTCTCAAGCTCTTCTCCATTATAGTCAAGGTATCCCTTGCAGGCTTCATCTATACGTCTCCTGTCAAGCGCTGCTATGTCCTCCTGCAATTTACCGGCATATTCCATCTGCACAGCCTTGTCAAAATGACCTGCCTTGATCTTATCAAGCAAATCAACAATATCTTTTCTTGTGACATTTCCTGTTTTCTCCAGAAGCTCATCAAGCTTCCTTCTCTGAGCCGGAGCGCTTTCAGCCTCCTCTCTCATGTTGTACCCTGATTTTCCATCAGAAGCCGTCACTGCACCCGGAGCACTTATACGTTCGGCATTCCTATATGGCTCTTTGTCGGAATTCTCCTCCGATGCTTTCCCATAGCCCTTACGTCTGAACCATTTAACTATGCTGAATGACTTAAATAACACAGCCAGCCTTCGTATCCTTAATTTACGTCTGCTTGACTTTATTGCGTCTTTGCACCGTACATGTGAAGTATCCTTCCTGTATGTATGAAGCTCCCCGGTTCCGTCTATATCTGCCATTACAGCAGCTTTCTCATGTACAATGTCAAAAACATCCTCTTTGTCCGGATTGCCGGAAACCTTATCTGATATCTGTTCATTCTCATCATCGAATTTTCTTACACCGTTAAGACTTCTGCGGTCATCGCTTATTCCCTTATCGATTCCGTTAAGGTCACTTCTGTCATCGCTTATCCCCTTGTCGATTCCGTTAAGGCTCCTTCTGTCATCCTTTATCCCCTTGTCGATTCCGTTCAGGCTCCTTCTGTCATCCTTTATTCCCTTGTCGATTCCGTTCAGGCTTCTTCTGTCATCGCTTATCCCCTTGTCGATTCCGTTAAGGCTCCTTCTGTCATCCTTTATCCCCTTGTCAATTCCGTTAAGGCTCCTTCTGTCATCCTTTATTCCCTTGTCAATTCCGTTAAGGCTCCTTCTGTCATCCTTTATCCCCTTGTCAATTCCGTTAAGGCTCCTTCTGTCATCCTTTATTCCCTTGTCAATTCCGTTAAGGCTCCTTCTGTCATCCTTTATCCCCTTGTCAATTCCGTTAAGGCTCCTTCTGTCATCCTTTATCCCCTTGTCAATTCCGTTAAGGCTTCTTCTGTCATCCTTTATTCCCTTGTCGATTCCGTTCAGGCTTCTCCGCTCATCGCTTATTCCCTTGTCGATTCCGTTAAGTGACTGTCTGGTTGTTGTTCTGCCTTCATCATTGACGCGGTCAACGTATTTGTTGAAATCACCGTTGACCTCCCGTGTTCCCAGCCTTCCAAGCATCTCCATGTAGTCATTCCCGGCGGTCCTATCGCCATCAAAATCCAGATAATAAACCTCCTCATCCTCAAGCCCTGCTTCCGGAAGTGGGGTGTAGAATATCACACATGACGGACAGAAGAAGGCGCGCGCAAGCTGTACACGTCCCTCCACTGTGTCGATAACAGGCTTTTCCCTGCCGGAAAAGGATGCCATGTACAGCTTCTCACCGCAGTGAGGGCAGGCATAGCCTACCTTGTAAAAGTTGTGTCCTATTCTTCCTTTTCTGCGCTGTGCCATCGGCAGCTTCTCGAATATGAAGCTCTGGTTATCAAGCTTCCATGTTGTGCTGTGCCACAGACCTGTCTCCTCCTCTATATCCTCCTCAGACTCAGGCTGTCTGTGTTCGCTCTCAATCGCAAGCTGGATTACATCCTCATACGTGATTCTTGTTCCATCTTTATACCAGAAGCAGTGCTGTTCAGTATAGTCGGCTGACACACCATAGGCACCGAACACCGCACCAACAAGCGTGTTTATCTTCTTATAATCCTTCTCAACCGTTATACCTTTAAGTGCTCCCCACTTTCCGAATGCATAGAGCACAAGGTTAAAAATATTTATAAGACCCGAACCCTCCCTTATAGGCTCCGGCACTTTCCGGCTGAGCTTATCATCCGAAAGATTGGTAGTCACCCTTCTTGTATCATAATTGAATATAACCGAGCGCTCCTTTCCTGGAAGTATCAGAAAATTACCGGAAATGACAAAATTTCCATTCCACTCAACGGGAACAGAAAGCGTCTTTATCAATTTATTAAAAACAAGGTGCAGCTCTGCCGTGCTCTTTAGTACAATCATTATCTGCCTGCCCTTCCTTCAACCCTTAATATATACAATCTGCCGTAATCCTTAAAATACTATAATATGATGTTGGGGTCAAAACATGTGCTATAAACTTAGCATGTATAACGTATTAT
>ERZ840517.3403-NODE-3403-length-12346-cov-2.778049_pt1 | contig 12346 bp, 8 predicted proteins | sample MGYA00519876_ERZ840517 | MGnify/ENA primary metagenome ERZ840517 (study PRJEB31850, sample SAMEA3708882) | human gut metagenome | biome: human gut; feature: human-associated habitat; material: faeces | place: China | collected 2014 ... | reverse complement strand
GATTTATGCATATTTTATTAAAAGTTAATACACCAGTTAAACCAATTACCAAATTCATACAAATAAAAGAATATATATACGAAACCTGGTCTACTCTTCTAAATACTTTTTTCATTTTAAATATACTTTTTTTATGTTTCCAATCGGTAATTAGATTTATGTTTCTACCTTTAATTTTTACAATACTAAACAGAATTAGAAAATATATAGCAAAAAATGTGGGTAAAATCATACAAAACCAAACATATTTTAACTCCTTCAAAAAACTACTCCCTTCTTCTCTATTTTGAATTCAATTCTAACATATATTTTTTAATTTTAAAACCATCACTCATTTAATACAAATTGGTGACTATTTTCATCATAAGTAAAATAATAATCTTGCTCTTGACGACAACCATCTTGGATAAAAGTTATTCCTCCAACATAAATATTAGTTTCTTGTGATAATTTTCCGAACCATCCATACATTCCCGAAATATCAGTTTCAAAAAATTTTCCATCCAAAACACCCCAAATATAAGATGTACTTGCTGGTCCATTCGCAGTTTTTTCCCACACTAAAAATTTAGCTGATTTAGCTTCAAGCAACATTTTTCCATTTTCCTCTGCTAAATATCCATATAGACTTTCTCCTTTGTTTATACAATCCACTTCTCCCCAACTGGATATATAATATATTTTTACATTCATACAATACCCATCTTCACTTACACTCTCTCCTGTTATACCAAAAGCTTCATAGATTCCATCATTATCATAATCATCATAAATAAAATACAACTCATTTTGACCATTAGTTTTTTCGGTAAAATAATTGTGTAGTTCTTCCTTTGTATATACTATATTTTGGTCTTTTTTTCCATTATCAATTGTTGCATCTATGTTCTTATCTTTCAATCTATATGTATAATCACTAAGACTAACCTCAAATACTACAGGTTTTTCATCCGGCGAACCATACATTGTCACTTCTGCGTAATTATTATTCAATTCTATATCCCCTGGCCAGTAATAATTATCATCAAAATGAGAAATTCTAAAAAGTGTTTTCCCATTTTCATCTATTGCACAAAAATCCGGCGAATGGTAGCCACATATATATAATGTTCCCACATTATCAAATTTATAACTCACTCCACTTCCTTTAAAATCATTGTTTTTCCAAACAATCTCTCCAGTTGCTAAATTCAGTGCAATAACGATACCTTCTTCAACCAGATAATATAAATTCTTACAAATACCAAGTTCTGCAACTCTATCAAGCTCTCCTATCTCATATTTTTCTGTATCATATTCCCAAACCATTTCCCCATGATTATTTATGCCTTTTATGATTGCATATTCATAGTTACCTTCATATTTTTTTTCGAATAATACTGTATTTTTAGAAGTATTTAAACTATCAACACATTCCCTTATTCCATCATCATTAAATTCTATTAAATATTGTTCATTATCTTCCGGCAAGAATCCATAACATCCATTTTCATTCACCTTATTTGAATTTTCTAATTTAATAAGATAACTTACAATTTCCTGATTTATTACCTTCTGTGTGCTTACATAGGTTGGATTACTTTCTTTTATCTTATCTGTCAAAGAACCTATAGCTGCTTCTCTCGTAATATAACAGCTTTTAAGATACGCATAACAATATTGAGTCACCATATATAAATTCTCTGATGTAATATTTTTTTTATCACTAAACACAGAATTTCTAATAGTCTGATACAAACTGAGTGCATCAGCCTGCACTATTCCAGAATACATACTTTGCAAAAAACTATCTGTATTAGTAAATCCTTCCTTATAAAATGGTATAGTATCTTTTGCTAAATTCCATGCCATTAACAATGTCTTTTCTTTTATATTCAACACCAAATTCGCCAAATCTACTGCTTCATAAACCAAATCTTGTACATGATTTACAAGATAATTATATGCTGAATAACTAACAATATCTGTCTCAAGTGTGTTTTTATAATCCTTCATACTTTTTTTCATTGCTTCTGACATCGTACTTTTTGAATCAACAGAACTAACAAATGCCATCAGAGAATCCATCGCAAATTTATCCTGATTTTGAAATTCACTTGCATATCCAATAATTTCAGCCGCTGAATAGAATATTTGCAAAAAGCTTGTTGTTTCTTCAAATTTTTTTGATATCGTCACAAATGGATCCGTCATATCATTAAAAAATTCAGTTCTAGAACACACTTTATCGAGTGTTTGATAAGACTTATTATATGCTAGAATAGATTCACTATTTTCATCTTGAATTTTTTTCTTCAAATCTTCAGTGATTTTTGACAATTCTCCAATTTTATCATCATACAGATTTCCTGCAATATCCATTGCCTTAATAATCCAATTATCTCCGTTAAAAGGAGCCATTTTTTCCTTCATATCTTTTACACTTTGTTCCAACTCATCATTAGACTGTGTACAAAATAACTTTGCAAATGTTTCAGCATATTTAGCATCGTAACTATCTGTGTTCAAACAAAAACTATTCATCAATTGTGACCATGAAGTACCATCTTTATCCAACAAACCATTAAATAGTTGTACGAAATACGAAGATATGCCCATGGTTGTTATCGCTTCATCTGATGCACCAGCATCCCTACTCCAATCAAACATATACCTATCATTATTTTTTAATATATCCATATAGATATCAATAATATTTTTTTCTGGCATTTCAATATGTATCTGATTATCAAGCAGTGCATATGAACTATTTAGCAACAAAAGTGCAAATTCAAAAGGAATCCATACTCCATCCACATTACTAATAGTTTCTATTGGTGCTTCATAATCTATCATTCTACTAAACAACATATGGCACACCTTTTTACTATCATAATAAAAGGTCGTGAGACCATATGGCACACTACTAAATGACTTGTTGTAAATAGCTACATAATCATTACCACATTGTACTTGATATCCTAATCTATCCCCAAGTTGTTCAGCATTAACATAAACATGATTGTCCTTTAACATAACTTGAAGAGTTTCTTGTTTCCCTAAATTATCAGAAAATTCAACCAAAAGCAAACCATATATATCATTAGCATCTTCTATTTCTTCAGAAAATACAGGAAATGAAGTACATATTAACATAACTACACATAAAACAATACTAATAACTCTTTGCATTCTATTCTCCTCCCACTTCATTAATTGCATCCTGCATCAATTGCTGATATGCAGTAACCAAATTTCCAGTCAAGGCATTTATAAACTCCTCCGACCTATAATTCGCAGAAAATTTTCCATTTTGATTTGTATAGGAAATTTCTACTTCTGTTGTTATTTTTTCTGCGTTTGATACATACTCTGATATATAAGACTCTATATTCTCCTCTGACACTTTTGATTCTTTCATATCAAAAAATAGTTTTGATAAATCTGGAGCCGTAATTTTATAAATAATGGTATTTTTTCCTATATCCTTTACTTCTATGCTATCTTCTCTCATAACCAACGACATTAAACCATCCCCCCGTTCTATATCAGAAGAAACAAAAAATTCTTGTAACTCTTTGTCTACTGCCATATCATTCTCATTATTAATAATTGCATCCAGTTTAGTTACATCGTTAGAATCTACTATATCTACTATCTTATTTATATCTTCTTCACTGACGCTTACTTTATTTATATCTGTTTGTACTTTTTTCCCAATTGCACAAGCCGTAAACAATATAAAACATCCACATATTACAATTAAAAAATTTTTTTGTTTTTTCATTTTATTCTCCTTTACTCTTATGTAAACCACTTATTCCGTCCCTAATCATATTATGTATTTTTACCGCTTGCAACACCATATATTGTCTACCTGCAAAATTAAAACAACTTTTCACTTTTTTAATTTTGGTTTTTTCTTTATACTCTTCCATTTTCATTGAATATTCCACTTTTGTCGTTCTCCCTGTATTTTAACACTATTAGAGATCGACTATTTTTTACATGCGACGTCCTATTCCACAGTTATCACATCATCCAGCACATAATGAAATGTCGGTGCAGAACTTTTATCATTTTCCTTATATGCCTTTCGCAGGTCGCACACATCCTGGGGATTATCGGGATCCGTTCCTGTATAATCCCCCTGAAAGACTTCTATCTTTCCTTTTTCGAGCTGCTCTATTACTTCTCTGAGTTTTTCCTGTGTGCCTGCGGCACAGGTGAATTCATTGAGTTCGAGCATCTCCACCCAGTTTTCCTCAAATCCTGCACCCAGATCGTTGCCATTTACATTTCCGCGTATGGACTGTTCTATGGTTTTGTCGTTCAGAACTGCAGCTACTGCACCCATGATGTACGGCTGCCAGTTTATCTTACAGCCAGTCAGATATGTGGTCGGTGCTACATCTGTCATGCTCTGGTTGTAACTGATGAGGTAAACCGGCGTTCCTGCGGCGGTTTCCTCGCAGGCGGCTGCCGGTCCTGCCGTGTCGGAATGCTGGGAAATAATGACACAGCCTTCTTTGATAAATTCCCTGGCGAATTTTTTTTCCTGGAGATAGTCGTTCCATTTATTCGTATAGCGGACACTCATGACCGCATCTTCCACAACAGAACGCACACCCAGAAGAAATGCCGTATAACCCGAGATTACTTCCGGATACGGGTATGCTGCCACATATCCTATTTTTGCCTGCTCTTTCGTGATCGTCCCGTTTTCAATTAACTCCTGAAGTTTCAGACCTGCCGCCACTCCGGAAACATATCTTCCCTGATAAATTTCGCCCATAAAGGTATGGTAATTGGCAAGCTTTGGTTCTTCATTTGCATTGGCACAGGTTGCCATGCAGAATTGTACATCCGGGTAACGTTCGGCAAATTCTTTCGTAGTCACACCATAATTATAACTGGTGGAAAAGATCAGTTCGCAGCCGGCATCCACAAGCTCCTGCAAAGGCTTTTCTTCCGTTCCCTCTGCAATGTTGTATTTTGCGATAACCTCAACCCGGTCGCCGTATTCATTTTCGACTGCTATCTGGGCTTTGATAAAGTTGTTGGTGTAAGTGGTCGTAGCATCTCCAACGTACAGGAAGCCTACTTTTATTGTTTTTTGTGCATCTTCTTTTAATAAGAACTGGTGTGCTGCCACAACGCATATAATTACGGCTGCAACTGTGAGGAATGTGATTCTATATACTCTTTTCATCTGTATCCGCCTCCGTTTTTTTACTGTCCGCATAGATTTCGTCTACATTGATCTGCTTTTTTGCGATTAATTCAAGCATAATATCCGTCAGTTTCGGATCAAACTGTGTCCCGCGTCCGCGTTTTAACTCTCCGATTACATAGTCAAGATCCAGTTTTTTGCGGTATACACGGTTTGCCGTCATGGCATCAAACGCATCTGCGATACCGATGATTCTCGCATTTAATGGTATTTCTTCCCCCTTCAGTCCATGCACATAGCCGCTTCCGTCATATCTCTCATGATGATATAATGCTCCCTGTTCCACATTTTTAATAAGGGTAAAGTTTTTCAGTATTTCCCCGCCTTTTACTACATGCGACTTCATAATCTTATATTCTTCATCCGTAAGTCTTGCCGGTTTATTCAGAATACTGTCCGGTATTCCGATTTTTCCGATATCATGTAACAATGCTGCCCTTTTTAATTCTTCGCAGCTTTGCTCATCAAATCCCAGCTCTCTGGCTATCATAAGCGAATACTGTGCGACTCTGGCAGAATGCTGGCTGGTATTCTCATCTTTTGCATCCACAGTCCGGGCAATGGTAAGAACGGTTTCATTTCCCATCTCGATCTGATTTCTTGCCAGTTCCAGTTCCTTTTTCTGCATATTTAATGTTCTCTGTATCTGTGTCCGGAAGAACAGCCAGGTCAGATATGCAACCGCCATGGCAAATACTACAACCATGTATACAGCAAACCAGTAGTTATCATATATTTCTTTTTCTTTTATAATCGTATAACTGTTTTCAACCACGGTATTTCTGGCTTTGCTGTCCAGAACTGCCAGCCGGAAGGTATATGTTCCTACCGGAAGTCCTGCATATACGATACTTGTCAGTTCATTCTGCGGCACGATTCTAGGCTCGCTGTCATATCCCTCCAGATAGATGCTGATATACGGTGTATTTACGGAATAATTAATAATCTCCGGAAGTATTTCCAGCTTTTCCGCACCACGTTCAATATATACTTCCTGTTCCCTCTCAACCGTAAGTTTTTCATCATCTATCTTAACCATGCGTATCTGCATACGATAGGATCGGACTGCAATTTCATAATTATCTAGATTTATGCACAGAACTCCGCTGTCCGTTGACAAATACAGATTTCCGTTTTCATCCGTATAATTCCAGGAGTTCGGAGTCAATGCTTTTTCCAGACCGCTCTTTGCATCCAGAAGTTTATATTCCAGGTTCGCACCGCTTATCAGTGCATTCTGATCCACCACATAAATTCCGGCAGAACTCAGTACAAAGAGATTTCCATCATTTCCATGTATCACGTCATAGTTATTATAATATGGAAAATTATCCAGAATCCTGATTTCTTCATTCTGATCCATATAGCAGATACTATTTCCGGTTACGATAAACAGTCCTTCCCCGTCCGAAGATTTTTCCATGCGCAGAATCACATCTGAGCCGAGACCATTTTCTTTCCGGTAAACTTTTTCCAGTTTGCCGTCTTTTATTCTGGCGATTCCGTCCCCGTCCGTTCCTGCAAAAATAACACCGTTCTGGTATTCATACAGACACAATATCTTCAGATTGCGTAATCCATCCTTCGCTCCAAAGACAGAAACTACATTTCCATCCCTGATACAGGTCAGACCGGAATCACCGGCTGCAGCTACCGTTCCGTCCTGCAGTTCAATGATATTCCGGAATTTATTTCCATTTGTTCCGCTGTTCTGATCATAAACCTGGATCTGTCCATCTTCCGATATTTCATAGATACCTTTTCCTGTGGTTGCTATCCACAGATGATTTCTGCTGTCCGCAAACAGACAGCGGATTCTTACCCCATTGAGCATATCGGTAAGCATATCTTGCTGTGGCTGATTCGTTGCTTCGTCCACGATTTCGAGGCCGCCGTCCTTTCCGACATACAGCTTTCCATTCCACCGGATGACCGTATTTGTCACATTTTCTTCTATCCCGCTCTGGCTGTACACTTCCATAAAAACGGATTTGCACAGGCGCAGCAGCCCCAGTCTGGATGAGGTAAACCACAGATTTCCCTGATAATCCTGAATCATATGGTCAATGGAACTGTTGAAGGCATCCGTATTCAGCATATGATATACACCCTCTCCGTCAAAATATGCAATACCGTTGTCGGCACAGAGGAAGAGAGTTTCGTCTTCCTGAAAACATACTGACTTTATGTTATTCAATCCTTCGCAGGACAACCGGTCTGACAGCACGAGTCCTTCTTCGCAGTCATATATTTCAATCGTTTTTCCGGATGTTCCCGCATATAATTTTCCTTCCTCATCGAACATGCAGCAGGTGTAGTTTCCCCCTTCTGCCGGCTGCAGCTCTGCCAGTATTTCCTTCCCGCGGATCAGATATAATTTTCCTTCGTCCGTAACCACCGCAATATTTCCATTCTGGTCGGAATCTATACTGTTCGCATAGATGATTTCCGGAATGGTATCTTTCACTGACAATCCGCCCGCCAGTGTAAGTATCGACATTGCATCGCTTGTCCCTACATAATAGTCCCCATCGGAACTCTGGGTTATACAGCGGACGGAATCTGCCGTCAGTCCGTCTTTTTCCGACACAACATTGGTAATGGTTTCATTAATACAGATGGATAACCCGCTGTCATTCGTTCCGATCCACAATCTGCCCTCTTCATCAGTATAAAGACAGTTTACCGTCTTTACGGATTCAAATTCATCCATCCACTGGAATTCATTTCCATTATAACGGTACAATCCTCCATAAGTACCGATCCATAAGATTCCATCCGCAGTCTGGGCAATATCATTCGCGCAGCCACCCGGCAGACCGTTTTCCCTGTTATAAACCGTCTGTATATAGGTGGTGTAATCTGTCTTATCTTCCGGATTCACTGTCTCTGCCTGTGCTTTTCCTGCTCCTGACATCAGGAAAAGAAAAAGTAACAGCCCGACAGCTGTTTTTCCGTTTTTCTTTTTCTCCCGCATCCGCCGGTACAGCCGGATGCTCAGAAAGAGTACTACAATGGTAAATACCTTATCCAGGAAATCCATGTAGAACTGTCCTGCAAAATGGCTGATTCCGGAGTGGAAACCAAGTTTTGTAAGCACCTCGATCACGCCGTCACCCCATATATTTCCTGTCATTCCGTCAAAAAAGCAATAGTTCAGCGGCAATGATATTCCTACGGACAAAATCGTTACCATAAAGCACAGGGATAATGTTCCGAACAGATTCTCCATATATTTTCTTGCTGCTGAAATTCCTACAATAATACCTACAATCACACTGACCAGACCATACAGCATATAGGTCCAGGAATATATAATTCCATAGATAATATTTACTGATACTCCTACCATTGCTCCGCATGCAGGTCCCAGCACATAAGCCGCGAGAACCGTCCCGAAAGCATCCATCCATACCGGAAGCTGTAATGCCTCTGCCAGTATCTTACCCGCATAGTTTAATGTAATACAGAATATTACAAATAAACTAATCTCATAACATTTCCTATTCTTCATCTATTCTACCTCGTATCATGCTTTTCTTTAGTTCCATTTATATCGTAGCAAATTTTGGAAATTTTTCAATACAAAATGCACAAATTGACGTTTTTTCGCATGAAACGCATGATTTTGACACAGAATTTCTTGTATACAAAGAAGCAGGCACTGCTCCCAGCACCTGCTTCTTATCTAAAACCCTGATTTATTTCGGTAATTACTCTATCATAATATATTTCTTCTGTTCAACCTGCGGATTTTTCTCTTTCTTCGGCACGAAGAGTTTCAGGATACCATGTTTAAATTCACCTTTGATATCTTCCTGCTCCAAATCCTCGCCTACATAGAAGCTTCGCTCACAGGCTCCGGAATAACGCTCCCTGCGGATGTATTTTCCGGATTTCTTCTCCTGATCGTCCTCCTGGAGTCCTTTCTCCGCATGAATGGTTAAATATCCGTTTTCTAATAATACCTGCACATCTTCTTTCTTAAATCCAGGCAAATCCATCTCCAGCTCGTATCCCTGTTCATTTTCCTTAATATCTGTTTTCATCAGGTTTTTACCACGTCTGCCGTACAGCTTCTTCTCTGCCATTCTCATATCATGGTCATTATAAAATGGGAATCCCATATCCTGAAAGAAATCATCAAACATTGAATCATTAAAAAGTTCCGGTACTAACATAAGTCATCTCTCCTTTTCATTGATAGCATATCTGCTAAATATGATGTTTATTATTTCTGGTTTTCTGGAACCCGGAGCGTTAGGAACTTATCTGTTTATTTATTTCCCTTCCTTTGTTCTGACTACGTTATACCACTTATTATTAGCACTGTCAAGAGGTGAGTGCTATTTTTTTTGTGTTTCTTTTGTGAACACTACCCATTCTATAGATTAATTCACGATCTTCCAGACTGTATAACTGTTTTATCTTCGTTGCTGTTATGCCCTAATCTTTTAAATGCTTCTTCTGCCAGTTCAACATCAATCCCGACATAATCGCCATTTTCATCTACATAGCTAAATGGCGGGTAATCATCACTTCCAACCACAATTTCTGTAAAATGCTCTGTATCCGGCTGTTACCTGCTGCCCATCTTTTCACAGCCTGCAAAAATCGTACTGCTGATACACAAAATTAAAACTGCTGACACATATCTTTTCAAACGCATTCTCATCTCTTCCTCTTAAATCCATTAAAACTACAAAAAACCCCGTCATCTGACGGAGTTCTCCAGCTGATACTATATTTAGCATAATCTCTGATATTTTCTATGTCAATCTTTTTGCAGATATCTGCGGTCAGATTGCTCTTGTATACTTCTTAAGCCATTCCTTTTCTTCTTCCTCCAGGTATTCTGCCACAACCGCATAAACATTCCTGTGATACTGATTGAGCATATCCTTCTGTGCCTGCGTCATCTGTGCAGGATCGATTCCATCCAGATCAACCGGTACATACGTCAGATTTTCAAATTCCATAAACTGGCCATACTCATTTTTTCCTGCTTTCCGGCAGAGCAGTTCATTTTCTATACGGATGCCGTATCTGCCTTCTTCATAGATTCCGGGTTCATCCGTGGTAACCATGCCTTCTTCCAGTGGAATCTCTGCCAGTCCCGGCAATGCCCTCCAGCGGAATGCATTCGGCCCTTCATGCACATTCAGCATATAACCGACACCATGACCGGTTCCGCACCGGTAATCCTTCTCTTTCTTCCACAACGGCTGTCTGGCAAGGATATCGAGATTTCTTCCGGAGCAGCCATAAAGAAACTTTGCATTTGCCAGTTCCAGATTTGCAATGACTACTGCAGTGAACATTTCTCTTTCTTCCTCTGAAATCTCGCCCAGAACAAATGTTCTTGTGATATCCGTCGTGCCTTCTTTATAATGTCCGCCGGAATCCACCAGCAACATTCCTTCCTGCAGTAACTCCACCTCATCCTCTGCTGATGGTTCATAATGCATCATGGCAGCATTTCCCTTATATGCAGAGATTGTATCAAAACTGATATCAATATAATTTTCCAAACCTGCCCGGAGTCCATCGATATACCGTGCCGCCTGATATTCCGTAATTTTCTCTTTTCCTGTCGTATTTTTCAGCCAGTACATGAATTTCACCATTGCCACGGCATCTTTGATATGTGCCTTACGGATATTCTCTGCTTCCACTGGATTCTTTACCGCCTTTAACAAGGTTTCCGGATTGTAACCGACAGTAATTTCTGCCTTCAGGCTGCATTTTGTTTTGTAATTAATTGCATGCATATCTGCCAGCACATGACCCTCTGTAATATCCGCCAGTTCATCATAGAACCGATCATATGCTTTCACCTGGATTCCATTGTCTTTCAGATATTCTTCAATCTGAAGATTTATGCTTTTCCTGTTGACATACAGCATTGCTTCTTTGTCTGTAACCAGCATATGTGCCAGCAGAACCGGTACATGGTCGATATCCGCCCCTCTTAAATTGGTCAGCCATGCAATATCACACAGGTCGGACAGGACATGAACCTTTGCCCCCTTCTCTTCCATGATTCTACGGACTTCTTCAAGTTTCTGTGCCGGTGTTTTTCCTGCATATTCCGTGGTCAGGATAAATGCCCGGCTCTCTGGGAATGCCGGCCGATCGGTCCAGATCCGGTCTGTCAGATCCGAATCCACACATAGCTTCGCATTCTTCTCCTCTGCTTTTTTACTGTAATAAATGCCTTCCCCGGCACTCACTATTCTTGCGTCAAATCCCAGACAGCCGCCCGATTTTAAATGACTGTCTATATATTCATGCACAGTCGGAACACCTTCCATTCCACTGCGGAACAATACTACTCCGGTTCCTTCCAGTTCCTTCTCTGCCTGGACAAAATATCTTCCATCCGTCCATAGGCATGCCTCCTCTTCTGTTATCACCGCTGTTCCCGCAGAACCTGTAAATCCTGTTATGTACTCTCTTTCTTTAAAATAGTCACTGATATACTCAGACTGATGATAGTCTCCCGTCGGAATAATATAGATCTCTATCCCGCTCTCCTTCATTATTTTCCGCAATTCACAGATTCGTGTCCTGATTAAGTTTTCCACTGTGCAGCCACTTCCTTTCCTACGATATCATGCGAGTTTTTTCAAAGCTCTGAGAACTTCTTTTAACTCGTCAGAACGATTATCGTATATTTCCAGTGTTTTGTCCAGTCTTTGCACTAATAATTTAATATATTCCAGATATTCGCTTCCATCTCCGGCTTCACTGGCATCTTCATAATGGATCTTATCCAGTCCGTAGATCCGGTCAAGTTCCTGAATATTTTCCTCTCTTTTCATCTCGCTCTCCTCGATTGCGGAATTAAGATAAAATACCTGTGCCGTAATGCCTGTAATAATCATCTGCAGCTGTTCTGCATCTTTCAGCTTTACAAATGTTTCATATACTTCCAGCTCTTCGTTGTAACGGAAAAAATAAGCTTCCCCTTCCATGGTAAATGCCACTTTTCCCTTGATGGCTTTGAGAAGGGCTGCATTCTTTCTGGCACATTCCCTTACCTTCTGCTCCCAGCCGATATCCTCGGATGCTTCATAGGAAAACTCCCTCGGATCTTTCCGCAGATAACCGCAAATCTTTAAAAACTGATCG